>Ga0206996_1076_pt1 | contig 25783 bp, 21 predicted proteins | sample Alteio_BWMinCont_2_FD_153467 | JGI IMG/M metagenome (GOLD analysis project Ga0206996, IMG submission 153467) | Enriched cells from forest soil in Barre Woods Harvard Forest LTER site, Petersham, Massachusetts, United States -... | ecosystem: Environmental > Terrestrial > Soil > Temperate forest >...
TCACCTGGTATTATCTGGGGAAAGCCCAACACTTCAATTATAAGTTTGATGATGCTTTAGCTTCCTTCGACAAATTCAGAACCTTCCTCGCTCCTTCCGATGTTGAACTGACCCGACTGACTGATCAGGCTACCGAATGGTGCAAAAACGGAAAGACCCTCATTCTTTCCCCGGTTAACATGAAAGTTGAAAATTTAGGCCCTGGCATCAATACGCAGTACCCTGAATACTCCCCGGTGGTAACAGCTGATGAAAGCCAGCTTTTCTTTACTTCCCGAAGACCAACCACCACCGGAGGAAAAATAGATACTCGTGATAATATGTATTTTGAAGATATCTATTCCGCCACCAAGACAGATAGCGGCTGGGGCCATGTACAAAACCTCGGAACTCCGATCAATACTGAGGGACACGATGCAACCATCGGGATCTCGGTTGACGGACAGCGACTTTTTATGTACCGTGATGATAATGGGGATGGAAACATTTATACCAGCGATCTGCTTGGCGACAAATGGAGTGCTCCGGTAAAACTGAATGAATATATCAACTCCACTAAGAGGGAAGGATCAGTAAGTGTCAGCGCTGACGGGAATACTCTATATTTCTCCAGTGAAAGAGAGGGAGGTTTTGGAGGTAAGGATATCTATAAAAGCCGGAAACTCCCAAATGGAACGTGGGGACGAGCCATCAATATGGGACCCAATATCAATACACCCTTCGATGATGATGCTCCCTTTATGCACCCCGACGGAGTAACACTCTACTTCAGTTCACAAGGTCATTCCAGCATGGGTGGCTTCGATATTTTTTATGTTACACTCAACGACAGTGGAAACTGGTCCAAGCCTGTAAACATGGGTTATCCGGTAAACACGACCGATGACGACATTTTCTACTTCCTCCTCTTTCCGCAGCGATGGATATGGAGAAAAAGATATTTACATGCTCACCCTCCCCGAAAAAGCCGAAGCTCCACTGGCTGTTTATACCGGTGAAATTACAAGCCTGATGGGAGGAGTGCCCGAAGGAGCCACCATTACCGTAAAAGACAATGCTACCGGAGAAGTGGTAGGAATCTATACCCCTAACTCTTCTACCGGGAAATACCTGTTTATTCTGCCCCCGGGAAAGAATTACAATATTGCTTATGAAGCAGAAGGCTATCTCTTTCAATCGGAGAATCTGGACGTAAAAGACAGCAGCTCGTACCGTGTTATACATAAGGCGGTGGATCTGATGCCACTCCGTGTTGGAGAAAGAACCACACTCAAGAACGTATTTTTTTCCAGCGGATCTGCTGAGCTTAAGCCTGAATCAAAGACGGAGCTTGACAAGCTCGTAGCACTCATGAAAAAAACATTCCAAGATCACGGTCCGAATTAACGGACATACAGACTTGCAGGGTGCAGAGGACATGAATATGAAACTTTCTCAAAAAAGAGCTGAATCGGTGAAAGAGTACCTGATCAAAGAAGGAGGAATTGCCGAAGAGCGTATTGTTGCACTGGGTTTCGGCCCTCATGAACCGGTCGCTATCAATAAAAACCCCAATGGAAGCTGGAACAGGGCCGGTATGACCCTGAACAGGAGGATTGAGTTCGAAATTCTGAGCCTTGATGGGAAAGTTGCAGGGAAAAATGAGGAAATAAAGGTTCCGGAAGAATTAAAACCGAAGGAAAAAGAGAAGGAAAAGGATAGAAAATAAATAAATACTGAAATCAACCCTTTTCCTTCCTGTAAAACGAAGAAAGAATATAAGAATATCTTGTACGGCATTAGAAAATCCATGGCTATTAGGTAATTAATCTTACTTTTGTTCATAAGTTTGGAGGATTTCGATCCAAGCTGCGCATCCTTATTGCTCTGATTAAATATTTTTGCATGAACTTCATTTTAAGTCCTTTAATATCAATCCTATGACAAGAAGATTACTAATTGGATTCTCGTTTTTTTTATGTGTTTTAAGCCAGGTTTCGAGTGCCCAGGATATGGCTACTTACAGGGAGAAATTTACGGAAGGGAACTATCTCATTATTGAGGAAAATTTTACACAGGCTTTGAAAAATTTCCTGGAAGCCTATGCAATTGACTCTACCAATGCGAACATTAACTATAAACTTGGTTATTGTTACATGAAGTCCTCCACCGAAAAATACAAAGCCACACATTACCTGGAGAAAGCATGTCAAAACGTTTCTCATAATTATACTGACCTCGAACCCCGGGAGAAAAAAGCTCCGGATAACGCCTATTATTTTCTGGGTCAGGCCTACCACCTCAACTACCGCTTCGATGAGGCTATTGAAAACTTTACAAAATTTAAAGAAATAATAGGACCAAAAAATAAAGAATTCAACAGGGACATTGACCGCAGGATTGAAATCTGTAAAAACGGAAAAGAATTTTACAGCGTTCCTACCAAGGTGGATATCATCAACCTAGGAGATTCCATCAATACGACCTACCCGGAGTACAGCCCAGTGGTCACTGCAGATGAAAATATGCTGATCTTCACATCCAGAAGACCTGGAAGTACCGGAGGTGAAATGGGACCGGATGGACTTTACTATGAAGACATTTACGTATCCTATAAAAAACCCGACGGCACCTGGACAGAAGCTAAGAGTATTGGTCCGAATGTAAATACAGGAGGGAACGAAGCTTCGATTTCTCTTACCGCAGACGGACAACAATTATTCATTTACAAAGACGATAACGGAGGGGATATTTACCTGAGTCATCTGGATGGTGATAACTGGAGTTACCCGGAACCACTTGGAGGAGATATCAATTCTAAGACCTGGGAAACCCATGCGTGTATGACGGCAGACGGATCAACGCTGTATTTTGTAAGTGACAGGGCTGGAGGATTTGGAGGACGTGATATTTACAAGTGCGTAAAACTTCCGAACGGAAAATGGTCTAAGGCAACAAACCTGGGTCCAACCATTAACACAGAATACGATGAGGACAGTCCTTTTATTCACCCGAATAAAGTCGATCTGTTCTTCAGCTCCCGCGGTCATAAAACAATGGGAGGTTTTGATATTTTCTTCTCCACCTTGAACCCCGATTCGAACAAATGGTCTGAACCCATGAACATCGGATACCCGATCAATACAACTGATGATGATATTTTTTATGTAGCCACTCCCGATGGAAAGCGTGCCTACTACTCCTCTGCACGACCCGGTGGATTCGGTGATAAGGATATCTACATGATCAAGTTCCAGGATTCAGCTCCTGCTGAAAAGGCAGTGGCTCTGATCAAGGGTATAGTTTCCAACGCAGATGGAGCAGAAATTCCTCTTGATATCCTAATAACCGCAACAGACTCCAGTACTCTCGAACAGGTTTCCAACACCAAACCTATTCACCGTACCGGCAGTTATTCCATGATTCTGGAAACCGGTAAGACCTATTATCTGAATTATTTAGTAGATGGGAAAGTGATGTCTTCCGATACGATCCGGATTCCTGTAGGTGCTAACTATACTCAATATGACAGGCCACTGCTTCTGAATGGAATTATTCTGAAAAAAACTCCTCCGGTGGACGTAGTTAAAACAAATCCAAAAGATTCTACTCTAGCAAAAGTTACTCCGGTTAAAGTAACACCCCATACCGAAAAAGACCATGTGGGCCCTCCGAAGAAGCAGGTTACTTATAATAACGGACCTGAATTCCGGATTTACTTCTCTTATAACATACACAATGTAGAACTTACAAATCCTGACTTCGTGAAGTATATGGACTCTCTGCAGGCCGTTGTACTGAAAGGAAATGTTAAGCTCCTGATCACGGGCTCTGCTTCTCAGGTTCCAACTCCGTTATTTAACGGTAACAAAGGACTTGCAAATCAACGTGCCGCTGATATGAAGGATATCATCATCCAGGCCATGAAAGCCAGGAACATGGATATTGCTAAGGTGGAATTTGTAACCCCTCCTGTTGCCCTTATTCAAGGTCCTCCATACACTGGTGACGCGGAGAAGAACAAGGCTCAGTTCGAGAAGTATCAGTATGTTAGTGTCAAATACATTTCTAAATAAATAAATGACACTCGATTGGTTTCAATTTTGATACTTATTTAAACTGTGATGTACAGAATCGGACCTCTTCATTATTGCTTTATAGTCCTGTTCATGGCCTGCTCCTTCATGCAGGCACAGACCTCCTCTAAATCAGGACCTGATCCTGAAGATGCCTATGAGCATTTCCGGCATGGTAATTACAGCATGGCTCTTAAAGTCTATAAGATTCTTTATAAGAAGGATAAGAACAACATAGATTATAATTATAAGATCGCCCAGTGCTATCTGAATACCAATATCAACAAAAAGGAATCCATTCCTTATCTTGAATTTGTAACCAAACAACCCCACTTTGATCCCAATGCACTTTTCGATCTGGGAAGGGCTTATCACTATGCCAACCGGTTTGACGATGCCATTAAAGCCTTTAAGGAATATAAAGAGAAGGTTGGAGACAAAGATGCAGAAAAGGTTGACCATGAAATTGAAACCTGCAACAATGGAAAAGAACTTGTAAAATTCCCTGTCAAGGTTACCTTTGAAAACCTCAAAGAACTCAATTCCGAATATCCAGACTACTACCCATTCACTACCAGCAGTGAATCCTTCCTGGTATTTACTTCCAGAAGAAAAGGAAACGTGGGTGCTTCGTCTGTTGAGGTGGATGGATATTATTCTTCTGACATTTATATCTCTGCTGTAAAAGGAGGAACTTTTTTAAAGCCTAAAAATCTGGGCTCGATCGTAAACGGGCAATTTGATGAACAATGTGTGGGGCTTGCACCCGATGGGGCCAATATGATTGTCTATATTGATAATATAACAGACGTGGGTAATCTCTACCAAAGTAAGCCTGGAAAAGAAAAGGAAGGGGTTCCCAGTTTTACAAAGCCTGTTAAAATGGGGGATGTGATTAATTCTGGATTCGAAACTTCTGGTTCCTATTCCCCCGATGGAAATATTTTCTTCTTCGCCAGCGACCGCTCCGGTGGAAAGGGAGGAACAGATATCTATATGGTCAAGAAGCTCCCTACTGGCGATTGGGCCGTGCCTCAACCGATTACCATTATCAACACCAAGTACCGAGAAGACTTCCCGTTTATGGCGTCTGATGGAAAGACCCTTTTCTTCTCCTCTGAAGGACATTCTAGCATGGGAGGATTCGATCTGTTTAAAACAGTTTACAACGAAGAAACCAATGCCTGGTCTGCACCTAAAAACCTTGGGTACCCCATAAACGACAGTCAGGATAACCGATCTATCTCTTTTTCAAAAGATAACCGTTATGGTTATATCTCTTCAGCAAGAGAAGGTGGAATGGGCGACCTGGATATTTACCGCATTACCTTTGATGAAATGAACCCCCGTTATACTATTGTAACCGGATACATCATGATTGGTGATTCCATCAACAAGAAAAAGGCCAACAACTCCATTATTTCGGTTACGAACTCTGTTAACAACAAACATGTAGGTAACTATACTCCGGCTCCCGGAAGCGGAAATTATGTGATGGCACTTGCTCCAGGGAAATATACCATGAGCGTGGATTGCCCGGGAACAAAACCTTTTACAACCACCATTCAAATCCTTGATCTGGGCTCATTCCAGCCTGAAACCACTTTAAATGTTCTGCTCAATCCGAAGTGACCACTACCTGTTTCAAAGGTGCAAAGGCTTCTTCCTTGTGGCTTTATTCTATTCCTGTTCCTCTCCTCTTAACTAATATCCGATAACCGTATGCAACTCAACCTAAAACGTCCGATTGCTTTTTTTGATCTTGAAACAACAGGAGTAAATGTGGCGAGTGATCGAATTGTAGAAATAGCAATTGTCAAAATCCTGCCGGACGGAAGCAAAGAGTGCAGGGAAAAAAGAATTAATCCAGGAATTCCGATTCCGCTTGAATCTTCGCTCGTACATGGGATATATGATAAAGATATCGCAGATGCGCCGACATTCAAAGCCATCGGAAAGAGTCTGGCTGAATTTCTGAAAGACTGTGACCTTGGCGGTTACAATTCCAATAAGTTTGACATTCCGGTATTGATGGAAGAGTTCCTGAGGGCGGAGATAGAGTTTAGCCTCGAAGGCAGGAATTGTGTGGATGTACAGAATATTTTTCATCAGATGGAGCAGAGAACACTCAAGGCCGCATACAAATTTTACTGCGGCAAAGAACTCATCAATGCCCACAGTGCCCTTGCAGATATTGAAGCCACTTACGAGGTCTTTCTTGCGCAGATTGATCGTTATAAAGACAAAGAGTTTACCGACAAAGCAGGAAAGAAATCTATTCCAGTTGTAAATGACATGAAGGCTTTGAACGATTTCACCAAGGTCACCAAAAATGTGGACCTGGCCGGGCGAATTGTATATAATGATAAAGGGGTGGAGGTCTTTAACTTTGGTAAACACACCGGGAAACCTGTTGCAGAGGTACTAAAAGCAGAACCTTCATATTATGCCTGGATGCAACAGGGTGATTTTCCTTTGTATACCAAGAAAGTGCTTACCTGGATAAAACTGAAAAACCTCAATACAAAAGAATAAGTCTTATGAAAATCATTTGTATCGGGCGGAATTATGCCGCTCACGCCAAAGAGATGAAGAGCGAAGTGCCGAAAGAACCCGTCTTCTTCATGAAGCCGGATACGGCTCTGATTATTCGTAACCAGCCATTCTTTATCCCTGATTTTTCAGAAGAAATTCATCATGAAGTAGAGCTCGTCTTAAAAATTAATAAAGTCGGGAGAAATATTGAGGAAAAATTTGCGCATAAATACTATGATGAAATCGGAATAGGAATCGATTTCACCGCCAGGGATCTTCAAGCCCGATGCAAAGAGAAAGGGCTACCCTGGGAAATGGCCAAAGCCTTCGATGGTTCTGCCCCACTCGGGGAATTCAAGCGCAAAGAAGACCTTCCGAAACCTGATATGATCGGTTTTCATCTTGAAATCAACGGTAAAACCGTGCAAGAAGGAAACACCCGTGACCTGCTCTTTTCATTTGATAAAATCATAGCCTATGTCTCCCGTTTTATTACACTGAAAAAAGGGGATCTAATCTTCACCGGAACGCCTGAAGGAGTGGGTCCGGTCAAAACAAATGACAAGCTGGAAGCTTATATAGGTGACGAAAAACTACTCTCCTTTAATGTGAAATGATTTTGATACGAGCGGCGAAGCCGATTACTCTTTCATAAGTTTCTTGACAAAAACCTCGTTACCGGTCTTAACAGTAATCAGATATAAACCCGCAGGAATGGGGGATAGACCAGAGAGCGCCCAGTTATTATACGATTGCACAGCAGCCCTGTATTTTTCCGTGCAGATGACCCGTCCGCAAAGATCAGAGAGTGTCACACAAACATCCTGGCTTTGAGAAGACCAGAAGATAATCTGAACCGAGCCCGTAAACGGGTTAGGAAAAATGTTTGAAAGATAATCCCTGTCGGCTAATGATCCCTCATGAATACCGAGACTGGAATTAGCCAGGCAGAAATCAGGAATGCCATAACCTAACATGGAATCGGGATGTGCGAATTGAGTTGCGCTCGCTTCTATAGCGTGAAGAATCTGTGTATTGGTTAAGGTTGGATGAGCCTGCCATAAGCAAGCTACCATTCCACACATAATTGGAGAAGCGAATGAAGTTCCGTTCTCAGCCAATATTCCATTACTGGCCCAGTCAGCTACTATACTCCCCTCCCCTTCTGATGCCACTGCCGGTTTAACATCTCCGCCTGAACCGGGCCCTTCTGAACTAAAACTCGAATATACACCCGATGAGTTAACAGATCCAACAGCCAGTACACTATCAGCATCAGCAGGCGTTCCTATATAATGCCATGCAGTACCACCCATGTTGCCTGCGGCACAAACCACTGCTATTCCTTTGTTCGAAGCATAATTAGCTGCCCTTGCACATGGAGTGGTGTGCCCGTTCATACTGGCATAATTATGATTGAGTATGGAATCATCAAAGGTTGTATAGCCCAGTGAAGTATTGATCACGTCAGCTCCTGCACTATCAGCCCGTTCAGCACCGGCTGCCCAGTTATATTCTTCTACCACATATTCAGAATTTACATCCTCTGTGATAAATAACCAGTATTTAGCCTTCGGAGCTGTCCCAATGAGGCTTCCCGGCATATTCCCTCCCATACAGGATAAGACACAGGTGCCATGAAAATGACGGTCGGCTCCATAAACAGAATCATTTTCATCAACAAAATCATGGGTACCCAGAATCTGATTGTTGACCCTCAGGCTGTCAAAAGCCTTCAGCGTATCTGCATGTTGAAATCCTGCATCCAGAATGGCAATCACCATGCCCTGTCCCTGATAACCTTTGTCATGCATGCAAACCCCATCGAGCATACTAATCTGATTTAAAGAAGGGCCATAATTTAAACTGGCTGTGGTCGGATCAGAAGAAATAGGCTTGTGAGCATCGGCTACCGGAATAGTCCTGAACTTTTCAGAGGAACCAGCTCCGGGTGCCTGTTTAATTCCTCCTACAGGAACTGACCCAACCACAAAAGAGAGATTTGTGATGGCAGTTAACTGAGCCTGACCTGTAACTTTAACCACCACCCCGTTAAACCATTTACTCCGGATATGAATATGGGCACCCGTAGCCGCAACACTATCTACATAGCTTTGATTAACGGGAAGATCTGTATACTCAATCGGAACGGATTGATTCAGCCGGCGCTGAATAGAACGGGCACTCAGGAATGCGGAGGGAGTGGTAATGGAATAGGGTGAATTTTTTTTGTCCTTGAACTGTATCCAATAACGGCTAATGCCTACGGATATGGTCTGTCCCCAGGAGAACGGAACGATGCTACAAACTCCTATAATAACAAGAATAACCGATTTCAGAGATGTAGGTTTCATTGTCTTCCGAATTTATTGATGGTGGACTTGCAGATTACACCGCTCTTGATCCTGTTCAGAACAGAAACTCCGACTACAATATTATTATCTGTAACATCAATGACTTGTCTGGAAACAAGTCCTACATTTTTGGCATAAGTATTAATATATGATTTGTAATAGAGCAAGTTTGTGTCAATCTTTTCAATGACTTGAGCAGTAGAGTCAAAACTCATGCTTCCAACGGCCTGCTTCAGATTCACGGGGCCGTATTGATATTCGCAATCTCCCATGGTATTCTGGGCATTACCGTTCCAGGTGGGCTGGGTTGAATTTACCGGAAAGATCATCTTCACATATCGGATATTATCCTCCACCCGCTCATAATGTGTACTTGTTCGGGTACTGTACCAGACATTTTTAAGCGTCCAGGGAATGGAATCATACGGGCGAACAGAGTCATGAAACCTTACAGACCTTTCGATTCGAAGCGATGGCCTTCCTTCATTATCCGGAAAGACAGACTGCACGTACTCTTTGAGCTGATATTTAAACTTGATTGTATCTCTGGTAAATCCATCATAAATCACCGAATCCACATCATAGATCACATACCGGCCAACGTCAGATGGGGTATAGGAATAGCCCATATCAAAATAGAGTTCATTATCCTTCTTACAGGAGAAGAAAAATAAAAGACCTAAGAGCATAAGAACCAATAATTTTCTCATGTGTCTGAATCTAAATGATAAAGCCTCCTCCAACCAAATCATTTCCTTCGTAGAATACAGCGCTCTGTCCGGGAGCGATGGCACTCACCTTTTCATGAAACAACACCTCCAGCTTATCTCCGTTATGATTGACGTTGGCCATCATGCCTGCGTCTTTATAACGAATCCTTGTAAGAGCAGAATACCCTTCGGGAAGTGAGGCATACTTTATAAGGTTAAAATTTCTTACACTCATCTTTTGTTTCTCGAGTTCCTCTTTTTTACCCAAGACAACCGTATTGGTCTCAGGTTTGATTTCAGTGACAAACATAGGCTCCCCGAAAGCTATATCCAGACCCTTTCGTTGACCAACGGTATAAAAAGGGTAACCTTTATGCTTCCCGACTACTGTACCATCGGCAAGTACAAACGCCCCTCCATCCACACGCTCTTCCAGATCCGTCACCTTCCGCTTGAGAAACGCTCGGTAATCATTATCAGGGACAAAACATATTTCATAGCTCTCGCTTTTTTTTGCAAGCTCTTCATATCCGCTTTCAATTGCCATCTGCCTGATTTCCGACTTCCGAAACTTACCTAGAGGAAAAATAGTTCGTTTAAGACTTTCCTGTGTGAGGCCCCATAGCACATAACTTTGATCTTTACTCTCGTCAAGGCCTTTGGATACCACGTATCTCCCATTCTCCAGTCTCACCTGTGCATAATGTCCGGTTGCAATAAATTCACAATCCAGCTGATCAGCTCTTTTCAGAAGGGCATCCCATTTAATATGGGTATTACAGAGTACGCATGGGTTGGGTGTTCTTCCTGCGAGGTATTCCTCCACAAAATTGTCAATTATATAATCTCCGAATTCAGCACGTATATCCAGGATAAAATGAGGAAAGCCATGGTTTACCGCAAGGATCCGGGCATCATTTATAGAATCGAGGCTGCAACAGCCGGTTTCTTTTTTAGACCCACCCGAACCGGCATAGTCCCACGTCTTCATCGTAATACCGATAACTTCATAACCTTCATTATGAAGCATCATGGCCGTAACAGAGCTGTCAATACCACCGCTCATCGCCACCAGAACCTTACCTTTAGTTGTCCCCATCATTTTCACCCTTTTGTGGGGGTCCTCCATTGTGTTCAAGCTCATTCTTTTCTTTATTTTCTTCCAGCCCATCTTTAATGAGCTTATCAACATCAATATTCGGTTTCCCTTGGAGATTTCCGTTTTTAAACTCATCTATATGGTCTACCTTCTCAATTCCACATTTATAAAAATACCATTTTCCGTCAGGGAGGCAGTTATGGTAGTTAGCTACAATCCTCTTTTGCCCAGCGGGGCAATAATAGGTTACAACGCCTTCGAGGCAACCTTTCACGAATGTTCCTTCTGCTTTTAAGGTCCCGTCTGAATCATACTGTTTCCAGGGTCCTTCCTGAATATCGCCTTTATAGGTATATTCTTCAGCAACTTTTCCATTCACAAAATAGGTAATACTCTTACCCTCCTTCTTTCCTCCTAAATAGGCTTCTCTTGAAACAAGAACGGTATCGGAAGAGAAAAAGGTCCACACACTGTCCCTGACCTCTCCCTTATACTTTCCTCTTACCCAAACATTTCCATTGCGATGGTACATGGTCGTATTACATGATTTGCCATCTCTTGCAAATAAAGAAATTGCCGTGAGTGCTCCATCTTCATCAAAATACTTGAAAGTACCTGTTGGCTTGTCGTTTCTGAAATATCCTTCGTAAATCGTCTTCCCGTTTTTATCCGTTTTTCTGAATTTTCCCTGCTTCATCCCTTTAGAATCTACCCAATTGATAGAATCATGTTTGGTCCCAAACTCTGTTTGTCCCCAAACCGGAACAAACCAACCCAGGCAGAGAATCAAAAACAGGTAAGAAGAGGTGAATTTCATGCTCTGAAACATCATACGAAGATACGCTTTTTAAGAATGGATTCCACCATGGAAGGCTGCCTTTCAGGGAATGAGAAATTCCTTATTTTAGCGGAATGAAGTTGAAACAGAAAGGGTTAAGCCTTCTCAAAACTACTCTACTGCTTCTGTTCTTCATGAGCATAGCAGGTGGTTGTGCTCTCTTCAGGCCGGCTCCCCAGAAGCTTTTCCAGTATGCCAGGACCTATGAACCTTTTGATGCCATCATTGTTCCGGGCATCCCCCTTCGCAATGGGGGTACCTGGGATTCTATTATGAAAGCCCGAGTGCTTTGGTCCGTATTCCTCTATAAAAAAGGAATCACAAAGAATATTATCTTTTCAGGCAATGCCGTTTATTCACCTTATATAGAAGCCCAGGCCATGTCTCTATATGCAGAGGCCCTTGGAATTCCCAAAGAACATATTGTAATAGAACCCCTGGCACTCCATAGTACGGAGAATATTTATTTCTCTTATAAACTCGCCAGGGAAAAAGGATTTAAGTCCATCGGCCTTGCTACCGATCCATTCCAGGCCGCACTGCTCTATCGTTTCACAAAGAAACGGTTCAGAACCAGAATCACACCCATACCTATCCTGTTTGATACGATCCGGACCATGAATTCGGTTAGACCTGTCATTGACCCCCAGCCTGCCTATGTGGAGAACTGGAAGTCTATCATAGAAACACAAAGTGCCCGCTTCCGGAGAAGGGGCACTCGTGGTAAAAACATTCACTTCGAAAAGCGAAGAATGGATGCGCTCTGAGTTTTAACGGATGAGCGTGATCCTTTTTGTTTCCAGCTGATCATTTGCTTTGATCCGAACCAGGTAGGTACCGGTGCTCAGTCCGCTCATCTCCATCACCGACTGATGTTCGCCTGCATTTTGAGTTAACAAGCTTTCGGCAACCAACACCGTTCTGCCGGTCAGATCCAGAACCAAAATTTCAACAAAGGCATCCTGTTTCAAGGTATAGGTAATCGTAGAAGAAGAGGAAGCCGGGTTCGGGTAAATCTTCCAGTCATCCACCAGCTTCGTTTCTGCTATTCCGGTATACAGCATATGGTTCACCACGTTAATTTTAGTCTGGTGAGAAGCAATCCAGTACGGAAGACGCGCAGCCGTCAGCGTATCACAGGAGGTGGAAGTACAGCCTGTAGCATCAGTGATGGTCAAACAGATGGTATACATGCCTGGAGCATTGTAAACGTGAGTCGGGGTATAAGTACTATCCACTCCTCCATCTCCCCAGCTCCAGGTATTTGTAATATACCCTGTACCCAATGAATTATTGGTGGCAATGTAATCGCCAACGCTCAAAGGATCTGGTGTCAGAGTAAAGGAGGAATGGCAATTTGCTACATTCAAAACAAGATCCTGACAAACCTGACAGCCGTTTGCATCCCGAATACAGACTGTATCGGCTCCAACTCCATACCCCCCGAAAGAGACCGGACCTGTATTAGATAGGAGAGCACTGTGACCTGGGAAGAAGAAGGTATAAGGGGCAGTTCCACCGGCAGGGGAAGCCGTTATTGATCCATCATGGCAGCTGGAGCATGTTGGATCATTAATGCTCGTAGTTGCTGTCAGATTACAGATAACCGTACCCGTAACTTTAACGGTATCGCAAAATGAACTGCTGCAGCCCCCGGGAAAGTTCATGGAATCATTGATTGAAAGACAAACGGTGTATATTCCAGGAACATTATAGACACAACTTGCCGTTGCTCCGAACCCGGAAGTACCGTTTCCAAAATCCCAGTAATAATTTGTCCGGAAACTTGTATTGACAGAGTTATTCGTGAATTGAATGGTGTTCAAAGCCGATTGAAACTTTGTGTAATGAGCATGACAGTTTGAATCGTTCGACATCACAACTGCAGTAGTGGATGCATGACAACCATTCGCATCTGTTACTGTGAGTGTATAGGTTCCCACAGGTAAACCGGAAACGGATGAAGCGGACCCGCTCACCCCGCCTGACCAGGAATAGGTCAGTGTACCGTTTGCTCCATAGGAAGTAAGAAATGAGGCTGCTCCATCGGTACAGGTATTACAACTTGCATTGGTAACCGAGGTAAAAATGCCCATATTGCAAATTACCGTACCGGTAACAATTATAGAATCGCAAAATGAGCTGTTACACCCGGTTCCAACATTCCCGCTGTCCTGCATGGTAAGGCAGACCGCATAATGTCCGGGAATATTGAATACATGTTGAGGGCTTGAGGTCCCGTCTGATTGTCCGTCACCAAAATTCCAGCTATACCGAGTCATGGCCACAGCACCTGTTGAAGTGTTCGTAAAACTAATAGTGTTAGGACTCGTTTGTGCCCATGTAAAGTGAGCAGCACATGCCGCCCTTGCTTCTGCACCTGCTACCAGCAGGAAGCAGGCTAGCATGGTTTTGAAGAGGTGTTTTGATTTTTTCATTTTTATCATTTTTAAGAAGGTTAATTTCTCGGTTTGATTTCTGTAACAAATGTATCAGGGCTGCATTTGATAAACAAAGTTGTTTTCCATTATTCTTACTCGTTCAACACTAATAATTACTGCTTAAAGCACCTTCTTTCTATAAAATGCCATCTAAGCAGGTGTGTTCCCATGCTTTTTTTTATCCTCTGTTCAGAGATTGATTATAAAACATAGAACCCATTAAATACAAAGCCAATGAGGTCAATCCCTACCTGATCTCCTTCATCCTTCATTCATGTTAATTGAATATCTTTGTAAAGTAAGCATTCGTTTAGGATTGGCGCACTGTTCCTTCTTCACCGCAATTTATTAAACATGAATTTCAAGTCGAAAACAATATACGTACTCCTATTAATGGTTATTTTGGCGTTGGGTTCTATGACCTCCTGTGTAGACCGCAGGCCAGTGCAGGCTTCTGCCCCACCCCCTCCACCACCGGTACAAGCCTATCAAATGCCGCCCCCACCGCCCTGGGCACCTTTTTATTATCATACCGACCAAGTGAGATATTATTACTTACCGGATATGCAATGCTATTATGATGTTTACCTCCAGCAATACGTTTATTTCGATGGCTTTCAATGGGTTCATAACAGCTTTCCTCCCCCTTCCTATACGGGCTATGATATGAATAACTGTTACGTGGTCGTGCTTAATCAGGGAGTCAATACTCCCTGGGTGAATCATAATGCCTATGTGGCCAATTATCCCAGGGGCTATTACAATAATTCTAATTCCGGAAATAACGGTTCAGGCAATACCGGACAGTCGAGGAGGGGTTATAATGAAAACGATAAAGCATTCCTGACACCCAATACCGGAACAAGAGTGAATTCAACACCTGCACCGGCATCTAACCAACCTAGGGAAAAGACAAAACAACAGCAACAGGCGGTTCAGGAAACACCTGCGTCTGCCCCTGTTAAATCCGAAAACTATAATCAACCAGCTCCGGCAGAACATAAGGAGCAGCCTGCCCCCAAAGCCAAAGAGAATAAACCTGCCCCTGCACCCAAACCTGCAAAAAAGGCTCCTGCCAATACCCAACCAGGTAAACAATCTGGCAAAAAACAAGACGGAAACGGGTACTGAATCTGATTTTATTCCTAAGACCAGAATTGCTTAATCAAGTTATCTTGCTTACCTTGTTTAAACGAATTCGAATTATGGCGCTTACCATCAGATTATCAGCAAATTACAAGAAATAAAAGCATTCTCCCTACTCGGAAAAAATAAATATTTTTGCAACCCAACCTTTAAAAGAAAAAGCTCATCTAATGATTAGGCTGGTTATGACCTAACTTGCTCTTAGAACCCACACACAATTTTTTTTAAAACCACAGAAACTAGTAAGCACTATGAAAAAGAAACGCCTACTCACATTAATCGGAGCAGCTTCACTCCTGGCTATTTCGGGATTTACTGTAGTCAATTCAAATGGATCGTTAACAGGCTATACTGATTCACCCCCTGATGGACCGGGAGACTGTACCGGATGCCACCGCGGTGGAGCCGCCACACCCACCATCACTTTTACCGCATCGCCCGCATTCGGAAGTGGAAACACCTATGTCCCTAATGTAACGTATACTATTTCGATAGGAGAAACAGGATATCCTTATTTTGGATTCGATTTTGAAATGTGCAATGGCAATACTGCTACCGCAGTTGATGGTGGAGTTTTTGGTGCCGTTGTTACTCTTTGCCACCTTACCCCCCCTTCAAGTCCTTACCCAACTAATATTACACAAAATGCAAGGATCCCAACAGCGAGCAAAGCCCAGTTCAAATGGACAGCACCGGCAAGTGGTAAATGCTATGCTTACATGTGCCTGAACGGTGTAAATGGTGATGGTACTGTCAACGGTGACAAAGCTCTTCCATGGACCCTGATCCTTAGCCCTTCCCCTGCCGGCATCTCTGAACTTGCTGATAGTAAAACGAACCTAAGCTTCTTTCCAAATCCTGCTTCTGACAACCTGAATTTGTCCTATTTCCTGGAAAAAGCCAGTACCATTCAAATTCAGATCTTCAATATGGAAGGAAAGAAGGTAGCTGATTTGTTTAACCAAAAGATGGACGCAGGAGCACAAACGTATACTGCAACCCTTCCAACTGACTTAGCGAAAGGCACCTACCTGCTTAACCTCCTTGTAGATGGGCAGCCAACAATGAAGAAACTCATCATCCGATAATCACATTTGACAATAAAAAAACCGGTCAGTTAATTGCTGACCGGTTTTTTTATGCTTGGAATTTTCTCAGAGGACGAATTCAACTCTCATATCGTCAATAAAGATATCTTCTTTACTGATGTTCCAGGGATAGATGCTTACGAAGTTACTGAGCGCATTAGCATCATTCTTGTAGAGATTACACTCCCCGCTGATCTCAACCCAGTGTCCTGTTATCTGGGCCAGATCCTGTATATGTTTTGCTTCCCAGAGGATATTTTTCTTGTCTCCTGCGTCAACGGCAACAACGATCTTCCCCTGTGAATTCTGATTTTTCAGAAATACCTGCATGCTATACTTTACCTTTCTGATAGGAAGGGGGCTGATATCATCAAACTTAAGCCGAAGGGTGGGTCCGAAAGTGTGGACTGAATCCATTCTATAGGCGAAAACCCCCGAATATACCGGAAACTTGCATAAATTAATGCCCGGAGTCCATCCTTTACAAGACTCAAAATCATTAAAATACACCAGGCCTTTTTGTTTTGAAGAGTGGTTACAGGAGGCACATACGAGCAGGATGCTTGCAACTGCTAAAATATTTTGAAAGTTCTTTTTCATAGATCTTTTAGGAATTTTTGGATTTAAGGATTTTTGGATTTAAGGATTTAAAAGTTTCGGGGTTTTAAAAAAGACAAATCCCTAAATCCAAAAATCCTTAAATTCCTAAATCTCTTTTTCAACATCCTGATTAATTATTTTTTCAATGGAGTATTGGGCCTTATTATTTACAGAAAGAAAGATTCTCCCGATATATTCACCAATCATGCCTATACTCATTAAAATCAATCCTCCGAAAAAAATGATGAGTAGCAAGAGGGAAATCCATCCCTCCGTGCGATGATCGGAGTATAAATATTGGATAAGATAGGCAACCGCTCCAAGAAAAGAAAGAAAGGCAATGAAAAACCCTGTACCGGTGATGAGACGCAAAGGATAGATTGAATAATTGGTCATATGATTAATGAAGACAAACATGGACTTGATAAAGTTATAATTCCCTTTTCCATGAAGTCTTTCATGATGCGGCACTTCTACCTGGGTAATATTGGAAGTTATAGAAAGCAATGTGGCATCAATGTATGAATAAGAGCTTTTGAATTCGATCATTTCGTCAACCACTTCTTTCTTTATGATCTTGAATGGAGAGAGATAAAGTTCTTTGGGTTTTTGGAGTAGTCTTTCCGAAAGCTTCCCATTCACCCAGCTCCCAAAGTTTTTCCATGCTTTTTGCTTCTTATTAGAGAACCGGGCGTAACAGGCATCATAGCCCTTTATGCATTCGGAGTAGAGGATGAAAATGTCTTGTGGGGCGTGCTGGAGATCGTCATCCATGATGACCACATACTCGCCTTTCGCCAGTCTAAGACCTGCCAGAATTGAATTATCCTGCCCGAAATTTTTTCGGAGGCTAACCCCTTTTACCGATGGGTTAAGACCGCAGATCTCCACTATTTTGCCCCAGCTTCCGTCAGTACTTTTGTCATTTACGAGTATAACCTCATAGGAATTGAAATCATGGAAAGCCTCCAAAATAGCTTCATGAAGTGCAATCAAACACTGTTCTGAGTTAAATACAGGTATTACAATGCTAATCTTCATGTTTTCTTGTTTTTACCCAGTCTAATCTTTTTTCCGATTCAGGTAAAGACCCACGCATCCGTCAAATACATATTAAAGAGGTAAGTCTGCCAAACTATACAGGGCAAACTTATAAGTATCAGAATAATCCATTTTTGCCTGACATTGAAATACTCCTCTAGAATGAGGAAGCATGTAATGATCAGAAAAAGGAACAAACCGGAGCTCTTCATACTCCAATGAGGTACCCCATATGCAACCAAACTAAGAAATACGGCCAGGCCGCAAAGACAGGTAGCAAAAAATGCTATTCTTTTAAACAAAGATAACTTTGAAAGCTTAGCCGGCAGCAAAAATAGAATAATATACAGGAAGGGAACGGAGAGTGTATAGCGATAGAAACCATTAATCACATTTCCGCTGGTCAGAGCGAAATAAACAAGGTTTATGGCAATAAACAATAAGGAAATCAGGAAGAGATATTCCCTTTTATGATTTTCCCCTGAGTTAAAAAACGGAATGGGCTCTTCCCGACAATCTTTTCGAAGGCTTTTCAAGGAGAGGACAAACAAATAAACAATGGCAGGAATGGCCAGGAAGAAGATAGAAAAAACCGACATTCCAAATCCTTCTCTCGACCAATCTCTGATTGGGTTCAAAAAACCTGATTCCGTTGGCCAGAGTTCGGTTGATTCGAAATAGGCGATGAATGACCCTGTATATATGTATTGAATACCTGTAACTGCTAGAAAACCAACAATACATGGGCCTAATTTAGGCATCAGATCTTTCAGATAATGTTTTAGATCTCGGTGTCTGAAGAGTAGAATAGTATCTGCGGCAATCAGGGCTGCAATAAACATAAGCGATGAAGGCCTAGTCATCGTAAATAAAAAAGCACCCACTGCATAGATCCAATATTTTTTTCTGAATATTCCGTAAATAGCGACAGCCAAAGTCAGAAGAAATACCGATTCGGCGTAGGGCAAATAATAAGTAATTGCGGAGGGTAACAAGAGGGCAATGGCAAGATGGAGAAGATTCGTATGCGTGTCTGATTTCATCAGATTTCTCTGGAGCAAAACCAATCCAATTCCGAAAAGGATGAAATTCATAAAGATGATCAGGATAGAATCAATTCCGGAGATCCTCCAAAGGAATGGGAATAGAGGATAAAATGCCGGCTTCTCTTTGTGATACAAGCTTCCTTGTTTGTACCCTTCATCTCTTATCTCTTTGAACAACAATCCATCCCAATGATATATTGCCTCACGTGTTAAGTGAACATAAGGCTTTCTGACATCTTGAATTTTAAGGGTATGCCCATTCCCGCTTCTTTCATAGTTAGTACTGATTTTCCCAAGAGTAGAATCATAGATTAATTTCTCTTGAAAGACCAGAAAGGTCAGGATGAACAATCCTAACACTCCTACAATAAGCACTAGCTGGTTTATAAACGGGATTCGCATTCCTGAGTAAATGGGCAGATGTCTGGCTCTTTAGTTAAGAATGAGGCTTTAAGAATATAGTCTTGTACTATTTGCCATGCTGACGGTTCTGTTCCTTGGTCTTTTCCTTGCGAAGTTGTTTTTGAAGTGCTTCAACAACGTGAACAACAGACTCCTCAAATGAATGGGAACAACGTTCAGCAAATAGATCATTCCCTGGCACTATAAGTTTAATTTCACAGATTTTATTATCCTTTTCGCTTGAATTTACAAGCTTAAAATGAACATCGGCAGCGATAATTCTATCGTTGAAATGACTAAGGCTGTTGACCTTTTCAGTAACAAAATGGATCAGTTCAGGTTTTGCACTGAAGTCAAGGGAACGTATTTCTATTTGCATAAAAAGGTTTTAGCTGCAAGTTATAAAATCTTTCCCTGCCAAGGCCCAAAACTCAGAAAATAAGCAATCCGGCGCAAAGAATTACCTTTGCTCCATGCATAACCTAAAAAAAGAATCCACGCTTCCTAAGTTCGGTATGGATCAAAAATCTGCCGAAGCAGAAACTGAAGTATTTAAAGAAAAACTCTTCGAACTCCAAAACTTACTCTATGCAAATCAGAAGCACAGCTTGCTGATTATCCTCCAAGGCATGGATGCATCTGGTAAAGACGGGACCGTAAGGCATGTATTTTCAAGTATGAACCCGATGGGAGTAAATGTCAAACCATTTAAGGCCCCTACGGAAGAGCAAAAATCACATGACTTCTTGTGGAGGATTTATCCGCATGTCCCTCCAAAGGGGATGATCGCGGTTTTTAACCGATCTCATTATGAAGATATCCTTGTTCCTGTCGCTCACAAGGATCTTGACAAGAAAATTATTGAACGTAGATATGGGATCATTAACAGTTTTGAGGAAAGCCTTCAGGATTCCGGGACCATTATTCTGAAATTTTTCCTTCATATTTCAAAAAAAGAACAAAAGCGAAGACTTGATGAGCGGCTTACCATACCCAGAAAAAAATGGAAATATGATCCAGCAGATGAAGCAGAGCGGCCCAGTTGGTCAACCTACATGAGAACCTATGAAACCATATTTGACCGCTGCGGAAAGGAAAGGCCCTGGATCATTGTTCCCTCTGACATAAAATGGTACCGGAATTATGTCATCGCAAAAAAAATCACAAAAACCCTTGAAGGGCTGAAGATGAAGTATCCGATTTGATCAATTCGGGCGAGGTTTTCTAACTTCAAGTATTTCGTACAAATCCTTATCTCTCCTAAGCAGGTTTGCATGGGTAGCCTGAAGGAATTCAGACATCCCTAATAACGTTTCTTCCTTTGTTGGTCTGTGCGCATGATCTGGATACTTGAACCAGCTCATTATTTTCATCCAGTGTTCACCGGGCTCGATAATATTCAGGTTCGGAAATCTCGAATGGACCCTTTTCCAGGACCAGTAGCACCATCCGGAAAACCCATTCTCCGGATCTTCCATTACGTCGCGCGTGTGACGAATCAGGTCATAATTATTTTCCCCCCATTCTCCACACCATACAGGGACATTCAATTCCATCCCAATTTTAGCAAATGCTTTTACTTTAACCTCCGGTTTTCCTCCCAGCCAGGTATAGATATGAAAACTAAAAGCCATATTCGAATCCGGAAGGGCATGAAATCCCGTAAAGCGCTTTGCAAAATTTGCACCTTCCAGAATAACAAGATGATTCTTATCATTCTCCCTGATACCTGAAATTATCCGCGCATACAGATTTACAAGTTTCCGGTCTTTAGGAGGAACAGGCTCGTTTAGCAAGTCGTAACCCGCAACAGTGGTGTTGAAAGCATAATGCTTTGAAATAGCTTTCCAGAGCAAAATCGTTTTCTTCCTGGATTTCTCGTCTTTCCAGAGCAGTTCATGCCGGGTATGATCTGCTATAAAAAAAATACTTTGCCCCCCAGGAGCAGCATGCATATCAATTACTGCATAGACCCCGTATTTTTTACACCACCCTACAACAGAATCCAGAATGGCCCAACCAGGGCTTAACTCAGAAACCGTGTCTCCTTTAAATTCAAAAATCCGATGATTAAATGGTAGCCTGACTACATTAAAACCCGCTTTCGAGATTTCTTCAATATCCCTTTCGGTAATCAGATTTAGAAAAACTGACTTCTCAAACTTTTCAGTCTCTTCCTTGCCTACCAGTTCGGAGAATCTTTTCTTAACACGTGTTTGTGATTTGAACCCATCGCCCCACATCCATCCCTCCCAAAGCAACCATCCCCCTAAATTAACCCCTCGCAGAAGGACTGCATTTCCAGCGCTATCTTTCAATGCTCTCCCATCTCTATGCAAAAATCGATCGGGTGCATTTTGGGAGAAGGTAAGACCAGAGATGCTGCAGAAGAGAAATGAGATCAAAAACTTATTTATCATACACCAGGGCTGAATCTCTGGCAAAAGTACAATTCTTTCAAATGCACCGGAATCCAACGATGATGATATCATCTCTCTGGGAATTTAATCCTTTCCAGCGCATGAATTCTGTGTTAAGAAGTTCATGTTGTCTATCAGTACCGAGAGGAGCAATTTCGGTTAAAACGGTCCGCATCCTGTAATTATTGAATTTTTTCCCCTCCTCCCCTCCTTTTTGATCTGCATATCCATCACTAAAAAGGTAGACCATATCATTTTTGTTTAAAATAATTCTCTCCTGCTGGTAATTCATTCCACTTCTGTAACCTATAGATTTTTTATCCACTACATACTCGTTAAGGCTACCATTGGAAACAATCACCAACTCATTCTTAGCTCCTGAAAAGGTCAGTTCCCGGGTAGACAGATTCAGTTTGAAAAGTGTAATATCCATGCCATCCTTGGCCCCATCAGAATTGTTTTTAAATAGCTTTTCAATAATACGGTTGTTCATAGCCGTAAGGATCTCTCCTGGTTCCCTCAGCTTCATTTCTTTTACAGCATATTCAAGCAGGTCATAACCAAGGATACTCATCATTGCTCCGGGAACTCCGTGCCCTGTACAGTCAGCTACCGCTATAAAGAGTTGGTCCCCATTCCTAAATCTCCAGTAGAAATCGCCACTTACCATGTCCTTGGGTTTATAGAATACAAAATTTTCTAGTGTTTCTCCGGGTTGAAATAAGGATGCCGGCAGAACAGCCTCCTGCAAACGTTTGGCATATTCCAGGCTGTCCTTTATTTCCTGGCTTTTAGCTGCAAGTAGTTTGCGTTTTTCGTCTAACTCGTTCTTTTGCGCTGTCAATTTCCGGTTCATACTTTGCTTGGCCCTGAAATTGCGAAAGAGTATTATAGAAAGAACTGAAAAAATAAGCAACCCAAGAGTGACTATCTTTGACACAATAACCTGCCTGCGAATTCTTTGATCGGACAAGTCTTTATCTCTTCCAAGGAGCTTTAGTTCATCCTCTTTCTTGTCAAGGTCAAATTTTGCCTGCATTTCGCCCATCCGTTTGTATAGTTCCGCATTGTGAATACTATCGTTCAGGTACATGTACCGACGACGATCCGTGTAAGCCGAATCAATTAAGCCCAGTGCCGAATCCACACCAGCTTTCAGATAAAAAGAAAAAAGCAGGAAACGATAATCCTTGGTTGTGATAGAGGCTTGAATCGCACTCTTTGCATAGCTCAGTGCATGAGCCAGGTCATTCCTGGAAAAATCATTACTGGCAAGGTTATAATAAATGCTCGGCAGAAAATACTTTCCACCCAAGCGTAAATCAAGCTGAAGTGCCTTCTGCAGCCATTCCAGTCCGGTAGTTCTCTGTTCCTTCATGCAGTATACATTTCCAATGTTCAGATAGACTTCCATGATAAGAGAAGAATCGCTTGTAGCCTTGGCATCTCTAAGGGACTGAGAATAAAAATAAAGTGCAGAATCCAGATTATTTCGGAAGAAGTGAAGATTCCCAACAGAGAGCTCCAGTCGGCGCTTCAAAGAAGTCAGGCGATAAGTCTCTATGTTTTTATAACAAAGCTTATAAAGCTGACTCGCCATAGAATCGTTACCCATCCGGAGATACATATCGGCTCTGCCTTTCATAGCCGGAACTAATTTTTCAGGATCTGGGAGCAGATACTTCTCAGCCTTCAGGAAGCATTCAAGGCTTTTTTCATCTTCTCGTTTCCAGGAGTAGAGGAACCCTAACATAGAATATGCCTCTCCAATATCGATCTGATTCCTATTCTTTTCTCCTTCTATAAGGGCTGCTTTTGCGTAAAAAAGACTACTCGTAAAATCTCCTTTCTCCTTGCAAAGCATTGCAAGTTTCGTTCTTGCCTCCTGTCCAATTCTTGAATCAGGATGTTGAGCGAGCCTGACTTTATAGAAAGCAAGACTATCAGCCTTAGCCAGTATGGCCGGTGGAACAGTGAGCAGGAGAATCAAAAAGAGAAATGCCCGAATCATGTTTCGAATCATTTAGATGGTCTTTAACTAAACTTAACCCCTATTACCAACACATCATCTTGTTGAGGAAGGTCATTTTTCCAATCTTCAAAAACCATTGCGAGTTTATACGCCTGGATATCACACTTAAACGGAGAAATCTCAGCGAGCATATTCTGAAATTTCATAGCTGTAAATTTCAAACCGTTGTCTTTTCCTGCCTGATCATAATAACCATTCGTAAATAGATATAGGATATCTCCTTCAAGAAGAAGCCTTGTTTCCTGGCTAAAAAAAGTTTCCATGCTTTCTCCGATGGAAACATCATCCACCTCCAGAAGGTGAGACTCAGTCTTTGAAACGAGCAGGAGTTTGTTTTTTGCGCCGGAGTAGACCAGTTCTTTGGTCTTGAAATTAAACCGGCACAGAGTCAGATCCATGCCATCTTTATTTACTACTGATTTATTCGACAATTTTGTAATGACCAGCATATTAAGCTCTTGAAGAATCTGCGCTGGTTCCGTAAGTCCTTTGTCAGACACAATATGCTCCAGCATATCATACCCGAACATACTCATCATTGCACCGGGGACACCGGAATGTGTGCAATCTACAACAGCAAAAAAAAGATAATCATTAATCCGATGGCTCCAGTAAAAGTCACCACTTACAATATTCTTTGGTTGAAAATAAACAAACTGGTCTTGGACGGCCGCATCTGAGAAAAGGACCGAAGGCAATACAGCTTCCTGTATTTTGCGGGCATATTGGAGGCTATCTTCAATCTGCTGGTTCTTTTCGGAAAGAAGCCGTCTCTTATGCTCAATATCCGTTTTTTGCAACTCTAAAATTCTGTTTGCTTTTATCTTTATCCTATAATTCCGGTATAAGACAATCGAGATGAGGCAAAATAGGATTAAGGCTATGCCGATTAGCAGTGTTACGATTCTTTCTTGCTTTAATTTCTCAGAAGCCAGGTCCTTATCTTTGTTTAACAATCTAATTTCATTGTCTTTCTTACCCAAATCATATCGGGTTTGCATTTCCGCCATGCGTTTAAACATATCTGTATTGTACAGGCTGTCAGAAAGGGAGATATATGCATACTGATCACTAAACGCCTGCATTTTGAGACCGAGGCCAGAATCCACTTTACTGATCAGCTGAAGGCAATACGTGAGATTTCGCTTATCACGAATAAGGTCACCCAATTTCATAGATTGAAGGAGATGTTCCTTCGCTTCCATAAATTGATTCATGTCAGATTCTACCCCAGCCAGATTATAATTGATTATGGGAAGAGCATCTATCATGTTAAATTTTTCAGCAAGTCGGAGTGCTTGTAGCAATTCCTCCTTTCCCTTCTTATTATTTTTCATGGTCACGTAACAATTCCCCAGATTATTGTGAATCATTTCATAAAGTGCAGAATCTTTTTCCGGCATCTTTATCAAGAAACATTTTTGGTAATAACTGATCGCCGAGTCCATTTTCTGAGGTTCTGTATTGGCCATCTCATAATAAACATTACCAATGTCTAAATGAGCCATTAATGACAAACGATTTTGATGAAAAGTGCTTGCACCTTTTCCGGCTTGAATGAAAAATGTCAGAGCATGTGCAAAATCGTGATTAGAATAGAACACTTCTCCCCTTTGAAGATAAAGCATCGGTAATTTTTCAGGATATTGACGGCAATAACGTTCTGCTCTGTCAAGGCTGAGAAGTGAAGAATCATTTTGTCCTTTAGAGGTGAACAAAGTTGCCATTTGGCTGAACGCCTCCCCTAATGAAAGTGAATCGTTTCGTTTTCCGGCCAGCTCAATCACTTTTTCGGCATAGAGTCTCGCAGCCTTCGCATTGGTACTGGCTATGTAAAGTCTAGAAAGACGCACATAAATGCTGATATTTTCCTTTTCGCTGTGGGAATCCTCCAGTCGCTTTTCATAATAAGCGATACTATCAGTCTGGGCTAATCCTCTTAAAGAAAAAAGGATTAAGAAGAGAAGAGAAAGATT
>Ga0206996_1077_pt1 | contig 25673 bp, 24 predicted proteins | sample Alteio_BWMinCont_2_FD_153467 | JGI IMG/M metagenome (GOLD analysis project Ga0206996, IMG submission 153467) | Enriched cells from forest soil in Barre Woods Harvard Forest LTER site, Petersham, Massachusetts, United States -... | ecosystem: Environmental > Terrestrial > Soil > Temperate forest >...
TTGGAGAGCATCTTCGCGTCGCGGGCGAGGGTGGCGGGATCGCAGGAGACGTAGACGAGGTGCGCAACGGCGTCGAGGCAGAGCGCCTCGGCCAGCCGGAGGGGAAGGCCCTCGCGCGGCGGATCGACCAGCACGCTGGTTTCTTTTCCGGTCGATTCGGTGAGGGCCCGCAATTCCTCGGGCAATGCGGTGGCGACGTCGGCATCGCGCCATTCCACGTTGGTGAGTCCCAACCGGTGCGCGTCGCGCAAGGTGCGGGGATCGTTGTCGACGGCCACCACGCGCTGGAAACGATTGGCCACGATTTCGGTGAAGAATCCGCCGCCGCAATAACCTTCCAGCAACGTCGCGCCTTTGTCCGGCAACGCGGTCGCAATGAGACCGCGCAAGGCATCGTGCAAATCGTGGTTGGCCTGGAAAAAGCCGCTCCGGGGCACGGTCGAGTCGCGCAACGAATAGTGGCCCACGGCCTGGCTACTGGTGCGCAATCGCTCCAGTTCGGCGTTCACCGCCGGGCGGGCGAGGAGGCATTCGCGGATATCAATCAGGTCGCGTCCGTTCACGCCGCGAAAGCCGATTTTTCCGTCCTCGGCGTGGACCGTGATCCGGTTGCGATAGCCGTAGGCGCTCGGGCTGGCGATGATCGGTAGGACGGGCGCATCGGGAAGTTTCCCCACCCGCGCGAAGGCCTCCTTCACCTGGTTTTCCTTGAGGCGGCATTCCTCGGCATAGGTGAGATGCTGGTACTGGCAGCCGCCGCATTTGGCGTAGTAGGGACAGGGCGGATTTTCACGGGCCGGGCCGGGCTGCGTGATTTCCACGATTTCGCCGCGCGCGTGATGGGCTTTGCGGTCCACGATGCGCACGCGGAGCCGGTCGCCCTCGGCGCTGAAGGGAACGAAGACGACAAAGCCCTGCGGGGTGCGGGCGAGGCCGTCGCCGCCAAAAATCACCTTTTCGATGATGACATCGATGATATCGCCGCGCGCGAGCACGGGTACGGAATCGGCAGTCGAGTTAATGGGACGTGAAACGCAAAGGCCGGTGTGAAAAAAAGACCGCGCAATCGCGGTAGCTGACCTTAGTACCAGTTGGTCAAATCGCCGGGAGGATACTGATTGACCACCATGGAATCGTAAGGCGGCATTTTCTGGCTGCGATAGGAACCGTTGTTGGTCGGAAAGGGAGAGGTGACGACTTCAAAGACGCCGGTGCCGATGTCCATGACCATGCGGGAGATGCCCTGGACGAGGAAACCTTTGCAGAACGCGACGTTGTCGCCTTCGGTGTCGATCATGCCGTACTGAGAGTCGAGCATCTCGGAGGGTGAGGTGACGATATCGGAAATACCGCGACCGAGCTTGTCGTAAAACGAATCCTTGATCGGCATGGAGATGTCCGCGCGGGCCGTGGTCGCAGCCATGGTCACGACCAAGGCGAGAGTGAGAATTCGCTTCATGGAAACAAATTAACGCTAAAAGTGTAAAAAGAGCAAGAGGGAAAATTGGCCAAGGCATAAAGGAGAACGAATCCCTCTGGCATCCCCAGCGTAGATCGTTACTCTTATCCCGTGCCCGCTTTGACCCTTTACCTCGATAATTCCGTTATCGGAGGTTATTTCGATCCCGAATTTGAAAAGGCCACTCGCCGACTTTGGGACTTGGAAAAATCCGGCCAATGCCGGTTTATCGCCTCCGTCGTGACTCAGCAAGAGGCCTCCTTGGCACCACCCCAGGTTGTCCAACTCTTTGCCGAGACATTTTCAGACAATGCCAGCTTACTGCCTTTGACCGAACGGGCCGAAGAATTGGCCCATGCCTATGTCCACGCCGGTGTCCTCACCGCAAAATATATCGACGACGCCCGCCATGTGGCCATCGCCACCACACATGGAATCGGCATCATTGTTAGTTGGAATTTCAAACATCTAGCCAACTACCAGCGAGAATCGGGTTTCAATCGCATCAATATCGAGTATGGTTGTCCCAACGTGCGGATTATCAGTCCGCCCGAGCTTGTTTATGGAGACGAAGACCAAAACATTTGACGCCGTGGCTGAATCCCGGAAGTGGAAAGAAGCTGTGGCCCGAAAAACCGAAGGCATGGCCCGTAAAGAGGTCTTGGCTTATTTTGATCGCGAGGCAGTGCGTCAGCGCTTTCAGGAAAGTTTGGCACGGGCTCAGCAACACTGAGCTCTCGTGAGTTACTTGGGCAAGCCGTCATCTTCGCCAGGGTAATTTTCCACGGCATACTTCCATTTCTTTGTTTCAGCATAGTCTTTCTTCGTAAATCGATAATACCAATAAATTCTGGCGGCTGCCTTCCGGTCTGCCAAATCAATTGCCATGTGTTTAAGTTGGGCTAGCTGATCGCTAGTCAAATTTGCAGATTCGGCGGATGTTTGTCCGACCATCACCCGTCCGTTTAAAACGCAAAATGCCAAAAACAAAACGCCTGTCAAAACCAGTACGGCCAATATGATATTTAAAGGCTTTTTATTCATATCGTCTCGCTAAAAAGAGGAGAAATGGGTCAGGCCGGAGGCTGACCCTCCAAGCTGCCTCCCCGCCCAAAGAGATCGAGTTCGCGCAGGACTTCTTTCGCCTTTTCCTTCTTCTGCTTGGCCTTGGCCATCTTGGGCAGGCCGGTGTCGTCGATCTGGCCTTCTTCGAGTTGGCGCAGGATTTCCTTGGCGCGCTTGAGGACGGGCGCGGGCAATCCGGCGAGACGCGCGACTTGGATGCCGTAGCTTTTGTCGGTGCCTCCGGGAATAATTTTGCGCAGGAAGACGATGTGATCGCCCCATTCGCGTACGGCGACGTTGTAATTCTTCGTCGCAGGCAGGAGGCGGGCAAGCTCGGTCAATTCGTGATAGTGAGTGGCGAAAAGGGTGCGGGCGCGGAGCGTGCTATTAAGATATTCGGCCACCGACCACGCGATGCTCAGACCATCAAACGTGCTCGTGCCGCGCCCGATCTCGTCGAGAATCACAAGGCTGCGGTTCGTCGCGTGATTGAGGATGTTGGCCGTCTCGTTCATCTCAACCATGAAAGTGCTCTGGCCGCGCCCGAGATCGTCGCTCGCGCCGACGCGGGTGAAAATGCGATCGAGCAATCCAACGACCGCGCGCTTCGCCGGAACAAAACAGCCGCAATGGGCCAAGAGAGCGAGCACGGCGACCTGTCTTATATAAGTGCTCTTTCCCGCCATGTTCGGCCCGGTGAGGATGACCAGCCGCTCGGTCTCGGTTTCCAGCCGCACATCATTCGGTACAAATTTCTCGTTGGCGGGAAGCTGCTCGAGCACGGGGTGGCGCGCCTCCTCCAAGAGTAGCAAACCGCCGTCGTTCATCTCGGGTTTGATATAATCGCGTTCCTGCGCGAGCGCGCCCCAGCCGAGGAGCACGTCCATTTCGTGCAGCGCCCGGGCAGTGTCCTGGATGACGCGCAAATGAGGTGACGCCGCCGAGCGCAAGTCGAGAAAGAGTTCGTATTCGAGCTGCCGCGAGCGTTCCTGCGCGCCGAGGATTTTCGATTCCATCTGCTTCAACTCGGGCGTGACGAACCGCTCCGCATTGGCCAGCGTCTGCTTGCGCGTGTAGTCGGCGGGGACGGCGCCGAGATTGGCCGCACTGATCTCGATATAATAACCGAAGACCTGGTTGTAGCGCACCTTGAGGGACTTGATCCCCGTCCGCTCCTGCTCGCGGCGCTGAAGATCGGCAAGCCATTCCTGGCCCTCGACCGAGGCCGCGCGCAATTCGTCGAGCGAAGCGTTGTAGCCCGCGCGAATCAGGCCGCCCTCCTTGAGGACAATCGGCGGATCGTCGGCCAGGGCGCGGCAATAAAGTTCGGACAATTCCGGCAAAGGCGTGATCTTGTCGCCCAACTCGCGCAACGCAACGACAGCGTGTTTCTCCAACAGGCCGCGCAGGCCGGGGAGTTGTTCGAGCGAAACGCGCAGGGCGATCAAGTCGCGGGCGTTGCCGCTGCCTTGGACGAGCCGGGCGACGAGCCGTTCAACATCGCGCACCTGCTTGAGGCGGTCCTGCAAGGCGCTGCGCTCGGGTTGATTCGTCCGAGCCCACGCGACGACGCTTTGGCGCCGTTCGATGGCGGGTAAGTCCCGCAAGGGCGCGAGCAGCCATTGCCGCAAGAGCCGGCCACCGCCGGACGTCACGGTGCGGTCGACTGCCGAAAGCAGCGTCGTCTGGCCGGAGCCCGTGCGCAGCGGATCGACCAATTCAAGATTGCGCCGCGTCGCCGCATCGAGAATCAGGACGTCCTCCCGCTGCCAAAGGCGCAGCGAATGGACGTGCCCCAATGACCGGCGCAGTTCGTGCCCCAGGTAATGGAGAAGGCCGCCCGCCGCGCAGAGGGCGCCCTTCGAACCGCCATCAGCGAGGCCGAAACCATCGAGCGAGGCGGTCTTAAAATGGTCACGAAGCGTATGCTCCGCCGCGTCCGGGGCGAAGCTCCAGGCGTCGTGCTCGACAAGGAGATAACCGAGCCTCTCCCCTTCGGACAGGGCCGAGGTCTCGAGGTCGATGCGGTGGCCCTGCGCCACCACCACTTCCGCCGGGCTGAGCCGCCCCACCGCGTCGCGCAGGGCTTCGGGCGTAGGGAAATCGCCCGCGAAGAATTCCCCCGTGGTCAGGTCGAGCGCGGCCACGCCGAAGCTGTCCGACAATGGCGCGACGGCGACGAGAAAATTGTTCTGCTTGGGCTCGAGTTGCCCCGCATCAAGGATGCTGCCCGGCGTGAGAATCTGCGTGATTTCGCGCCGGACCACCTGCCCGGGCCTCGGCGCTTCCATCTGGTCGCAAACGGCCACGCGCCGCCCCGCCTTGAGGAGCTGCGCGATGTACCCCTCCGCCGCGTGATAGGGCATGCCGCACATCGGCGTTCCCTGCCGCTGGGTCAGGGTGAGATCGAGCAGGCGCGAGCCTTCCTCGGCATCGCCGAAGAACATCTCGTAGAAGTCGCCCAGCCGGAAAAGCAGCACGGCGTCGGGCGGAATCTCGCGTTTGAGCCGGTGATACTGCTGCATCATCGGCGTGAGGACGTCGGACATAAGCGTCAAGAGTAGGGTCTGTCTTCAAAAGAGGGCAAGGCCGCGTTGCGGGTTGATTTTGAAATGCTGTCATCCTGAGCGAAGGCGAGCCAACCGATTCCGTTCATCGAATGACTTACCCGAGCCGCAGTCGAAGGACCCATGCGGATGAAGCGTAAGGCACGGATGGCCTCAAACGATGCCGAAGAGAAAGGCACGTCACTCGCCTGATCGGAGAGCGGCAAACTGGCCATTTGTGTTGCAAGTGTTCCGCGCGATTGGATGTTTTCGTCGGCTTGAAGGTGGGTCCTTCGGCTGCGGCTCGAGAAGCTCTTCTGAGGAAAAGAAGCCGGTTGGCTCGCCTTCGCTCAGGATGACGGAATTTTTTATTTTTCTGTTATTTCCGGGAATATATCCGATCTCTTAAGCGTCTAAGCACTCAACGCATGTTCTTTTTTGACTCCTTTGTCGTACCTGACACCACGCCTTTATTTCATAAATATGCGCCAAGCCCCTTGCCGCTCGGCGTTTCCTCAAGCATCGTAGGGTTGACGGTTTAGTGTTCATATGAATTTTACTACTCAGGCGGCGCAGGACATCATCTCCAAAATTGAGCGCGATCCCGCAGAAGTGCGCCACTGGCGCCAGCTTCTCATTCTTTGTTTCGACCAGAAATCGATCGAGACCCTGCAGACCCTGCAGGCCATCGTCGCGGGGATTGAACAAATCTGGAACCAGCGCCGACAGCGCGCCAAGGACGCTTATGAGGAGGCGAAGCAACAGCAACGCTCCACGGGCAGTAACGAGCCCCTGCCCTCCACCACCGTCAACAGCATCCCGCTGACCGTGCGGCAAAAGGAGAACTTCATCAAGCTGGCGAAGACTCCGCAATCGGCGGCGCTTCTCTATCGGTTCGGCCTCTACCTGGAGGAGGAATTTGGCCTGCCCCAGTCGGCTTGTTCCATTTACGAACGGGCCCTGGCCCTCGGGCCCGAGGATGTCCAGACCGAGGAAAAACTGATCGAGGCGATCAAACGCCTCAATGCGCGGGTCCAGGAATCGAAGCCGAAGAAATGCGATCCAGCGTCCGATTTGGGCGTCGTGATCTCGCCGGAGACCATGGGCGTCAAGAGCCCCTCCCACCACCGCCCCAGCGCCGCCGCACTGATCAAGCGCACGGGACGTCTCTCCGTCGATCGCAGCCGCATCCAGGTTGGCCAGAATATCCTGACGGAGACCACCTGGCCCGTGACGCAAAAGAAGCTCGACGATGCGATGTCGCGGCTGCTGACGCGGACCGCCTCTGTTTGCGATGTCGCGCCGCGTCCCATGCGCCTGCCCCGCTCCATCGCGCCGTCGCAATGGCTCGAATTTCTTGAAGGCCACGTCACGCTTTTGTTGGCGACCCTGGAAGCGCAGGACATCATCATCCGCACCTCCATTAATTTGGAACAAGCGCCCCGTAGCGACGTGGCGGCGCGGACCGATCTCGTCCTGGCCTTGATGGAAGAGATCGAGCAGGCCCTGGCCACCCAGCAGGAGTCGCCGCTCAAGACGACTTCCGTCAAGGCGGAGATCAAGCCGACCATCGCCCAACTGGAGGATATCTTCGAATGGATCGACAAGGGGGCCCTCTCCGAAGCTGAGTCCCATCTCCGGCAGGTTCCCGGGGATGCGTTTCCCAAGGAGCAATTGAGCGAGGTTTGGTCCCATCTCGGGCTGGCCTTCCAGAACAATCACGAAAGCAAGCGCGCGATGGCCGCCTATCAGCGGGCCCGCGAACTCAATCCGGACAATCTCCAGGCGTGGTTTAACGGCGGGATGATCCAGCACGAAGAGGGCATGCTGCACCCGGCGTTGCAGTGCTATCTGCGCTCGCTGGAACTCGATCCGGAACAACCCAAGATCTGGTGCAACCTGGGCGCGCTTCAATTCCAGTTGGGCGAATTCCAGCACTCGGTCGATTCGTTGAACCGCGCGGTCGGTCTCAAGCCCGATTATGCCCGCGCCTGGGACAACCTGGCCGGCTCCCTTTGCGCGCTGGACCAGTTGGACGAGGCGGAGCGGTGTTGTCATCGCGCGATCAATTACAAACCCGATTACGCCGATCCGTATTTCAAGCTCGGTTCGATCTACTTTCAAAAAGACCGGATGGAAGAGGCCGAACGCGCCTTCCGCAAGGTGCTCGAAGGCAATCCGGGCTACCCGCTGGCGGGACACTACCTCGCCATCGTGCTGGCGCGGACGCACCGCCTCGAAAGCGCCCTCGAAGCGTGCGAAATGGCGGCCACGCCTCCCGGTGAAACGGAATTGCCGTCGCTTGCGTGGAACGAAATGGCCTTCCACCTTTACGAAAAGGGCGAACTTCGCGAAGCCATTCGCGCCTACGAAAAAGCGCTCACCTTCACGCCGGAACGGGCGGTGATCTGGCTCGATGCGGGTGTGGCCCATCATCAGTTAGGCGAACTCGACCAGGCCCGGCGCCACTACGAGCAGGCGGTGGATCTCGACCCCGAACTGGCGCGCGCCTGGCACAATCTCGGCGCGGTCAAGACGGAGATCGGCGACGTCAAGGGCGGCCAGCAGGCGCTGGAGGAAGCGGAGAAGTTGTTGGCGCGGGGAAGGTAATCGGGAGCAACCGTTACGTCAAAGCTTTGAGGCCTGCAACCCGGGCCAACTTCTTTTGGTTCGCGTCAAAAGTCAGAAATTCCTTGGCACCCAAATGCAGTGCTGTCGCCACATGAAGAATATCCGCAAATCGATGTCCGTGGGCAACGGTGTGCTCTTCACTCAAATGCTCGGCAATACCGTGAACAGCAACCCATTCAACCGAAACGACCCTTAACGCTCCCGATGCCAGATCGCTTTTTAGATTCTCCAGCATCCGTTTTCCCTCATTTGCGGGAAAACCCAGGCTTTTATCTTGAGCATGCAATCTCATTTGCAAACGAATGGATTGCCTAAATTCCAACAACAACAGAGAACTCACGGCCAGCGGTTCGCTCAAATCATCAAAGGCACGATCAGCTCGTTCCGAATTGTCCTGATCGCGATATAAAGCACATAGAAAAGATGTGTCGGGGAAAGGACTCATCCTTGCTCACCGTCCAGCTCAGCCTCTCGCATCCGCTTCACCTCAACAGCCGTAAAAATGCGTCCCTTCCAGATCGCCTTGCGGCGCGCCGCAAAATCGGGCTTGACCAGCTTGGGCTTATTGGAATGAGGAATAGGAACAAGCCACGCAATCGGCTTGCCACGTTTGCAAATCTCTATTTTTTCCCCTTCACTCACCCAAGCTTCCAAGGCAGAGAATCTATTGCGCACGTCGCGGACATTGACCGTTTTCATTGTGATACACGATTGTCCACATTTTCAAATAAATCAAGGACTTCCTACACCACGGCATGCACGCCGTGGTTCACCTTCGTCGTGGCGGCATCCCCGCGCAGGCAACGGACGATCTCGTAGGACCACTCCATCGCCGCGCCGGCCGCCATGCCGGTGATGAGTTTGCCCTCGACGACGACGCGTTCGGTCTGAACCTGACCGACATGAAACTGTGAGCGCACGGAAGGATGGCAGGTGATCTTGTCGGCGGGATTCAACCAGCCATGGGCGAGCAACGCGGTCGGCGCGGCGCAGATGGCGGCGACCCACTGGCCCCGCTCCCGCTGACGCACCAGCCAGTCGCGCACGAGCGGACTTTCCGCCAGATGCTTCGCGCCCTCGGCGCCACCCGGCAACACCACGACTTCAAATTCACGCGCCGGATCGACCTCGCTGAGAAGAACGTCGGCGAGATGCTGCGTCTTGCGCGCGGCGGTGATCGGCCCCAGCACCAGACCGGCCACGACCGTCTCGATTTCCGCGCGGCGCAGGATATCGATCACCGTGATTCCCTCGATGTCCTCGAAGCCGGGAGCGAGCAAGACCAGGGCGCTCATACGGCGGCGACCTTGGGCAGCGAACCGGACGATGAGACGGCCACCGTTGCGACGGCGGCGAGAATCCGGCTACGGCGCGTGGTGAATTCCTCCGCGCGGACGACATGCGCCGCGATGTCCTTCGACCAATCAACGGGGACGTCGATCCACGATTTGCAGCCTTCGTAATCCGGCGAGGGTTGCAGGCGATGCGGTAAATTAATCTTGGAAACGCGCACGATCAGCAGGTGCAACCCCGCCTCCATGCCCGGGCGGTCCTGATAACCGAAGCGCTCGCGCAAAATCTCCTCGCCCCAGTAATGGGCGTCCTCCAGCCGCGCGACCTGGTCCCACGAACTGAGATAGATCGCATCGGTCACCTCCGCAAAATATTGGAGGGTGAAGTCTTTTCCGGCATCGGTCGCGGGGGCGATCATGCGGCGCAGTTCGGGCTTCGTTTTTTCCCATTGCTGATGGTACCGCGTGGGAAACAGCCAGAACTTCGGGTGCTTCGCCTGGAATCCGGCGCGCCCCTCCGCGATGCCGCCCTTGCGCAGGAGAATGATTTGCGCGCCTTGGCCGAGCGCCTCGACGATGGCCTCCCACTCCTTGAAGGCGGGAGCGCTTAGGGTAGCGGGCTCGTCGACTGGCAAGGAGGCCTCATCAACTGCTTCCGGTTTCGAGTCGGAATTCACGACGGAGCTTTCCGGAGGATCAGACAGCGTTTCATTGACGACAGCGGCATTCTTCCAAAAATAAATCGCGCCGGAAAGCACGGTGATGATCAGCGCAATCCAATAAAACCAGATTTGCGAGGCACCGAGAAAATGGGCGAGAGCCGTGTCCCGCCATCCGAGCTCACCGAGGCTGAGGGTCGTCAGCGAGACGAGGATGGCGACAATCTGCGAGATGGTCTTGTGTTTGCCCACCCGCTCGGCAGCGAGGATTTTTTGTTTATGAGCGGCGATCTGGCGCAGGCCGCTGATGAGAAACTCGCGGCTCATGATGATGACCACCATCCACATCGGCGCGACCCCGCGGGCCACGAGCGCGATGAGTGCCCCGATAATGAGAATTTTGTCCGCGAGCGGATCGAGCAGCTTGCCCAAATCCGTGACCAAGTTCCGACCGCGGGCAATCGAGCCGTCAAGCCAGTCGGTGAAGCTGGCCAGCGCAAAAATGAACAGTGCGGTTGTTGCCGCGTAGGGCCAATCAAACGACAATGAAATGATCATCAAGCCGCACATTCCCAGCCGCGCAACGGTAAGTTGATTCGGCAGGTTAAGCGTGGGGGCGCGGCGGAGGGTCATATAAAAGGGGGAATAGTTGCCCTCACAATCATGCGCCAGTTTACGTCGTTTCTCAACCCGGCAATTTACAAAAGCATTTGGCCACAAAAGAGCGCAAAGAACACATAGATGGGGAGGCAACTGAATTGCCCTCTTCAGTCTCTTTGTGCTCTCTGCGTTCTTTGTGGCCAATCCCCTACAAGATCAGCTTCAACGCACCCAGCGCCGTACAAATCAACAGGAACCTCTCAAAAATCTTTTGCGGCATGATCTTGGCCAGGCGATGTCCGCAAAAGGCCCCGATAACCACCAGCGGCGCGAGCATCAGGGCCAGCGTCAGCGAGGTGCCGTTCGTTAATCCAAGCTGCGCACTGAACGGAATTTTACAGAGATTGATGACGAAGAAAAACCAGACCGAAGTTCCGATCAAGTTCCATTTGGGAAGCCCGACGGAGAGAAAATAGAGGTTCGCGACCGGCCCCGCCGAGTTGGCCAGCATGGTGGTGATCCCGGCCAGCGCGCCCATGCCGGCTCCGAAACTGTGCGATTCAAAAATATGGTCCACCTTCGCGCCAAGCCAACTGCGCAAAAATTGCAGGGCGATCAGGGCCATGATGATCCAGCCGATCAACGGCCCGAACGCCGCTTCCGAAATCCGGTCCATGAGAAAGTACCCGACCACGACCCCCAGAAGAGTCGGTGGCAGAAGCTTCCAGAACACCTTCCAGATGACGACGCGACGATAGACGCCGATCGCACACAGGTCGCCCACGATGAGCAGGGGGAGAATGAAGCCGGTCGATTCCTTCGCTTTCAGGACGACAGCGAAAAGGAGCACCGGCAGGACGCCGAGACCGGTGAGGCCGCCCTTGTTCATGCCGATGGCGAACGCGCCGAAGATCACCACCACCCAGCCCCCATGGGAAAAGTGGGGCGGCGACAAATGAAGCATGTGAGAGAGGTTGTAGCGGAGGATGGGCGGGAAGGCAAAGGGAACGGCGGGAGGTCATCTTTCTTCTTTCCCAAGTTTACTTGGGAAAGAGGGGAGGCTCCTGTAGCGGCGCGTCTATGACCGTCGAGGAATGCCATAGCGCGTTGCTCGTACGTTCGGCGGTCATAGACGCGCCGCTACAGGAGCAACTGCATCGTTACGGCTCAGGATGATGGAATGTTAAATCAAATGTGAATTTTTACAGACAGAGGGATTGTCATTTCCGCCGAGCAACTTAGATTTCCTCCATGTTCGAACGGTCTTTCCTCGCCCGCTGGTTCCTGATCGGCGGCGGCGTACTGGCCATCGTCAGCCTCGTTCTCTGGCTGGCGCTCCCGATTCGGATGAGCTTGCCGCCCTATCTCCTCACCGCCGTGCTCGCCATCGCCTACGGAGGAGTCTGCCTGAAATCGAACCGTCCCCGCCGCGGCAGGAAACCATGAGCGAAAAAAAGAAAACCGCGCTGCTCTCGACCAGCCTGCGGCTCATTTGCACCGACTACGACGGCACCCTGGCCGAGGCCGATGGCAGGCCAGTCTCGGACATCTTTTTCGAGCGACTGACCCAGTGGCGTCAACACGGCGAGGTCTACTGGATCGTCAACACCGGCCGCACGTTCGCCAGTCTGGAAGAGGACCTGCTCCGGCGCAAGGCCCCGATCTGGCCGAATTGGGTCGTCTCCCTGGAGCGTGAAATCTGGCTGGTGCGCGACCGGCGCGGCGTCGGCTGGTTCGAGTGGAACCGCAAATGCGAACTGATGCACACGCAGCTCTTCGAATCGGTGCATCCCGTGTGGAAAAATATCGAGGACTACATCACGCGCCACACCAAGGCCAAATTGGTGGAGGACGCCGGGTCGCCGCTCGGCATCATCGCCAGTTGCGAAGAGGAGGCCGACGAGATCTCCGCCTTCATGACCCCGCTGCTGGCCAACTGGCCGACACTGGTCGCGGTGCGCAACTCGATCTACTTTCGTTTCAGCCACAAGTTCTACCACAAGGGCGCGTGCCTGGAGGCGATCGCCAGCGGCCTGGCGGTTTTGCCGCCGCAGATTTTCGTGGCGGGCGATCATCTCAACGACCTGCCGATGCTCGATCAGCGTTACGCGCGGCACGTGGCCTGCCCCGGCAATTCCGTGGACGAAGTGAAGAAAAAAGTCCGCGCCCAGGGCGGCCACGTCGCGACCGCCAATGTCGCGGAGGGGACCATCGAAGCCCTGGATAAATTGTGTCCGCTGCCGAAGAGGTAGGGGAAGCGCTTGGAGCGTTTTAGGAAAAACGTCAGCCGCCCTTCGGTTTTTTGGCCCGGAGGGCCCACGGAAATTAGATGCCATGGTGATGGTCAAGGTGCCCTGAAGAGGGCACCTTGACCTATGAACAGACAAACAACTAACTCCGAAAGCCAATCGGAGAAAGCATTGGCTAAAGTAATCCTGTTGGGGCTCGATGTCCACGCCGACTCGATTACGGTGGTGCGGCAAAGGGACGGCGCCATGGCGCAACCGGCGCAAAAGTTCAGCCCGACGCGATTAGTGGACTGGGTGCGAGCGCAACAAGAGCAGGCCGAAGCCGTGTGGAGTTGTTACGAGGCGGGACCGTTCGGCTACGTCCTGCACCGGCAACTCGAGGCCCTCGGGGTGCGCAACCTAGTGGTGTGTCCGCAAAGTTGGGACGAGTTGAGCACCGGGGTGAAAACCGACTCGGGCGATGCGCGGGCGTTGTGCCTGCGCCTGGCGCTCTACGCGGCGGGCAACCACCGGATCTTCAGCGTGGTGCGGGTGCCCACGCCCGCCGAGGAACAGGCGCGGGCGCAAACGCGACTGCGCGATCAACTGCGCCGCACCCGGCAACGCATCGAGGCCCAGGGACGCAGCCTGCTTTTGGCCCAGGGCCATCGCGTCACCGGACGCTGGTGGCAGACGACCCGCTGGCTGGGCTTGAGCCGCTCGCTGCCGCCGTGGCTGGTGGGGTTGCTCGAGCCCCTGCGGGAGTGTATCTTGACGGCGCACCAAAAAACGGAGCACCTGACCCGCACGGTGCAGGCGGCCCACCCGGTGGCCCCACCGTTCGGGCTGGGGGCTCTGAGCAGCGAGATCATCGCACGGGAAATCGGCGACTGGTCGCGCTTTTCCAACCGGCGGCAAATCGCCAGTTACACCGGCCTGTGTCCGGGCGAACACTCCAGCGGAGCGACCCGTCGCCAAGGCCCGATCACCAAGCACGGTAACCCTCGCCTGCGCCACGTGCTCATCGAAACGGCCTGGCGATTGACTCGCTACCAGCCCGGCTACCGCGCCGTGGCCCGCTATCACGCGGTACTGGGCGCGCCCAACGCCACGCGTCCCGCGCGCAAAAAAGCCATCGTGGCCGTGGCCCGGCAACTGGCCGTTGACCTTTGGCGCATCGCCACCGGACGCGTGCAACCCCAAGACCTCGGCCTCGTCATCAACTAAACCGAAAGGAGATCACCCCCCAACTTTTTTTTCCAGACACCCTGGAGTACGGTGCGCGCCCGGCCCACCGGCTGGGCGAGTCCTCCCTCGCCCGCCACTTCTTAGATTGGGCGCGCTTCGTCTCCCCGCCGCTCGGATGCTGCATACAGCATGTTGCGCTGGCCCCACCACGCGCGGATAGCAGGTTAACCCCGAGCCCAACCCTCGGTGACCGGCGGGAGAACGTCCCTCCTTCAACCCTCAACCTTATCCATCCAAACCTAAACCAAATCCTTGACCATCTCCATAGCAGCCGGTGGTGTCAACCACCGGTGGGACGTCACAAGAAGCCGCACCGGAGGTGCGGTGGAAATATCGGGAGGTCAACGCATCCGCCGCCCCTGCCGGGGCGGTTGATCTTGCGAACGCAACCGGTGGCTCGCGCCACCGGCTAATTTCTTTCCGGCCCTCCGGGCCTCAAGGCATGATGGACTCGGAGCGACTACACTCATTTTTAAAACGCTCTACCGCGACCTTGACCCAGACGACGACGGCGGTGGGGCCGTCGCCGGGGCCGGATAATAATTCACGCCATCGGGCGCGGGCGCGTGAAACGATGGCGAACTGTTTCCCGCAGGCTCCACAGGCGGAGATGCGGGCACATCCTGCGTGACCTCTTTCGGCGGCGCTTCCTGTTTCGTCGGACTCTTCCGCACCACCAACTCGATCCGGCGGTTCTTTTCGCGGCCTACCGCGGTGCCCTCATCGGCCACCGGTTGCGTGCCACCCAAGCCCGTGGCGACCAGCCGCTTGCTTCGGATATGACCGGCGATGAGTAGATTGCGCACCGTCTGCGCGCGCTCCTTGGAGAGAGTCAGATTGTAGTCCTCGTCCCCGGTGAGATCGGTATGGCCTTCGATCGTCAGCGACAACTCAGGATGGAGTTTCAGGATCGCGACGACCCGGTCGATCACCGGCTGCGAGGCGGCATCCATGTCCGGTTTGCCTGGCAGAAAGGTCAGCGGCAGCACCACCCGGCCATCACTGATCAGGGCCGTGCCGATCGGGTCCTCCGCCGCGTCAGGCGTCGGAGATGGTGTTGGTGCTGGCGGAGGAACAACCGGCGATTGCGGCGCGGGTACGGGTGCGGGAGCAGGCGGAGGAGTGGACAACGCGGCGGGCAAGCTCGGGGGAAGCGCCGACGTTGCTGCCGCCAGTGTTTGCGAAGTCGCCGCTCTCGACTCCATGATCGTGAGCACGTTGACTCTCACGCCGGGATTGAGAAAGACCCAGACTTGTCGTCCGTCCTTGTCCAAATGAAAGGTCTCAGTCACGTTCCCGACCGCGCCGCTTTTTTCCACGGTATAGCCGGCCGCAGCGGCCAGTTTTTCGTAGAACCGTTGCGACTTCAACAACGAGGGAGCCGCCCCGGAACCAGCCCATTCGTAGCGTATGACAAAGCGGTGCCCCTCGACCGGTATGGCCTCCAGATGATTCGCGTCAATCGGCAGGGGCCGGGAAACCGCGAACGTGAACACGGAGGGATTGTCCTCGTCGTAATCGGTGATCTCGAACCCCGGCATGTGCGTCCAACCCGGGTAATCGTGGGAGCCTTCCACATCGCCCGAATCGGCCAGGACTGGTCGCGCCAGAAAAGCGCAGGCCAGCAGGCAGGGCAGGAGGAAGAGCCGGTCACGGAGACGCATGACGAAAATGTAACCGCGTCCCCCGCCATTCTGTCCAATGCAATCGGCACAAGCCATGCTATGCTGAAGGTATGGAACTCCCCGAAGAAGTGGGCATTATGACCCTTCCCAACGCGATCCTGTTTCCGCAGGCGCTGCTGCCCCTCTACATTTTCGAGCCCCGTTACCGGGCCATGCTCAAGGATTCGCTGGAAAATCAGCGCATGTTCGCCGTCGCCCTGCCACACACCTCGTCGAGCCCCAACCTGGTGCCCCACCGTGTTGCCGGTGTCGGATTAATTCGCGCTTGTGTCGATAAACCGGACGGTACGTCCAACCTGATCCTCCAGGGCGTCAGTCGCGTGCGCTTCACCGATTTCGTGCAGGAGAAGCCCTTTTACGTGGGCCGGATCGAAATTCTCAGCACGGAGGAATCCGACGCCATTGAGGTCGAGGCGCTATCCGTCAAGGTGCTGGAGATGATCGGCGTCATGCACGATGCTGGAGAAATCCAGGCCGAGGGTATTCTCAAGTTTCTCAACGAGATCAAGGACTACGATGCGTTGGCGGATATCGTGACCTACAGCTTCATCGACGACATCACGCGCAAGCAGGACATTTTGGAGACCCTGAATCTCCGCCAGCGGCTGCAAAAGGTGATTGTCGGGTTGCGGCGGCAGTCTTCCTCCGGGCCGACGTTGGGCTAAAGGTAGTGGGGCGCGCATCACTCTGTGGTAGCCGTCGACTGCGGGGCCACGGTTCTTCCTCATTTTCTCCTGAAGAGCGCCGGGCTTTAGTTGCGCCTGTCCCCTATTTACCGGGAACTTCCTTTGAAAAGGCTCGTGTAGCGAGTTCCTTTTGCCATGATTGAGCCAAATTTTGCCGTCGCCAGCCTGAATTCTCAATCATTCACAAAAAGCGCCGCAGCGCATTGCGAACTTCCAAATTTATGACGAATCTGCCCATTCAAATCGAACAGATATCGCGAACTATTCGGCTGAGCCATTGTCCAGCGAATGTTCGTATCAGCCGATGGTTTCAGAAGTCCAAGTTTACCTCGGTTTGTCCCCTTTATTTCTACTGGCGTCTCTCGCGCTGGGCTTTTGGAAGCTCGCTTTTTAATTCCGTCGGAAGCTTTATCTATGAGCGCGGCGGAAAGGAAATTGAAGTTAAGTTCAACGGTCGAAATGCTCAATTTCACGCGCTTTACGAAAAGTATTATGCTTGTGGTTACGAATTGGAGACTGCCGCTCTGTTGTTGCGACTGGCCAGCCGTGGAGGCGTTTTTTATGATATCGGCTCCAACTGGGGCTATTTCTCCCTGCTTGTCGCCGCTCTGCCCAATTTTAAAGGTCAAATCTACGCATTCGAACCCAACCCGCGTACATTTATCGACCTAAAAAGTACGGTGACGCAGACTGAACTCGATGGCTGCGTAACGCCTTTAAATTATGGATTGGGAAGCAAGGATGGGGTTTTAACCCTGGTGGAAGCGGACTCATTTAATACCGGTCTTGCCCGGCTGACTTCCAGCGGTGAAGGACCCGGCGTACCGGTGCATAGACTTGATTCGTTGAATCTAGAGCCTCCAAGTCTGATTAAATTAGACGCTGAATTCATGGAAAAAGACATTCTGGAGGGCGGCAAGGAGCTCATTCAACGTCATCACCCCCACATCGTTTTTGAGAATTTTCTCTCCCCGGAAAATCCAAGCCAAACCTACGATACCCTGAATTTGTTAGAGAGTTGGGGCTATCGTCTTTTTAATCCAACTCTTCTTTTCAAACGGGATGATCTGCCCGTGCTTGGGAGCTATGGCGATGATTTCAGCGCACTAATGAAAATCGACCCCAATCCGCAAACTATGTTGTTTGATATCACCACCAACAATCGCTTCCTGATGCGTGGCCAACTCAATGTATTTGCCTGCCATGAGACGCGGCTTAACGAGCTTACCGACGGTGACGGCTTTCTTTTTCCCAATGACTAGGAGTTCTAGATCGCGATATCACGGTCCCCTGCCGGAATCAACTGGAGAGACGCGAAGAGTAAGACCATCGCCAACGATCCCTCACTTTCTCCTTTAGAGCACAGCACCAGTATGTTTCCATGACGCGGTGTCGAATGGAAGCGAAGCGAGCCTGGGCGAACGCCTGAACGGAAAGCTGCATCAATTTTTCGTCGCGCTGATTCTCCTTTGGGTCGTCCTGGGCGGATTCCGTCCGATGATGGACAACGTTGACCTCGGCTGGCACGTCGCGCAGGGACGCTGGATGGTCGAGCACGCCGCCTTTTACCGGCAGGACGCGCTCAATTATCCGAATCTCGGCCACGCCGTGATCGATGAATATCCGCTCTTTCAGGTGATCCTTTATCTCGCTTGGAGCCTCGGCTGGTGGGGACCGTGCGTCCTCACTGCGCTGGCGTACGCGGTCCTCGTCGGCGCCTTGATTCGCGCGGCCCGCTTCTTCGATCTCCGGACCTCGTCGCTGCCTCCCCTCGCCATTGGCTTGATGTTGCTCTTCTTTCAAGTCGCCTTTCCGCTGCGACCGCATCTCGCCACTTATCTAGGCGTGACCCTCTTCGGAATTTTTCTTCTGCGCCATCGCCATGAAACCAACTGGACCGCTTTCTGGCCGATGGCGCTGCTTCAAGTCGCATGGACGAACAGCCACAGCGGTTTTGTCCTCGGCCCCGCGATGGTGGGACTGTTCGGCGCGGAAATGGTCCTTCGCCATGGCGTGCGCGACCGCTCCCTCCCCTGGACCACCATCCGCACTTGGCTCGCCGCGTTCTTTCTCATCCTGCTGGCCTGCTTCGTCAACCCCTATGGCTGGGACCGCTTTGGTCCGCCTTTTTATCAGGACCGGTTGGAATCGATCCGCGCTTACGTCGGCGAAATGGAGCCGCTTGGCGGTCTCTATGCCACCATCTACCAAAGCATGACCCTGCTGGCGGCTTTCCTCGTTGTGCTAACGATCTTCTTTCGTCGCGGGGCGGTTTGCTACACCTTTCTCTTCTTCGCTTTTTTCTTTTATTTCGAGGCGCTCACGGTCAAAAAAGCGTGGCCGGTCTTCGGCCTGTTCGTGCCGCTGCTGGTTTTGAGTGCAGGAGCCTTTTCCTCCTCCAATGCCCTGCGCAAGCCGATGGCCTGGCTGAGCGTGATCGGTCATTTGCTCATCACCGCATTCGTCATGTGCGCCTTGTATATTGAACTGGCCCCGTCGTGGCCGACCAGCATCAGTTCCATGTGGCGCGAGTTTGATCACGGTCGCTCCGAACAATCCTACGACGCGGCGGCGTGGATGAAAGCGCACCATGTGGACGGTCGCCTCTTTCACCGCTGCGAGGACGGCGGCATGCTGCAAATGGAGGGCTTCGACCACGGCGAGACTTTTTCCGACACCGGTTTTGGGAAGTATGACGAGGCGTTCATTCACGAGGTTGGCGTGGTCAATGAACGACCGGCCCTCGTGCCGCGCTACCTAAATGCCTATCAACCCGACTACGTCATTTGCAGCACATTCTGCTATCGGTGGCCTTATTATTTGCGGCAGTGGGGCTGGCGACCGATCTTCTATTCGCCGAATAGTTCTGTTTGGAAGAAGCCCATCGCACCACAGCTACGTGTCCTACCTGATATCCGCCCCGATCTACCCGAGATATCGGACAGCGAAATCGAGGCGACGTTTGACCATGACCTCGCATCCTACGGCAAGCCCATCGACACACGCCTCTTCGGCCGCAACCTGATCGCCCTGAATTCGTACGGGCTGGAGGATTTCGCCTTCGAAAAACTGACCTCGTTGCCGAAGGACCTCCATCACGCACCGTGGTATTGGGAGGCCGCGCGGTTCATGTGCGTCTCCAAACCGGAATTTTCCCCGCAGCACCGCCACGCCCTCCTCGCCGAGGCGGAGCAACTGCACGACGATGGCGTCACGGCGGAATTCCGCGCCTACGCCCTCAATGCCGACGGCGATACCGAAGGCGCGCTCCGCATCCTTGAAGCCATCCCGCCCCGAAACCTCGGCAATTACGAAGCGGAACTCCTTCTCAAACTTTACCTCGCCAAAAACCGACCTGAGGCGCTTGCCATGGCGCAACGCACCGATTGCTTCGATCTGCGCAACGGCCACCACTGGCAATATCTCGCCCTAGCGGAAGAACAAGCCGACCATCCCGAAGCCGCCGTCCGCGCCTGGAAAAAAGCCGTCTTCTATTGTCCCGATGACCCTGACCTGATCACGGCCGCAACAGATTTCGCCACAAAACATCAAGATACCGCATTGACCCAAGCCATCGAAGCCAGTTCCCGCGCTTACGGGCAGCAGTGAACACAGGTTTGCAAAAAAAGCCGCGCTCAAAAACACCGTCATCCTGAGCTTGTCGAAGGATCAGTTCCGTCTGCCTTTTTCCTCGTTCCCAAGTTGCACTTGGGAACGCCCTTGTCGGGGCAACTCCGTTGCCTTCCGTCGCTGGGGACAGCGACGGCTACCTACTGAACTGATCCTGCCACACGTGGGTGCGACAAGCTCATGATGACGGATCGTTTTACCGAAACTCGAGTTGCCACAGAAAACATTGCCCCCCGCCACCCCGTCTGTGCTAGAGTCTCCCAATGATTTTCCATTCCTCCCGTTCCGGGCAGACCACGTCCTGGCAGTCCTGGACGTACCTCACCCTTTTCGTTGCCACCGCGCTTTTCCTTGGCGGTTGCGCCTCCATGTCCACCACCAGCAGCGGCCCCTACCACGTCGATGCCTATGCCCCCGTTCAGCCGAAAAATGTGAAGGTGTACGTTTCGCTCAACGCGGAAATCGTCTACGTCATGGAAGGCGATACCTGCCTATTGGCCACTCCTATCACGGTGGGCACGCCCCAGAATCCCACTCCGACCGGCAACTTCAAGGTCACCGAGAAAAATCCGACCAAGCGCTCCGGCGAATATGGCTTCTGGGTCAACGGTGCCACGGCAGTCTCCGGCGATGCGGGCAAACCTCCCGGACCGGGTTATTCGTACGTGGGCTACCCGATGGCCAATTGGGTCGGATTCGCCCCCGGCTTTGGTTTCCACGAAGGCTATGTCTGGCCCATCCCCCACTCGCACGGCTGCCTGCGCATCAACAAGAATGCGTCCGCGAAGTTCTTCCAATTGGTCCAGGTCGGCACGCCGGTCATCATCGCCCGGAGCCTTCCCGAGGACACCACCATCGGCAAGAATGTGGTGCACCCGACCGACTATAAAGATCCCGATCCCCCAGCCGCTGAGTTGATCAGCCCCAACTACTTCACCGAGCCGCGCGACAGGCAGTTGTTGCCTCCAGTGGGAACAGCCGCCGCCACCACATCCACCGCGGCAGCACCTGCGGCGGGAGCAGCAGCAGCGCAGTAAAGGCGCGCTCCACCTGTAGCGGCGCGTCTATGACCGCCGAGGACAAATCGAAGTGCGTTGTTTATCCGGTCGGCGGTCATAGACCGCCGCTACAGACTGAACTGACTCCGACGTAACACTTGCCCTTCGCGACGCCTGCCTCTAAGAGCCATTCATGGAAATGAGTTGGGTCCACGAAATCATGCTGGCGTTCATCGCCATCCTGCCCGTCGTCAATCCGTTCTCGAAGCCGCCCATCTTCCTCTCCATCACCGAGGGCCTCTCCCCGGAGGAACAACGCCAGCAGGCCTTCAAGTCGTGTCTCTATGCCTTCTTGATTCTCATCGTCTCGCTTTTGGCCGGGACGTTCATCCTCGCCTTCTTTTCCATCTCGCTGCCCGCGCTGCAAATCGCCGGCGGCCTAATGATCGCCCGCACCGCTTTCCAAATGCTCAACCCGCAAAAGGAGCACCATCAATCCGCCCACGAAGAACAGGAAGCGCGCGACAAGGACGACATCTCCTTCGTTCCCATGGCCATGCCCCTGCTCAGCGGCCCCGGTTCCATCGCCGTGATGATCAACCTCGCCACCGACGCCGCCCACTTGATCGATTGGGTCGTCATCGCCATCGCCTCCGCCGCCGTGTGCATCATCACTTATTTCGTCCTGGCCCAATCGTTGCGCCTCGTGCGCGTCCTGGGCGTCAACGGCATGAACGCGCTCAGCAAGTTGATGGGATTTCTTCTCCTCAGCCTCGCCATTCAATTCATCATCAACGGCGTCTCCTCGACCTTGACGCATCTGGTCAGCACGCTGAACGCGTCATCGTAAAGGAGTCCAGCCCTGTAGCGGCGCGTCTATGACCGCCGACCGGATAAGCACGCGCTTCGATTGTCCTCGGCGGTCATAGACGCGCCGCTACAGGGCTGCATGCGCAAACGCGGAAGGCTTAATCCTCCACCTTCACCGCCGCCGCCTTGCGCCGCTCAAAGATCCGCGTGATCCAGATGCAGGCCTCGTAAAGCACATACAACGGCACTGAGAGTAGCGAGAGCGAGAACGGGTCCGTCGACGGAATAATACAGCACGCCGCGACAAAAATGATGAAGCCCGCGTGACGCCGCTTGCTCGCCAGTTGCTGGCTGGAAACCAGCCCCATGACATTGAGCACCATGATCACCAGCGGAAATTCAAACGCGAGGCCGAAGCCGATCAACATCTGCACCTCGAAATCGATCAACGTCTTCGCCGTCCACATCGATTGAAAGCCGAAGTAATTGCTGTAACCGATAAAAAACTGCAACGCCGCCCGGATCACAAAGGCATAGCAAAAAACCACGCCAACCACAAAAAGCATGGAACCCGCAAAAAAGATCGGCGCGAGAAACCGTTTCTCCCGCGGCGTCAAGGCCGGTAAAAGAAATTGCCCGATGAAGTAGAGCAGGAACGGCAGCGAAAGAATCAGCCCGCCGAACAGGCTGATCTCCATGTGAATCGAAAAGGGATCGACCACGCCAAAATTGACCAGCTTCGTCGGGTCCTGTCCCGTCTGAATATAGGGACGATACAGAATCGCGATGATATACCTGGCCGTGAACGCGCAAATGATCACGCCCACGCCCAGTGCCGCGATGCACCGGATGATGGTCCAGCGCAGGTCCTCGAGATGGGCCAGAAACGGTTTGGTTTCCAGTCCGGGTCGGACGTCTTCCTCGGGGGGATTCTGCGGCATGCGGCCAATCTGTCAGACCGCGCCCGGTTACGCAAGTAGCGGACACCTCTTGCCATGGCCCCTCCACCCGATAGAGTTCCCCCATGTCCGCCGAGATCCTCGTCTATCTGGGTTACTTCATCATCGTCATCATCATGCTCACGTTGCTGTGGCGCATCACCACGGCGCTGGATAAGATCGGCGAAAAGCTTTCGGACATGGCGAGAGATCTCAAAACCATCTCGGACAAGAAGGAAAAGTAAGCGCCCTCTTTCGCTTGCTTTCCCCCGCCCCTTCCCCCATACTCACCCTTCCCGTCGATCCGGCCATGCCGTCCCGATGGGAAAACAACGCCGGTTTTGCCGGCACACTAACGAAAACCTATTCCGTAGAAACGGAAGCCCTCACGGGTCATAAACGAGAAAAGCACATCATGAATCGAGTCGATATCAAGGAACTCCTGGACGCCGGAGTCCACTTCGGACACCGCACCCAGCGTTGGAACCCCAAAATGAAGCCCTTCATCTTCGAGGCGCGCAATGGCATCTACGTCATCGACCTCGAACACACCGTGAAGCAGCTCGAAGCCGCGCAGAATTTCCTCCTCGAGATCGCTTCCAGCGGCAAGAAGGTGCTTTTCGTCGGCTGCAAAAAGCAGGCCCAGGAAACCATCAAGGACCTCGCCAAGCGCAGCAATTCCTTTTACGTCACCGAGCGCTGGCTCGGCGGCACCATGACCAATCTCACCACCATCCGCAAGAGCGTCGCCCGCATGCGCAGCATCGATAACCTCGAGACCAGCGGCAAGGTCAACGACATGCCCAAGCAGGAAGTCTCCGTCATGCGCCGTGAAAACACGAAGCTCCACCGCAATCTCGACGGCATCAAGGACATGGAAAAATATCCCGCCGCCATCGTCATTGTTGACGTGCCGCGCGAGTCGATCGCCGTCGCCGAAGCGCGCCGCCTCAACATCCCGATCGTCGCCATCACTGATACCAACGCCGATCCCGATCTCGTGGATTACCCCATCGCCGGCAACGACGACGCCATCCGCTCGATCAGCATCATTCTCGAAGCCCTGAACGATGCCATCATCGAAGGTTCCGCGAAGTCCGGCGCCCCCGGCAAGGACGCGGTGAAACCGGTCGAGGAAGAATCCCTCACCGGCGTCTCCGCTTAGTCCCTCAGCCTGTAGCGGCGGTCTATGACCGCCGTTCTCCTCCAACCCCCTATCGAATACTATGTCCGACATCTCCCCAGAACTCGTTAAACAGCTCCGCGACAAAACCAGCGCGGGCATGATGGATTGCAAAAAGGCGCTCGTCGAAGCCAAGGGCGACCTCGAAGCCGCCGTCAGCATCCTCCGCAAAAAGGGCGCGGCCTCCGCGTCCAAAAAAGCGGGCCGCGAAGCCAAGGAAGGCGTCATCGGCTCCTACATCCACGTCGGCGACAAAGTCGGCGTGCTGGTGGAAATCAATTGCGAGACCGACTTCGTCGCCCGCAACGAAAGCTTCCGCTCCTTCGTCAAGGACGTGACGCTCCAAGTCGCCGCCGCGACCCCGCTGTTCGTCAAGCGCGATGAAGTGCCGGAAAGCCTGCTCGCCATCGAACGCGACGTCGCCAGCGCCTCCGTCAAAGGCAAGCCCGAAGCCGTGGTCGAAAAGATCATCTCCGGCAAGGTCGACAAATATTACAGCACCGTCTGCCTGCTCGAACAAACCTTCGTGAAGGACAACACCAAGACGATCAACGACTTGCTCAACGCGAAGATCGCGGAGCTCGGAGAGAACATCCTCATCCGCCGCTTCACCCGCTTCCAAGTCGGCGAATCCCTCGGTGGCGCACCTGCCGCCGAACCGGAAGTCGAAGTCACACCTGCCTAATCAGTGGTAGCCGTCGACCTCCGGGCGACGGTGCAGTCAAAAAAAGCCCCGACGCAAATCGGGGCTTTTTTGTCCCCTCTTCCCTCGTTCCCAAACTCCTTCACGCGTGCGTGTTTGGGAACGCAATTGTCCGCGCAACTCCATCGCCTCCCGGACTTTCCTTTCAACCTTAAGTTCCGTTAATTTGGAAAAATTCCGTTAATTCCGTCTAAAAAATCATTCGCACTCTCAGGCAACCACCCGCCCATCCCGCATCTCCACCAACCGATGCGCCGCATTCGCCACCTCCCGGCTGTGCGTCACCATCACGATCGTCGTCCGGTGCTTCTCCCCAATCTCGCGAAATAACCTCACCACCTTCGCGCTCGCCTCCGAATCGAGATTCCCCGTCGGCTCATCCGCCAGCAATACGCGCGGCTCCATGAAAAGGGCGCGAGCGAGAGCGGCCCGCTGCATCTCCCCGCCCGAAAGCTGGTGCAGCCGATGCCGCGCGCGATGCTCCATCCCCACCGCCGCCAAAAGCTCCGCGCACCGGCTCTCGGTTTTTGCCGCCGCCTGATTTTGCAGCACGCCGGGCAACCGGATATTTTCCTCCACCGTCAACGTCGGCAACAGATTGAAAAACTGAAAAACAAACCCAATCTTCGTCCGGCGCAACTGCGTCAACGCCGCCTCATTCAGTTTATGAATCGGCTCATCCTCGAGAAAAATCTCGCCACTCGTCAGCACATCCAGCCCGCCCAGCACATGCAATAACGTGCTCTTCCCGCAACCGCTCGGCCCCATGATCGCCACAAATTCGCCGTGCTGAATATTCAGACTGACACCGTTCAGCGCATGCACCGCCGCACCATCCGCTCCGGTGTGGCCGTAAAGCTTCGTGGCGTTCTCAATGCGGATCATAATTCAGCCACAAAAGAACACAGAGAGCCTAATCCGAATTTCCCTTGGCCCTGAGAGACCGGAAGACCATTCCAGCCCAAGCGAAAAAAGCGATTCCGACCAAGTCGCTCACAATGCACACGATGACCATGGGCAACATCCAGCTTGGTACGATCCGCCCCAGCGCCAAAGCCACGCTTAACATGATGAAGTGGGGCAGTAAAACGAACGCCGCCCCAATCAAGAGTAACTTTTTAAAGGCTATTTTCATCATTTCAGTCCTTTGTGATCTCTGCGTTCTTTCGTGGCTATTTTTTCTCCGCCATCTTCTTCACCAGGCTCGTCGTCGACTTCCCCGGCACCAAATGCACGATCTCAATCCGCGCCCCGCAGTCCTTCAATGCCGCACCCTCCTCGGGATTCAACGACTCCGCCGTATAATCGCCGC
>Ga0206996_1072_pt2 | contig 25405 bp, 25 predicted proteins | sample Alteio_BWMinCont_2_FD_153467 | JGI IMG/M metagenome (GOLD analysis project Ga0206996, IMG submission 153467) | Enriched cells from forest soil in Barre Woods Harvard Forest LTER site, Petersham, Massachusetts, United States -... | ecosystem: Environmental > Terrestrial > Soil > Temperate forest >...
TTCAGCAAGTCGGCCACTTGGGCCTCGATAGTTTTCGTGTCAATGAGGCCAATGAAGCGTATCCAGAGAGCGCAGCCACCACAAGCCACGCGCTGAACGCAGAAACGGTGGCTTTCCAGGAAAGAACCAAAAAAACACCGAGCGTGGTGGCCACCCCTTTGCCGCCGTGGAATCGCAGAAAAACGGAAGCATTGTGGCCGAGGATTGCGCAAATGCCGACCGCGACAAGCGCTACAGGGGAACACGTTGGACCCAAGATAAAAGAAGCTGCAGCCAAAGCGGCGATGCTTTTCAACGCATCTCCCAACAGCACGCAAACTCCGGCAAACCATCCGAGTGTTCGCACCGCATTGGCTGCGCCGATGTTGCCGCTGCCTTGTTCGCGAATGTCGGTCCCCTTGCACTTTCCAATCAAAACACCGAACGGAATGGAGCCCAACAAATACGCAAGGACGCAAAGCAGAAAAAGCTTCATCTCTTTTTTCCGCGACGTTGCACGTGTTTCACCACAAACCTCACCGGAACCCCTTTCAAATCAAACGCGTCCCGGAGTTTCCCTTCCAAAAAATGGAGATACGAGTCTGGAATTTTTCCGGGACCGCGCGCGCGCACCAGAAAACTTGGAGGACGCGTCCCCACTTGTTCAATCGACTGAATCCGCACCTGTTTTCCTTTTTGCACAGGAACCGGAAAAACAAAAGTGGCTTCATCAAGCACTTTACGAAGGAGAAACGTGTCCAAATTTCCGCGGTAACTCTCATTGACTTTAAAAGCGATTGGCAAAATTTCTGTAACCCCAACACCTGTGACCGCCGAGGTTGCAAGAATCGGGGGATCGTGCAGAAAATAAAGCGCTTCTCTCACATGATGTGTAAAGTCGCGATAGACTGAAGCTTCAGAGGATTGAAGCCGGTCCCATTTGTTCGCAAGGACCACCACCCCTTTGCCTGCCTCATCAAGCTCGCCTGCAATCCGCTTGTCTTGAGCTTGAACGCCATTTGGCGCTTCCAAAACCAAGAGGGCCACATCGGCCCGCTGGACCGCCCGCAGCGTGCGCGTACGGGAGTAAAACTCTATTGAATCATTGCCTGCCAAAGACCGCCTTCTCAAGCCGGCGGTATCGATTAACACAACTTCTTTTTCACCCAATGTAATGCGTGTGTCAATCGCGTCACGCGTGGTACCCGGAGAATCGTGCACCACCACCCGGTCTTCACCAATCAGCGCATTAAAGAGAGAACTTTTCCCGACATTGGGACGGCCCACAATGGCGATGTGAAGCACATCTTCTGCGGCTTTCGCATCGGCAGGCCCAAGCGCTTCCACGATACAATCAAGAAGATCGCCGATTCCGCGCCCATGCATGGCTGACACCACAATCGGCTCGCCAAAACCCAATCCGTAAAATTCCGCGAGATCCGCTTGTTTGATCTCGCGATCCACTTTGTTCACCACAATCAAAACCGGTTTTTTGATTTTTCGTTTGGTCAAACTGTGGAGAAATGCTTCATCAGCCGGAGTCACGCCATCTTTTTGGCTTGTCACCCACACCACCACTTTGGCCGAAGTGATCGCTTCATCAACCTGCTTGTCAACTTCGGCTTGAAGGGTTCCTTGAGATTCACCCATGACACCGCCGGTGTCGGTGAGGGTAAAATGCCTTCCGCTCCAATCACAAATTGCCTCAAGGCGATCACGGGTCACGCCGGGGGTCGGTTCAACGATGCTGAGATTCGAGCCGAGCAGTCGGTTAAACAAACTTGATTTCCCGACATTGGGACGGCCCACAATGGCGACATCTGCCATTTTAAGTTCTACTCCACCGAAATTAAAATATAATTTTCGAGATATTTTTTGGCGATTGCGAGGACTTGCGCCGAAGTGACTTTGCGAATTTGATCGATGTAAGCCTCATCATACATGATTCCCTTGCCGAGGAGTTCCGAGTGCGCCAGAAATTCCGCTTGCGAAAGGTTGTTTTCGAGGCTTAAGATGAATTGGCCGATTAACCTTCGTTTCGTGATTTCCAATTCTTCTTCGGTGAGCGGTTCCTCGCGGATACGGTCCACCTCTTTTAAAAGATTGGTTCTGCTTTCCTTTAAATTTTCGGGACTTGTGGCCACATAAATCACAAAATGACTCGGCCCCTCGCGGGCGGAATACTGCGATCCAAGTTCGTATGAAAGTCCCCGTTTTTCACGAATTGACAGCCAAATCCGCGAGCTCATGCTTGCGCCGAGGATCGAGTTAATCACCTGCATGTCGGGATAATCTTGGCTTTTAAATTCGGGGGCAGAAAACCCGACAAAAAGCCAAGCGATGTTTCCGTTGTCTTGAAGCTGGATCTGTTTTTGCTCATCCAAAATCGGCTGATAATAAATATCGTCGGCTTTAATAGGCTTTCTTTGCAAGTCTGAAAATTCGTGATTGACAAGCTGAATCACCCGATCGGTGTCGACGTTTCCGACGATCGCAAGCACCATGTTGTTTGGGACATAATACCGGGCGTAATAATCGAAAATCTTTTTCGGCGTCAAACTTTTAATAGTGGCGGTTAACCCGACCACCGGAACTTTGTAGGGATGGAAGCTGTAAAATTCGCTAAGAAAATAACTATAAAGCGACGGATAGGCCTCCTCCGACTGCTGATGAATTTGATGGAGCGCGTCGTCTTTCTCAAGATCGAAAATTTTTGGATCAATCGACTGCAGATGCGTCAAATCGCCCAAGACTTTCATGGCAAACGGGAATTCGCGCGCCGTGGCGTCGATTTGGATGTCGGAAGAATCGGGGCCGCTTGACGCTGAGATAACGCCCCCCTGCGATTCGATGGCAGTGGCGGTGTCGTGAAAGCTCTCTACCGGTGTTTCAATGAGGTAATTTTGCAGGAGGTGGGTGATCCCCATTTCTCCTTCTTCTTCGGTGAGCTGACCGGCTCCAATCGAAAGATAAACTCCGACATTGTCCATGTCATGGCGTTCCCGAATAATGAGAACCATTCCGTTGTCCAAAACAATCCGGGTGGTCGGCGCAAGTTTAAGCTGTAAAACCGGCTCGGCCGCATGCGCGGGAAAGCCGCTTAAAACGGCAAACAGAAGAAGAAACGCTGCAATCGTTTTTTTCACGGTGTTTGTGCCTCTTTATGCTGCGGAGGAACAAAAACGACTTCCACGTAATTGTCCTTCAAATATTTTTGCGCCACCCGCACGATGTCTTCTCGGGTCACGTTTTGAATGTGCGCCAAATAATGTTTCGCAAAATCTCCGGCTCCCATTGCAACGTAAAAACCGATTGTGGAGACCTTTCCGGAGTTGCTTTGATTGCCGAGCGTGTAAACCCCTTGGAGCAAGGTTTTTGCCCGATCGATTTCAGCCGGATCGATGTCTCCTTTCTTGATGCCTGCGATGATTTCAAGAACTTTTTTCTTGCAGGCGTCCACTTCGTCCGGTTTGGTGAGTCCCTCGATTTGAAGCGAACTCGGATAACGCTGCGTGAGAAAATCGGCGCTGATGTCCTCGGCCAAATGAAGTTTGTCTTTGATTTCGCGGTTCAAGATGCTTGAACGTCCGTAACCCAGCATGAAGGTGAGAACATCAAGGGGATAAATGTCTTCAGGCGTATCCAAGCCGGTCACCAAATACCCCATGTCAAAAAGGGCTTGACTCACTTGGGCTGTGGATTGGCGCACCAAAGGGTGCGTCCGTTCCGGCTCTTTTGGAAACGTGGGGCGGGTATAGGCGACATTTGGCACATCTTTCAGCAAGTCGGCCACTTGGGCCTCGATAGTTTTCGTGTCAATGTCCCCCACCACCACCAAAATGGCGTTCGCCGGAACATAATAAGTGTTTTTCCAGTGCAGCACATCGTCACGCGTGATGTTGCGCACCGATTCAGGCGTGCCGGCAACCGGCATCCGGTAGGGATGCTCCGTGTAGATCGCTTGCTCGAAAACATCCCCCAACTGCCGCTCGGGATTGGCGGCATCCAGGCTCACTTCATCCAGGACCACTTTGCGCTCTTTTTCCATTTCAATCGGGTCAAACTGTGCATTTAAAAACGCGTCCATCAGCAAATCTACCGCTTTGTCGGTGTAAATTGCCGGAATGTTCACAATGAATTCGGTATAATCGCGGTAAGTGGCGCCGTTTAAATCGCCGCCATAATTTTCAACTTCGGATTTCATTTGGGTGGAGGTGCGGCGTTTCGTTCCTTTAAAGAAAAGGTGTTCGTAGAAGTGGGAAATCCCGTTAATCCGTGGGTTTTCGTTCACCGAACCGACCGAAACGAAAAGATGAACAGAAGCGGATGGATGGCTGTGCACTTCTTTGGTGACCAGCGTGAATCCGTCCGGGTACACTTTCGTGTTCCAATCGAGATCTTCCGCAAATCCCTTTTGCCCGATGAACAAACAAAGGAAGGCGAAAACAACAAAAATTTTGATTCGAGACGACATAAATTTACCTTTATATAAGTGCTACAACGGCCGGCTAACGTCCTCTATGCGGAAAATGGTGACACACACCAATTTTGCTAAAAAGGAATCACCGGCACCAACGAGAAGAGTTGTTTCTGTTTTGGCCCCATCGTCTAGAGGCCTAGGATGTCGGGTTCTCAGTCCGAAGACACCGGTTCGACTCCGGTTGGGGCTACCACCATGAACCTATGCTGATCACAAAGAGCGACCTCTTAAGTGCACTTTCAGAAGCAAAGCGGCATCGACTTTTCGAAGCCGAAAGCCCTATCCACTTAACCGAACATCTTGAAAAAAAATCATCTCTAGACCGATTTGACGATCAAGACCTGGAAAGCGTTTTAAAGGAACTACCCGAAGAAAATCTCCAAGCAATTCAAGATATTTTTAGAGAAAGAGAAACCTTAGCTTTTCAACAAGACGATCTTTTAGAAGCTTCTCGGTACGGAGCGCTTCAGAAAATGTTAATGATCTGGAAATGCGTCACCCGCACTATAAAATACTGTAAAACCTTAGGCCCTCAGAACCAGCTCAATTAATCGCTTCTACAAATCACTGTGTATCGATTTCATGAACTCTACATTGCGAAGAAATATTCGCGGGTATCCCTCCTAGCCAAAAAATACTTTTTCGATTTCAAAGCAATTTTGCGGAAATCATTTTCGTCTGGGGAGATTTGAGTTCGATGAGGCTTGCATAATTCGGCGTGCGACATGAACAAACCATTCGCGATTCAATTTGACAGCGCCGAACTGTTTGCATGGCAAAGCGCTCCAGCGAAAAGCCCATGTTTAATGCGAGAGGCTGGAGGTTTTCCTAACCGACTGTGACCGATAACATTTCTGGAGCTGGATTTGGGAGAGGGCTCTCTCTGCTCTTTAACGGAAGTGTGCATTTTTGATCCCTCGAGATATCAAAAATGCGCCCCGGTTCCATTATATTGGCACTCCATATAAGTTGACCGGGACAAATTTGAGACCACGTCTCAAATTTTCGTACGAGCGAGTGGTCCACCAAACCGTCTGTCGAAAATCTACAGCGGCAAAAAGGACTGTCCCTATTATTACCCGGTTGGTAAATCCTTTTTTAGTGATTGCAACGCCAAAGCTTCAGCAGCAAGCGTGGACAGCGCGATCCCGGCGATAGCACAAATTGCAGATATTGTTTTACCCAGCTCTTTTAGTCTTTCATCCTCGAAGGTCACTTTCGGAAAATATTTAAAGACCTTATCTTGTGGAAGTGAGTGGCCGGGATACAGAGTCCATTTTTCCAACCCTCTCGCATATTCGGTAGGAAAATGGCCATAATCAGTATACCAATATCCAACTTTGGCTTCAATATAAGCCTTTCCCCGGCCCTCGAAAGTAGCACTTTCTTGAGTCGAGTTGGCCTTATTATGAAGTTCCATATATTGCAATTCAATTTTATGCTCTGGCAGCTGCTCTGCTTTTCCTCTATAATATTTTCCGGGGAGATCTGTTCCTCCAGCGGTTGTTAATACAGCCCCGGTAAAAAGGGCACCAATGGCTCCGATCCTGGCTTGCTTCATATTATTGCCTCCTCTACTATGACGTTTTTCCATAATATCAGCAAAATAATACTTTGTCAAGGGATTTGTTGAAGAAGGACGCGTTTACGCGGTTTTGCTTTTGAGCCAGGATTTGGCTTGGGCAAGCTGCTTGGCGACCGCTTTTTCGCCGGTGCCGCCGGGAGACTCGCGGCGTTTTGCGCTTTTCTCAAACACAAGATGCGACAGCATCTCTTCATTGATTTCGGGAACCAACTTTTTCCAATCTGGAACGGATAATTCTCCAATTGATTTTCCATTTTCTTCGCAATAACGGACCACTTTTCCGGACATCTCGTGCGCTTCTGCGAAAGAGCGTCCCTGTTTGACCAGCTCATCCGCCAAATCGGTGGCCAGCAAAAAATCATCCTTCGAAATTTTCGCAAGTGCGTCACCTTTAAGGGAAACCCCTTTCAAAATCTCCGCAGCCATGGCAAGGGAGATCTTCATCGTGTCAATCGCGCCAAAAAGCGCTTCCTTGTCTTCCTGAAGATCGCGGTTGTAACCGCTCGGTAGGCCCTTCATGAGCACAAATAAGCTGGATAGATTGCCTAACATGCGGGCTGATTTTCCCCTCAGCAATTCGAGTGGATCCGGATTTTTCTTTTGGGGCATTAAACTCGAGCCGGTGCAGAGCGCATCCGGCAGATGCAAATAGCCGACCCCTTCCGAGCTCCACAGAATGAAATCTTCACACCATCTGGAGATGTGTGTCAAAATCAGGGTCGAGACAAAGTAAAACGCCAAAATAAAGTCGCGATCGCTCGTGGCATCAAGGGCATTGAAAAAGGTCGATGAAAATCCAAGCTCACGCGCCACTGTTTCAGGCTCGATCTGCCAAGTCGTTCCTGCAAGCGCCCCGGCCCCTAACGTAGAAACATCGGTCCACTTGAATGTCATGTCGAGCGCTTCCCGTTCCCGCATCCCTTCGGAAATGTGCGCAAGACAATAGAATGGAAAAAGCATCGGCTGCGCGCGCCTAAAATGGGTGTATCCCGGAACGATCTTCTCTTTTTCACGTTCCGCCAAATTCACCCATGCCTCCAGATATGCATGGTGGAGTTTTTCGAGTTCTTGAAGCGCTTTCTTCAAATGAAGGCGGACATCGGTGATGACCGTATCGTTTCTTGAGCGGGCAATCCGCATCAAACTCGCGGATTCCCCCACCCTTTTTTGCACCTCTGCTTCTATAAATGAATGAATGTCTTCGTGGTCGCCTGAAATGGAAAGTTTACCCGATTCGATTTCTTTTTCGATTTGTGCAAGCGCGCCGATTAATTTTTCGCCGATTGGTTTTTGAATGATGCCGGTTTTGGACAACATCGAAACATGGGCCTTGAGAACCTGAAGGTCTTCTTTCCAAAGCTGTTGGTCAAAGGAGAGCGATTGCGAGAAAGCCTCTAAAATCTCATTTGGCTTTCCTTCAAAACGCCCTCCCCACAATTTTTTGGACATGCGCGTTTTTAAGAAGAAACAGTAAGCTTGCCGGCCTTGCGTTTCACTTGATGAAACGTCTTGGTGGAAAGGCCGAACAATTCGATGAACCCTCTGGCAGCCTGCTGATTGAAGAGATCTTCTTCAGCATACGTGGCAAGCTGATAGGAGTAGAGCGAATACGGAGACTCACGCGCCACGACATGACAATCTCCCTTCAGCATCCGAAGTGTGATGGTGCCGGTGACCGTTTCTTGAACTTTCTCATTGAATGCATCGATGGCATCTTTGAGTGGTGAATACCACAATCCATTATAGACAAGTTCGGAATATTTGTGATCGAGAAGCTTTTTGAAGTGAGTCACTTCGCGCGGCTCGGTTAAAGATTCAAGATCGCGATGCGCAAGCGTCAAAACAATGCCGGCGGGAGACTCATAAATTTCGCGCGACTTGATTCCAACCAAACGATTCTCGACATGATCAATCCGTCCGACACCGCATTCTCCCGCAAGGACATTCAGCTTTTCAATCATGTCGGCGAAATCCATCCCTTTGTCATCAAGCCTGATCGGCTTGCCTTGTTCAAAGGTGATTTTCACATAGCGTGGTTCATCGGGCGATTTTTTCGGAGACTTCGTCCATTGATAAACCTCTTCGGGGGGTTCTTTGGAAATGTCTTCCAGCACGCCGCATTCAATGCTTCTTCCCCAAATGTTTTCATCTATGCTGTAAGGGCTTGCCAAATTGACCGGAAGCGGAATGTTGTGTTCGTTTGCATATTTGATGGCGGCTTCGCGGGTGAACTTCCACTCGCGGGCAGGCGCAATCACTTTGATGTTCGGCGCAAGAGCGGCAATCGAAACCTCAATGCGAACCTGATCATTTCCTTTGCCGGTGCAGCCATGGGCAATCGCTTCCGCGCCTTCGCGTTCGGCAACCTCCACCATCACTTTGGAAATGAGCGGCCTTGAAAGCGCGGTCGCCAAAGGATAGCGATCTTCATACAAACAATTGGCCTTCAATGCCGGGAGGATGTAGTCGTTCGCGAACGTTTCTCTCACCGGAACGACATAGGCGTTCACCGCGCCAAGCTTGAGCGCTTTCTGCTTGATCGCTTCGAGGTCTTTGACCCCTCCCATGTCAACGGTGACCGTCACGATTTGCGCCTTATAGGTGTCCGCAAGCCACTTGACCGCGACTGACGTGTCCAGCCCGCCTGAGTAAGCCAATACGATTTTCATAGCCCTAAAGGATTCCAATAAACCCCTTTGACTCCTCCATACAGGACTGCGCTGAAAGAACTCCGAATTCACTCGGCATGATTGGGCCGTTTGAGGATAAATCACCGCAAATCGCAAAAAGCGCATTTGTGGCGAAAACCGCGGAAGTTTATGGCGCGGTTGAGATTGGAGAAAACGCCGCCATTTTCCAATTCTGCGTGATGCGCGGCGATGTCAACAAAATCGTGGTCGGAAATTCCACCAACATTCAGGAACTTTCGGTCCTTCATGTGAGTGACGGTTTTCCGTGTATTCTGGAAGATTGGGTGACCGTCGGACACAATGCTGTGATTCATGGCGCAACCGTGAAAAAAGGGGCGCTCATCGGCATTGGCTCGACCACTCTGGATGGCGCGGTCATCGGTGAAGAAGCATGGGTTGCCGCAGGAGCGCTGATCACGCCGGGAATGAAAGTGCCGCCGCGCACGATTGCAGCCGGAGTTCCCGCTAAAATCTTGCGCGAACTTAAGCCTGAAGAAGTGGAAGAAGTGTACCGGCGCGCAAAACGGTACATCGAGAAACTCGGACCGTGGTATAAAAAATTGCAGGAACAAAAATGAAAGTTCTTCGATATGTCGTTCTTGTCGCGCTCATTCTTTTTATTTTTGCTTCACGCAGCCTTGTCGGAATTACCACCGATTGGTGGTGGTATCAGGAAATCGGCAACACTCCATTTTTCTTAAAGTCAATCTGGATCAAAGTGCTTCTTTTCTGCGTCACATTTTTGATTGTCTGGCTCCCCGCTTATCTTTCCATCTTTTTTGCCCGCAGGCTTGCGCCGTTGCGGATTCGCGTGGTCGAAGGGAACATCCTCGAATTTCCGGATCACCTGATTCGTCCTTACCTTTTCCCGCTGTTGCACGGCGTTGCCGCATTAATCGCCCTCCTCACCGCCGCAGGGGTAACTGCAAACTGGACGTTGATTCTTCCCCTTTTTCACCCGGTTGCATTTGGAGCGCAAGATCCGATCTTCCATCGTGACCTAAGCGCTTATGTTTTTTATCTCCCGATTCTTGAAATGGGATATCAAATCGTCCTGACCGCAATTCTTCTTGCGCTTGCGATGGCGGTGGTGTCGTATGCCATCCAAAAGGTGCTTCGACTTGGAATGGATGGACTCAAGATGGCACCGGTCGTGTCGATTCATCTTTCGATTTTATTGTGCGGCTTTGCCTTGACAAAAGCATTCGGATATTGGATTGGAAGATATGAGCTGCTGCTTGCTCAATCCGGTTCGGTGTTTGGAATAGGCTACGCCGATTTCCACGCACGCCTTCCGCTCCTTGGCATGATGTCAGGTATCGCAGTGGCGGCCGCGCTCTTTTTTCTCATCAACATCAAACTTCAAAATTGGAAGCCGATGATCGGGGTTGTGATTGTGTGGGCGATTGTTTCAGCCGGATTTTTCGTTTATCCGCGCGTCATCCAACAAATCCAAGTGCTTCCAAGCGAACTTGACAAAGAACGGCCGTTTCTCGCCAATAACATTGCATTCACACGAAAAGCCTATGATCTGGAAAGCGTGAAAGAAAGCCGGGTCGAGCCGGTTGAAACACTCTCCCCTCAAAACGAAAAAATCGATCAACCGACCCTCCAAAACATTCGCTTGTGGGATCGCGATCCGCTTTTAAAATCGCTTTCTCAACTTCAGGAAATTCGCCCTTATTATACCTTCAAAACGGTCGATGTTGACCGTTACATGATGAATGGAAACCTTCGGCAGGTGATGATCTCGGCGCGCGAGCTTGATTACGGCCGCTTGCAAAATCCGACGTGGGCCAATGAGCACCTCATTTTCACGCACGGCTATGGGTTTGTAGCTACTCCTGTCAATCAAGTCACCTCGGAAGGGCTCCCCGATTTCTTTGTCGAGAACATTCCCCCTGCGGGCTCACCGGAACTTAAAACAAACAATCCACAAATTTATTACGGCGAATCTGAAGACACCTATTCAATCGTCAACTCAAAACAACAGGAATTTGATTACCCCTCAGGGGATGAAAACAAATACACACATTACCAAGGAACCGGCGGCATCCCCCTTGATTCGAACTGGAAACGATTGGCGTTTGCATCCCGCTTTTCATTTAAGATTTTCTTTTCAAGCGACATCGACGCCAAATCGCGTATTTTATATCACCGTCCGGTCCTTGAGCGGCTAAACGCCGCGTTCCCTTTGTTTTTATATGACAGCGATCCATATCTTGTGGTGAACCAAGGGAAATTGTATTGGATTTGTGACGCCTACACGGTCAACGATCATTATCCATACGCGCATCCGGTTCAATTTCACGGCGATGAATACAATTACGTTCGCAATCCCGCCAAAGCGGTGATTGATGCTTACAACGGAACGGTCACCTATTATGTTTCAGATCCAACCGATCCGATTCTTCAAGTGTATCGTTCCGTATTTCCGCAGTTGTTCCGGCCGTTAAGCGACATGCCCCCCGGGCTCGTCGCGCACATTCGTGTTCCGGAAGATTATTTTTTGGTGCAGGGACTTGTCTATTCGCTTTACCACATGACAACACCCGATGTCTTTTACAACCGGGAAGATCAATGGCAGCTTCCACATCCGGCCGGAGACGAAGAAATCCGGCCGTACCATGTCATCATGCAATTGCCGGGAAGCAACGCTCCCGAGTTTTTGCTGATGCTTCCGTTTACGCCAAGCAAAAAAGACAACTTGGCGGCCTGGATGGCGGCGCGCTGCGACCCGGCCCATTACGGCGAAAAACTGGCGTTTGAGTTTCCGAAAGAAAGTCTTGTGTACGGCCCTTCGCAAATCCAGGCGCGCATTAATCAAGACCCGAAGTTTTCGCAGCTACGCACTTTGTGGGGACAGCAAGGTTCGAGAATCACATTGGGACACTTGCAAGTGATTCCGGTTGGAAATGCGATTTTGTACGTTGAGCCCCTTTACTTAAAAGCCGAGCACCGCGAACTCCCGGAATTAAAGCTGGTTCTCTTGGCGTTTGGCAATCGCATTGTAATGGAAGATTCACTCGAGAAAGCGTTGGTGGCTGTATTTAAAACAAGGATGTCCGCTGCTTCACCTATTCCATCATCAGTCATGCCGAAAGCTGCCAACGATGCAACACTAACCGAAGCTTTGGCGCATTACAACAAAGCTATAGAATACCAGAAAAACGGAGACTGGACAAATTACGGAATCGAAATTCGCAAACTGGGTGACGTCCTGAAAAAGTTATCCGGCCAACCTTAGCGGCCGAGGATGTAAACGCGGGTCATGCGGCGTCCGTATTGCATTGCTTCATGGACGGTTCGATAGCAAAGATCGATTCGGTTTCCTTTGATTGCTCCGCCGGTATCGGCGGCAATCGCGGTCCCATACCCTTCCACATACACGCGGGTTCCAAGCGGAATCACTCTCGGATCGACCGCAACAACTCCATAGTCTGCTCTCATGCCGGTTGCAGTGAAACCCCGCGCATGCGGGCCACAGCTCACCGGACTTGGTTCATAAGCGGTTGCTTCCATTGTCAAATAAGGAGATTGACTGTAATCTCCACCCCGGGAAGACATCTGCCATTCCCGAAAATTTTGCCATCTCCCCTGCCGTGAAATCGAAGCGGTCAGCTTGGAAGCCGGGGGTTCAGCCTTGGTCATCCATTCTCCGGCATTTAACCCGATTTGCAGGTACCCGGAGAGTTTGGCGGCCACAGCGGCTTTTTGGGCCTGCATGGCGACAGCCGGCCGGAAGGTCAAGGTCAAAGCAAGACATAACCCCAAAAGAAAGCTTACGCAGAGTTGGGATTTCAAGCGGACCTCCTGTGAACACAGAAAGTTAGAATTGACAATATGAGGACGGTAATTCGCTGTAATCATGGCTATTCCTCCTCCTTGTTGCCCCCACCAGGGGGGTATAAAACAAGCATACCAGAGGCATATTGCCATTCTATGAGCCTTTTGTTAACAAATTGTAAACTGGCCAAAAATCGAAAAAATCAGGAAAACCCCAAAAATCCAAGTTTTAAGGGAATTGTTTCCTGTAGGGCAGAATTCAAGACTTCATGAAATCGCATACCGGATATCTCACCTTTAACACAAAAAAGCACCGCGAATTCATCAACATCACGCAGGACGTCGAAAAGTTCCTCAAAGAATCAGGAATTAAGGAAGGCTTTTTGCTTGTATCCGCCATGCACATTACCGCAGGCATCTTCGTCAATGACAACGAGCCCGGACTTTGGGGTGACATCGAAGAAATGCTTGAGCGGCTTGCGCCGTCAGGTGTTGATTATGGCCATCACAGAACCGGCGAAGACAACGGGGATGCGCACCTCAAAAATCTTCTCATTGGATCCCAAGTGATGATTCCCATTACCAAGGGCAAGTTTGATTTTGGCCCATGGCAGCAAATTTTTTACGCGGAGTTCGACGGCCAGCGCCCCAAACGCGTTCTCCTTAAAATCATCGGAGACTAATCAGTCAATCTCAGCGTTTGGCGAGAAGAGAACTGATGTCCCCTTTCCCCTCCCGCAGGACTTCGACATGCTCGTCATCAGTCAAATCGATAATCGTGGATGGATCCGAAACCAGAATTCCGCCGTCAATCACAAGATTAAGCAGCGTGCCGAATTTCTGATCGATTTCGACCGGATCGCTCAACACTTCGTTCGCAGTCACCGCGGCGCTTGTGCTCACAATCGGACGACCAAGTTCCTTCACCAATGCTAGACAAATGTCATTAGAGGGGACGCGAATGCCGACGGTGCGCTGATGCGTCATCATGACACGTGGAACCTGACGGGAAGCGCGCAAGATAAACGTGTAAGGTCCGGGCAACAGCCGTTTCATGATTTTATAGCCGGAATTTGACACTTGCGCATACTGGCTTAAATCGCGCAAATCGGCGCAAATAAAACTGAGCGGCTTTGAGCGCGGAATATTTTTAATCCGGTAAATCCGTTCCAATCCTTCGGAATTGAACATGTCGCAACCGATTCCATAAACGGTATCGGTGGGGCAAGCGATCACGCCACCCTTCCTTAAAATTTCCGCAACCCATTTGATAAATTGCTCTTGCGGCTTCTCAGGATCAATCTTGATTAACATGTAGATCCCCTTCTTTCCGCGCTTCTCTGCTTCCTGCTTTGCGCGCTCGCGGATGGCTTTCTTGATAGGTTTTTCGCATGTGGGCCATCGAGATGTTGGTGTAAATCTGAGTGGTCGAGAGGTTGGCGTGCCCGAGGAGTTCCTTGATGGTGACCAAATCGGCTCCCCCTTCGAGCAAATGGGTGGCAAATGAGTGCCGCAATGTGTGCGGAGATGCGGGTTTGTGAATCCCGGCGCGCTTCAATTGATTTTTGAGAAGAACTTGAATCATCCGAATCGAAATCCGTCTTCCATTTCGGCTTAAAAACAATGCGGGAGTGCTGTTGGGTGGACGAATCACGAGGTATCGCTGCAACGCATTCGCAGCCGCTTCATTGAACAGCACCATTCTTTCTTTTTGCCCTTTTCCGAGAACCTTGGCCATTTTTTCTTTTGTATCGATGCTTGATAAATTGAGTCCCACCAATTCACTGACACGAATCCCTGACGCGTAAAAAAGTTCGAAGATGGCGCGATCTCGAATCGAACGGAAATGTTTGCGCATCCACGCGCTATCCGGTTTTGCCGGAATCTCAACGTCGGGAACCGCATCCATCAGATTTTTCATGTCTTCGACACTCAACACTTTCGGAAGAGGACGATGATCTTTAACACTTTTCAATTTAGCTGCAGGTGATCGCTTCACGAATCTGTCCCGTTCCAGAAAATCAAAATAAGCTTTTAAACATGCGATCTTTCGGTTCATGGATCGAGGGGTATAGTGGAGGACCTGTTTTAATTCGGCCAAATATTCGCGGAGGGTCCGCTCATCCACATTGGATAAAGAAAAATCAGAATTTTTATCGATGTCGATTGTTTTGGAATGAAAGAAATGTTGAAGATCTTGCGCATACTCTTGAACGGTTCTTGGAGACAGATTTCTCTCCACAGAAAGATATGTCACAAAATCTTTCCGATAAAATTCCCGACTCCGCTCCCGCCCACTCCCCACAATTTATCAAATTATACGCCAGGCGCAAGCCACCTGCAGTTATGAACTTTTCTTCTTTTTAAAAGGACTCGGCAGTGAAGGATCGAGTTCCAGCGCTTTGATATAATCTTGCTTTGCATTTTTTATATGACGAAGCGATCGATGGGCGGCTCCGCGGTTGTAAAAAGCCTTTGCATGCTGCGGGTTGAGCCGAATCACTTCGTCATAATTTGCAATCGCAGCTTCAAACCAACCCCTGTCATGATAGAGTCCGCCGAGATTGTAGTAAGCTTTGATGCAGTTAGAATCCAGCGCTATTGCAGCGACGAAATCATCCTCGGCTTGTTCCAGCGAGACACCTGCCAGATAATGGGCAAGTCCCCGTCCGTCGTAAGATTGCGCATCTTCGGGGTTGAGTCGAAGGGCCTGCGTGAAATCATCTATCGCTTTTTCCCATTGTTCCAGCTGCAAATGTGCATTTGCGCGATTATAAAAAGTGTCCGCATTTTTTGGATTGAGTCGAATCGCTTCATTATAATCCGCAAAAGCTTTCTTCCACTCTCCTTGCCTGGCATGGACAACCCCCCGAAAGGCGAAAGACTCTGCGAATCGCGGATTTAACTCGATGGCTTGCGTGAAATCGGCTTGGGCTTTCTCCCAATTCCCCTGCCATCGGTGAACATTTCCACGATTATGATACGCGCCCGCATTCCTCGGATCTAGTGCAATCGCTTGGGTGTGCGCATCAATTGCTTCTTGCAGCCGACCCTGCCGCTCATGGACATATCCAAGGCCATGATACGCAGCGCCGTATTGGGGATCCAACCGAATGGCTTCCCGATAAAACTGCTCCGCCTCGGCGAATCGATTCAACTGAAAATAACCGGAGCCCAAATTGCTATGGGGGACGGCATTGTGCGGGTTCACTCGAACCGCCAACGCATAATCAGCCATGGCTTTTTCCCAAAGTCCTTGGCGGAAATACAACGACCCGCGGTTACAAATTGCCGCCACATGTTGAGGATCGCGCTTGATCGCTTCAGTATAATTCGCAATGGCCGTCTCGGGGAAACCTTGCTTGTCGTGAATCAATCCGAGCCCGAAAAAGGGATCCGCATCTTCGGGGTTGAGCCGAAGCGCTTCCCGATAATCGGCGATTGCTTGCTCCAATTTGTCCTGTCTCGCATAGGCGAGTCCCCGTTGATAATAAGCTTCCGGAAATCGTGGATTTAATTCGATGGCACGTGAGAAAATGTCTGCCGCTTTCCCCCATTCTTCCTGTTGTATGCAAACAATTCCGTTCTTATAATGGGCGTTGGCAGACTCTTGCGTAACCTGAATGGTCTGGGAAAACTCCTTGATCAATGCCAGCCGGTCTCTGGCTTGTGCCTCAAAAAGCTGCTGAAGCGCTGCGCCGACGTTCACGAGGACTGCGCCTGCGCCTAAGTAAACTTTGTCTTGCGGCAAGCGAGAATGATCCTGTGGATCAGGCTGTTCTTCATTGCGGGCGTGCACAAAAGTCTTCACCGCGCTGACCGAGAGCATCGCATTCCTCCTGGATTCTTAAGAAACAATTCCCAGTTTAACAGTTTGATTGCCACTTGTCAAGGGGAAAATGTTGCCGATTCTTTAATTTTTCGCCGCGTGGCGGCGGGCCGCTTCTTTTTCGATTTCCTCGAGCCCGATTTTCTTGTGCGACAAAAGGACAAACAAATGATAAAGGACATCGACGCTTTCCTCGATGAGCCGCTTGCGCGTTTCGCGCGTGGCGGCCTTGATCACTTCACCTGATTCTTCTTTCACTTTGGCGCAAATTTTTGCGAGCCCTTTGGAGAAAAGATAAGCCGTGTACGAATCTTTGGGATTCGCCTTTTTGCGGCTTTCGATGACCTCAAAGAGATCGGCCAATGCAAACGTTTTTCCATCTTGGTCAAAACAAGAAATCGCGCCGGTGTGACACGTGGGGCCATTTGGAATGGCGGAAATCAGGAGCGTGTCATTGTCACAGTCGACTTTGACATCCACCACTCTCAAAATGTGCTTGCTTGTTTCCCCTTTCATCCAAAGGCGTTTCTTCGTTCGGCTGTAAAACCAAACTTTTTTGGTTTTAAGCGTTTTGGCAAGCGCCTCTTCGTTCATAAAACCAAGCATCAGCACTTGCCGCGTTTTGGCATGCTGAATGATGGCAGGCAACAAGCCGTTTCCTTTTTTCCAGTCCAATTTGCTGAGCGTCTTCATAAACGAATGGCAACTCCTTGTTCTTTCAAATATTCTTTCGCTTGCCGAATGGTGAGTTCCCCATAATGAAACAAGCTGGCCGCCAGCACGGCATCCGCTTTCCCTTCGACAAGCGCCGCTTTTAAATCTTCGCGCGAGCCTGCGCCGCCGGAGGCAATAACCGGAATATTGACCGCTTCCGAAATTTTGCGCAAAATTTCCAGGTCAAACCCTTTCTTGGTTCCATCGCGGTCCATCGAGGTGAGCAAAATTTCGCCGGCACCCAAAGATTCCACGCGCTTAGCCCAGTCAACCGCTTCGAGCTGAGTCTCGTCATGTCCCCCTTTGACAAACACCTTGTGCTCATCCCCCACCCGCTTCACATCAATGGCAACCACCATGCATTGCGAGCCGAAGATTCTTGCGGACTCTCCAATGAGTTCGGGATTCGAAACCGCCGATGTGTTCAGCGAAACTTTATCCGCACCGCCATGCAAGAGCCTTCTAACCTCATCCACAGATTTGATTCCGCCACCCACTGTAAATGGAATAAAGACTTCTTTCGCAACTCTTTTGACGAGATCAAAAATCGTTTCCCGATTTTCTTGGCTCGCGGTGATGTCAAGAAAAACAAGTTCATCGGCATTTTCATCGGAATAGCGTTTCCCAAGTTCCACCGGATCTCCGGCATCGCGCAGATTCAGAAAATTCACCCCTTTCACCACGCGGCCATCTTTGACATCCAAACATGGAATAATGCGCTTGGTTAAACCAGATGGAGGACGCGCAGCTTCCAAAGCTTGCGCAAGGGTGATTTTCTTTTCATAGATGGCTTTCCCGAGAATCGCGCCATATGCGCCAAGTTCCCGCAATTTCCGCAAACTCTCGACATCGGAAATCCCACCGGAGGCAACCACTGAAAAACCAAGTCGCACCAGTCTCTCAATTGCCTCAAAATTCGGTTTTGTCAATGTTCCGTCTTTCGCGATATCGGTGAACACCAAATGTTTCACTCCAATTTTCTTTAAATCTTTTGCAAAATCAAAAAAGTCAATGCGCGTTGATTCAAGCCACCCTTGTGCAGCCACTTCTCCATTTCGCGCATCAATCCCAACGACCACAGTTTCGCTTCCATAAGTCTTTAAGCACCGTTCCAGAAACGCGCGATCTGCAACCGCTTTGGTCCCCAGAATGACTCGCTTCACACCCGCTTTGAGATAAGCCTCCACCGTTAGAGCGTCGCGGATGCCTCCTCCCACTTCCACCGGAATTTTCACGCTTGATGCAATTTGAAGGAGCAATTTCTGATTCTTTGGAACGCCGTCTTTGGCCCCATCCAAATCGACCAAGTGGATTAAAGGAGCCCCTTCAGCCTCAAAAGCGCGCGCCATCTCAATGGGATTGACGCCATAGGCTTTGCGCGTGGCATAATCCCCTTGCGTGAGTCGCACGCACTCGCCATTCAGTATGTCGATTGCCGGTATGATTAACATTTTTCGCAAAAATTCCGGAGCAATTGCAAGCCAGGCGCTCCGGATTTCTCCGGATGAAATTGCACTGCATAAAAATTATCTTTCTCTATCACAGATGCAAAAGTGACATTGTAAAGGGTCTTTCCAAGCACGACTTCAGCAGGTGCATCCAAATAGTACGAATTCACAAAATAAAAATAACTCTCCGGCGGGATGTTATCCAAAAGTGGACTTTTCTTCAAAACTTCAACTTGATTCCAGCCAATTTCAGGGATTTTTAAACCGGGCGGAAGACGACGCACCCTTCCCGGCACAATGCCAAGACACGGCGTATCTTCTTCTTCTGAAAATTCCGCAAAAAGCTGAAGTCCAAGACACACCCCCAAAACAGGCACTTGCACCTTCGGGAGTACGCGATCGAATCCGGCGCTTTTCAGTTTTTCCATGGCAGGTCTTGCGGCCCCAACACCCGGAAGAATAATCTTGTCAAACGAAGACAGAGCCTTCGGGTCGGAAACAACCTCGAAAGATTGATTCAATTTCAAAAGCGCATTGGAGACGCTTTGCAAATTGCTTGCGCCGTAATCAATGACCGCGATCATGACTAAAGAAGCCCTTTGGTGGATGGGAGTTGTTCAGCGGCACGCGAATCGCGCGCGCACGCCATCCTCAAAGCTTTTGCGGTCGCCTTGAAAATGGCTTCGATTTTGTGGTGCTCGTTTTCGCCGTAGCGCATATTGACATGGATGTTGGCTTTCAGTCCGTCCGAAAGGGAACGGAAGAAATGTTCGACCAACTCGGTCGGAAATTTTCCGACTTCGGCCCGCTTGAATTTGCAATTGAAAACAAGATATGGACGTCCTCCTAAATCAACGGCCACTTCAGCCAGCGCATCATCCAATGGAACAAGAAAACCGAAGCGCCCAATCCCCTTGCGCGAGCCGAGGGCATTGGAAAGCGCGCCGCCAAGCACCAGCGCCACATCTTCCACGGTGTGGTGCTCATCCACTTCAATATCCCCTTTGGCTTTCACCGTCAAATCAATCAACGAATGCTTGGAAAGCTGTTCCAGCATGTGATTAAAAAATCCGATCCCTGTGTCGATTTGAGAAACCCCTTGTCCATCCAAATTGCACTGCACGAAAACATCGGTTTCTTTCGTGGTCCTTTGTGTGGAAGCAATGCGCGCAAAGGGTCCATTGGTTTCCATCCGAAATCCGCGAATCCCAAGGTTTTCCGCAAATTGCAAATCTGTGGGACGATCCCCAAGGACAAACGATTTTTCGCGATCCATTTTCACTTGCTTGACAAACGCGTCCACCAAACCGGTCTTTGGCTTGCGGCACTTGCAGCGATCTTTTTCAAAGTGCGGACAGATGAAAATCTTCTCGAAAATAATCCCTTCTTTTTTGAGCAAGCTTAAAAGCTTTTCTTGCGGTTTGCGAAACGATTCCTCCGGAAAGCTTTTTGTGCCGCGGCCATCTTGATTGCTCACCATCACAAGCGAGTATCCCTCAGCTTGAAGCCGCTTTAAGCCCTCGATGACCCCGGGCAAAAGCTCAAGCTTCTCAAGCGAGTCAATTTGCCGCGTGTCCGGCGACTCGAAAATCATCGTTCCATCCCGATCGATAAAAGCTATTTTCATATCGAAGCTCCTTTCCTGTCATTCCCGCGAACGCGGGAATCTATAGAAGCAGACCCCTGCTTTCGCAGGGGTGACAGAGCGCTCAATGCGTCTAAGAGTCTATCATTCTGTTCCGGCGTTCCCACGGTGATCCGCACACAGTTCGCCAAACGCGGTTTGGTGGAGACATCGCGAATGATAATCCCCGATTTTTTCGCCAACTTTTTGACAAATTTTGCGGCTCCCGCTTTGCGCGCCAAAACAAAATTCGATTCACTTGGAAAAACTTCAAAGCCAAGCGCCAACAACTTTTTGGCGATTTTTTGACGCTCTTTCAGAATTTCACGCCTCCAGCGCAGAAACTGCGCCTGCTCTCCCAAAGCTTTTTGCGCAAGATACGCCGAAACACTGCTTAAATTGTACGGCGGCTTGATTTTGTTCAAATACTCCACAACAGCCGGATCCATAACCGCGTATCCGATTCGCGCGCCGGCCAATCCCCAAGCTTTTGAAAAAGTGCGGAGCACCACCAAGTTTTTCGGAAAACGAATCTGCCGCAAAATCGAAGGTTTCCCAGCGAATTCGATGTAGGCTTCATCCACCACCACAATCCCCTTAAAACTTGCACATAACTTTTTGATATCGCTTGGATTTAAAAGATTGCCTGTTGGATTGTTGGGCGAGCAGCAAAAAATGATCTTCGTTTTAGGCATGATCGATTTGCGAATGCCTGGAAGATCCAGTTGAAATTCGGGGGGTTAACAAGCAAATCCGGCTTTTAACATCGGCGATATCGGCCGCCACCTGATACATTCCATAGGTCGGCTCGCAAATCAAGACTTCTTCATCCGGTGAGACAAAAAGTCGAATCAAGAGATCGATGATTTCATCCGAACCGACGCCGACAAACAAATTCTTTTGAGAAACTTTCAGATATTTTGAAAGTCCCTTTTTCAAATTTGTGGAGTACGGGTCCGGATAGCGATTCAGCTCAATGTCAAACGGAACCTTCACCACGCTTCCAAACGGATTCTCGTTGGCATCCAAGAGAAGCCCCTCTTGATAAAGATGGCGCGCGGAGGTGTACGGTTTTAGCTTCTTCACATTGGGTCGAACCAAGGATTCAATCATGAAAACCTCACCGTCACCGCATTTTTGTGCGCGTCAAGTCCCTCGGCTGTCGCCAAGGTTTCCACCGCAAAGCGAAGCTTTTTTATTCCTTCTTTGGAAACGCGCTGCACCTGAATCATTTTGCCAAACGATTCGGTTGATAGCGCCGGGAACATTTTTGCGTAGCCGGAAGTGGCAAGCGTGTGATTGGCGCCGGTCGCATAATCCCCAAGCGGCTCATTGGTGTAGCTACCGAGGAAAATAGAGCCGGCATTGTTGATCTTTTTTGAAACCTGTGCCGGATTGGTCATCACGATTTCAAGGTGTTCAGGCGCATACGCATTGACCAATTGACACGCTTCATCCATTGACTTCACAAGGACCGTGAAACTCTTCTCAAATGATTTTTCAATGATCTTCAAACGGGAAAGCTTTCGCATCTGGTTTTCCATTTCTGCAATCACTTTCACCGCAAGCGGCTCAGAAGAAGTCACAAGAACAGATTGAGAATCTTCCCCATGCTCAAGCTGAGAGAGCAAATCAGCCGCCACCCACTTCGGATTCGCTTTTGCATCGGCAATCACCAAGACCTCGGAAGGGCCGGCCGGCATGTCGATGTCCACTTCACCGAACACAAGCATTTTCGCCATGGTCACATACTGATTTCCGGGTCCGAAAATCTTGGACACTTTTGGGATTGTTTCGGTGCCATAGGCCATTGCGCCAATTGCGCCGGCTCCTCCCACTTTGAAAACCTGCGTGATGCCGCAAAGATAGGCGGCCGCCAAAACAACTTGACTGCATTTTCCGTCTCTCGATGGGGGCGTGCAAAGGACAATCTCTTCACAGCCGGCAACTTTTGCCGGGATGCTGAGCATCAGCACAGTAGAAGGATACGCCGCTTTTCCGCCGGGAACATAAAGCCCCACTCGCTCAATCGGCCTGAATTCACGCCACACTTCGACCCCAGGCACCGTGCGTGTCACCGGCTCGCTGCGACGCAAAGTGGCTTTGTGAAACTTTTCAATGTTCTTTTTTGACGCTTCAAGCGCTTTCAGCAAATTGGGCTCCGTTTTCCGGTAAGCTTCCTTGATTTCGTCAGGAGCGACTTTGAGAGAATCAAGTGAAAGTCCATCAAATTTGTCTGCAAACCGGAAAAGCGCCTTATCTCCATCACGGCGAACTTGGGCCAACAGATCGCGGACAACCGATTCAATGCTGCTGTCGGGCGTGGTCTTCACCCGCTCGCTTTCAATCTGCCGCAAAGCGGATTCGACTCCTATTTCAGCAGTTTTCAAAATTTTCATAGCTTCGTAAACTCCTTTTTCTCCGGCTTGGAAGCGGGACTTTCAATCAACACCGCTTCCGATTTTAAAATCGTCATAATTGGAATCAAGTCATGCTCTTTTAATGTTTTTCCGGTTTGCGTCAAATCGCAAATGGCATCGGCCAAATTCAAGCTTGGCGCAATCTCAACCGACCCTTCAATCGGAATGATGCTTGCATTGATTCCCTTTTCTTTTAATTCAAACAAAGGAAATGCATTCGAAGTGGGAGCGACCGCTCCCAATGACTATTTCATTTGTTTTCTTGAAAACTCGGCCCTTTCCAAGCGACGACCCCGATAATTCCAGTTTTGCTCTTGTAAAAGCAGCCCCGTTAGAGTCCCTTCACTTTAGTTCATGAGAGCAATTCCATTTAATGGGTATTCATTACTTTATTGGAGGTTTTTAAAATGTTATACAATGCAGACGAAATTGAGTTTGTTTATGAGAAAAATATGCTGTGCATTGCGCGCGTGAACCCTCGAGCCGTTGAAGATTCCGAGGCTTCAACATGGGAGGCGCGCGATGTGGATTCCGCAACTTTATCGTGCAAATGAAATCCTTGCTGTGATGATGCAAAGGACGGGGTGACGAATGTGAAACCGATTGCCGGTTCATTGCGGATTTATCAAGCGGAGTCAAAGGAAGATTTAAGCCATGTTGCAACATTGTTCAGGGGATACGCGCAACTTCTGAAAGAGCGCGAACGGATGAGTTGCCAAGGTGTGCTTGAAGAGATTGCGTTGCTCCCCGCCGATTATGTCCCGCCTTCCGGCAGGCTTCTATTGGCCAAATTGGATGAAGAAGTTGCCGGATGCGGCGCGCTCCGTCAACTCAATGAGGCGTTTTGTGAGATCAGGCGTGTTTATACGAGACCTGAATGCCGTGGAAAGGGAATTGGCCGGTCGATGACGTTAGAGCTCATGAGCGAGGCGCGCAAGATCGGCTACACGCACGCACGGCTCAGCACCACGCCGGTTCTCAAAGAAGCCATCGGCCTTTACGAGTCCCTTGGATTTAAGAGAATCGAAGCCTATTGTGAGGATCCTTACACTTGCCCGATTTTCATGGAAATCAAGCTGTAAGGATCCTGGGGGGAATAGAGCGGCGGAACTCGTGCGCGCATTTTTGATATCTCGAGGGATCAAAAATGCGCGATTCCGTTAAAGAGCGAAGAGAGCCCTGTCGCAAATCCGGCTCCAGAAATGTCATCGGTCACAGTCGGTTAGGAAAACTTCTAGCCTCTCATATTAAACAGGGGCTTCTCGCTCGAGCGCTTTGCCCTGCAGCAGTTCAGCGCTGTCAAATTGACTCGCTGAATGGTTTGTTTGTGTCACACGCCGAATCATGCAAACCTCATCGAACTAAAGCCTCCCTAGGCAAAAACAATTCCCGCAAAATTGTTTTAAAATCGAAAAAGTATTTTTTGGCGAGGAGGGATACCTCCAAATATTTCTTCGTGGTGCAGAGTCCATAAAATCGGTACAAATGGCTCTGTGAAAGGGTTGTATCTGACTGTTCATTTCCTGAAATCCGTTTGATTTTTCAGGAGTTATCGGTTATAATTAAGAGAGGCGAACACATGGGAGGTACACATGGAACTCATGACAGCGGCGCAGTTGCATTTGGTTCCAAGTCTGATACGGATGTATGAATAATCCGGGGCAGGACTTGCGAAAAGTTCATAATTTGGCAATATTTGGGCAATATTTTGGCCTTGACAAGGAGTTTATAATGTGTTAGTATAATAGTGTTTTAACACGTTAAAACAGACTGGGAGGCCAAAGTGCTGGAAAATGAAATCGGAAGCCCTGCGTTAAATGAGCTCTTTTCCGGGGTTTTGAAGCTTAAAACCGTGGGAGAGTGCAAGCGGTTTTTCCGCGATTTGTGCACGTTGGCCGAATTGGAGGCCATGGGCGAACGATTTGAGGTGGCCAAAGGGGTCTATCAAAACGAGCCTTATCGGGTCATCAGCAAGAAAACAGGGGCCTCCACCGCCACGGTCACCCGGGTCGCCTATTGGCTTAACAACGGCCAGGGGGGCTATAAAATGATCCTGGACCGCCTCGGGAGGAAGCTTCATCCAGGTTCTTCCCGCAACACTTCTAAGAAAGGCTAATCTCATTTTGTCCGAGGTTGTGTCATGACTCCGCTCATTACCCCTGAAATTCCGAAAGGAACGCGCGATTTTTCTCCCAAGGACATGGCCAAGCGCAATTATGTCCTTGAAAAAATCAGGCAGGTCTTCATTACCTTTGGCTATGATGCAATCGAAACACCGGCCATCGAATACGCGAAAACCATTCATGGCAAATATGGGGACGAAGGAAACAAGCTGACTTACACCTTCAAAGATCATGGGGGCAGAATGCTCGCGCTTCGTTATGATCAAACGGTTCCGTTTGCTCGGTATGTGGCCACCAATTATCGCGAGCTGCCGATGCCGTTTAAGCGGTATCAGATTTCTCCGGTGTGGCGGGCGGATAAGCCGGCCAAAGGGAGATACCGCGAGTTTTATCAATGCGACATCGACATTGTAGGGACTGATTCACTTTTGGCGGAAGGGGAAATCGCAAGCATTATTGCGGCGGTCCTTGAGTCGCTTGGTTTTTCCGAGTTCGTCATCAAGTTCAACAGCCGCAGGCTCATGAACAGCATCTTGACGCAAGTGAAAGTAGCACAAGACAAGCAAGTCGCGACAATCCGTTTATTGGATAAGCTTGATAAAATTGGAAGCGACAAAGTGGCTGACATGCTTCGCGAGCTTTTGGGAAAAGAAAAAACGCAGGCGCTTTTGGAACGCGTGAAGGTGGAAGGAAGCAATGCGGAAAAAGTGGCATTCCTTGAAAAAGA
>Ga0206996_1078_pt1 | contig 25392 bp, 20 predicted proteins | sample Alteio_BWMinCont_2_FD_153467 | JGI IMG/M metagenome (GOLD analysis project Ga0206996, IMG submission 153467) | Enriched cells from forest soil in Barre Woods Harvard Forest LTER site, Petersham, Massachusetts, United States -... | ecosystem: Environmental > Terrestrial > Soil > Temperate forest >...
AGTTTTTTGCGTGGAATCGGCCGCGGACCAGCACCCAGGGCAAAAATCCGTTCCCCCCAAAAAAATTGATCTCCAAAATGTGGAACCGCAACCGAAGGAATCCCGGCTCGAAACGCGGCGGCCGTGACGCCGGCGCCGCCATGATGCACGATGCCCGCGGTTTGCGGAAAAAGCCAATCATGCGGAACTTCATTTACAATCAACACATTTTCAGGGGACCGCAAATCTGAAAGCCTGCTCCATCCGCCGGCAAGTATCGCACGCTCTCCCGACCTTGCAACTCCTTCAAACACAAGATCTACATAAGTCCGGGGATCTTTTTGCGGAACGCTTCCAAAGCTGATAAAAACAGGAGGTTTTCCATCCGAAAGAAAACGAACGAGTTCACGCGTTGGCTTCCAGCCGGGCCGGTGATCCAAAAACCAATATCCGCTGACCCGAAACATCTCTTTCCAATCTGCGGGTTCCGGAATCACCGATGGACTGAACTCGTGCAACATCGGAACGGTCAACCCGTATAAGAGGCTGTCTTTTAAGAACCCTTTAAGGGGCGGCAAAGATAAAACCCGTTTGCGCAGTCCAATCATCTCTTTGGAAAGAAAACCGCATGCCACCGCATTGAAAAGAAAATAGCTCAAACGATTGTAAGCCCCGCGCATCGGCATCCATTCCGGAAGCGGGGGGAAGAAAAACTGCGGCAGCTCGCGGGTTTCAAATCCCGGAACTGCGCTCATCAGAAAGGTTGGGATGCCGAGATACTTTCCAAGCATCGGTCCAAAAAAGGCGACAAAATTGGCAAGGAGAATCTCTGCCCCCTCGCAGTGACCGATACATTCGCGAAGGAGATTTTCCGAAACGCGCTTGTCTTTCGGAAAAAAATTTCGCCAAAACCCAAACAGGCTTCGTCCAGATTCGGTCACCGGTCCTCCCATAAAAGTTCCGGGATCCCAATTCAAAGGACAAAATGTGAGTCGATAACTTTCAATGAAATCTTTGAAACGGGCGGGGCAAAGCATCCGCACATCATGTCCCGCATTTTTTAAGCCAAGCGCCAGCGCTGTGTACGGCTGCACATCGCCACGGGATCCTATTGCCAACAACGCAATCCGCATCAGGAATGGCGTTCTACAATTACGTTTTGAATCCTAGCCGGCCACCGTCTGTGTATATAACGGATATTCCATGCGCCTCGGCAATCGGATGATTTGTTTTTCGAGCCAATGGGTTTCGAAACGCCGCAGAAAATCTTTTTGAACCTCATTCAGTGAAAAATGGAGGGTGATGCTTGCATTGAAGAAAAAGGAGAACCGCAGTCGCACACCCCTTGTGTCGGCTTCCAGAATCGCATCCTCCGCCGGCATGCCGTGTGCGATTTGCCAGCAGGCAAGCATTGTTTTGGCGCGACCTGTTCCGCCGCGGCAATGGATGTAAACTTTGCCGTTTTTCGGATCGTCAACCGTTCGCAAAAAAGTTTCAGCATCGTCGAATGTTGGAACACCTCGGTCGCGCACCGGAATATCAACATGTTTGAATTGCGGCCACCTGGCCGATTGAAAATTTTTCTTTCGCAAATTGAGGATTGTTCCAAAACCGTTCGCAGCAAGCCACGCATATCCGGCATCGGTCGGCTGGCCTCCTGCGAATAAACGATCCGAAACCGCGCGAAAATTCGGCATCTGACCGGAGCTTGGATGCTCTCCCTTTTCAAGGTAGAGCGATTGGACAAAACGATGATGCAGCATTAAAAACGATTCGCGAATTTGATAGATAAAACTGCGAACTGGCAAACGTGGGATGTCGCAAATTCGTTTTCGGAAAGGGAACTGCAGAAATTTCGCGCTCGATTCTCTTGGCGCTTTCATGGATCCGTCCGCAACATGCACCACAATTTCATGATACGCGAAAACCGGCTGCAAATCAATTAAGGGCAGGTTAAGAAATGTTCGATTTACTGCAAAATGTGGCGCATAATTTGTTTGAAATTTGGGAATAATAAAGTTGGATTTTATAATTAATTTACCTTTGAGGAGAAGCAATTATGCACAAAAATGGTTCTTCCGCATTAGTTCAAAAGAACGACCCCCCGCGAAAAGTTGCTGTTGAAGAAAAAACCGGCAAAAAAGACCCCCCCACCAAGGTACCGGTCACCCACGAATCTACACTTGACTTAGGCCAGCTTCTCTTGACCCTTGCAGCGGTCAAAAAAGGAGATTTTTCAGTCCGTATGCCGATGAACCAAACCGGAATCGCCGGCAAAATCGCGGACACCTTGAATGAAATCATTGAACTGAACGAGGGGATGGCCAAAGAATTCGAACAAATCCGTATCGCAGTCGGAAAAGAAGGCAAAACAACCGAACGCGCTTCCCTTGGAAACGCAAAAGGCTTATGGCATCAATGCATCCACTCCATCAACAATTTAATCATCGACCTCGTCCGCCCCACCGCCGAAGTGACCCGGGTTATCGGCGCCGTCGCCAACGGAGATCTTGCACAGAAGATGAGACTTGACACCGATGGCGTCCCTTTGAAAGGAGAATTTTCCAGAACCGCCATGCTTGTGAACACCATGGTGGACCAACTGAACTCCTTCGCGTCAGAAGTGACGCGCGTCGCGCGCGAAGTCGGTACCGAAGGAAAACTGGGTGGTCAAGCTGTCGTGAAAGGGGTCTCTGGCACGTGGAAAGATTTGACCGACAACGTGAACTCGATGGCCGCAAACCTTACAAGCCAAGTGCGTAACATCGCAGACGTTACCACGGCTGTGGCCAATGGCGACCTCTCCAAAAAGATCACCGTCGATGTCAAAGGCGAAATCCTTGAACTTAAAAACACGATTAACACCATGGTGGACCAACTCAATTCCTTCGCTTCAGAAGTGACGCGCGTCGCGCGCGAAGTCGGCACCGAAGGTAAACTCGGCGGACAAGCCGAGGTGAAAGGAGTCTCGGGAACGTGGAAAGATTTGACCGACAATGTGAACTCGATGGCTGCCAACCTCACAAGCCAAGTGCGTAACATCGCGGATGTCACCACCGCCGTCGCGACCGGTGACCTCTCCAAAAAGATCACCGTCGATGTCAAAGGCGAAATCCTTGAACTTAAAAACACGATTAACACCATGGTGGACCAGCTTAGCTCTTTCGCTTCAGAAGTGACGCGCGTGGCGCGCGAAGTCGGCACCGAAGGTAAACTCGGCGGACAAGCCGAGGTGAAAGGAGTCGCGGGTACGTGGAAAGGGCTCACCGACAATGTGAACTCCATGGCTGCCAACCTGACCAACCAAGTGCGTAATATTGCTGCAGTCACGACCGCCGTCGCCACAGGCGACCTCTCCAAAAAGATCACCGTCGATGTCAAAGGCGAAATCCTTGAACTTAAAAACACGATTAACACCATGGTGGACCAACTTAATTCATTCGCTTCAGAAGTGACGCGCGTCGCGCGCGAAGTCGGCACCGAAGGTAAACTCGGCGGACAAGCCGAGGTGAAGGGAGTTTCCGGAACATGGAAAGGGCTCACCGATAACGTGAACTCGATGGCCGCCAACCTTACGAGCCAGGTGCGTAACATCGCAGACGTTACCACGGCTGTGGCCAATGGCGACCTCTCCAAAAAGATCACCGTCGATGTCAAAGGCGAAATCCTTGAACTTAAAAACACGATTAACACCATGGTGGACCAACTTAATTCATTCGCTTCAGAAGTGACGCGCGTCGCGCGCGAAGTCGGCACCGAAGGTAAACTCGGCGGACAAGCCGAGGTGAAAGGAGTGGCCGGAACGTGGAAAGATTTGACCGATAATGTGAACTTCATGGCGGCCAACCTCACAAGCCAAGTGCGTAACATCGCAGACGTTACCACCGCCGTCGCCACAGGTGACCTCTCCAAAAAGATCACCGTCGATGTCAAAGGCGAAATCCTTGAACTTAAAAACACGGTGAACACGATGGTGGACCAGCTCAATTCCTTCGCTTCAGAAGTGACGCGCGTGGCGCGCGAAGTCGGCACCGAAGGTAAACTCGGCGGACAAGCCGAGGTGCCGGGAGTGGCCGGAACGTGGAAAGACCTGACCGACAATGTGAACTCCATGGCTGCCAACCTCACCACCCAGGTGCGCGGCATCGCGAAAGTGGTGACTGCGATTGCCAATGGTGATTTGAAACAAAAACTGGCTGTTTGGGCCAAAGGAGAAATCGCAGCACTCGGAGAGACGATGAACGGAATGATCGACACGCTCGCCACCTTCGCGGATCAGGTGACCACCGTGGCGCGCGAAGTCGGAATCGAAGGTAAACTTGGCGGACAAGCCAAGGTGCCGGGCGCGGCCGGAACATGGCGCGACCTCACCGACAACGTCAACCAGCTCGCCGCCAACCTCACGACTCAGGTGCGCGCCATCGCCGAAGTGGCGACCGCCGTGACCAAAGGAGACCTCACCCGAACCATTGCGGTCGAAGCGTTGGGCGAAGTGGCGGCTTTGAAAGACAACATCAACCAGATGATCGCGAACCTCCGCGACACGACGTTAAAAAACACCGAACAAGACTGGTTAAAAACCAACCTCGCCAAATTCACCCGAATGCTTCAAGGGCAAAAAGATCTTGAAACCGTTTCTCGCCTTGTGCTTTCCGAACTTGCTTCTGTGGTGACCGTCCAACAAGGCGCATTCTATATTGCCGATGAATCCGAAGAACCTCCAACGTTGAGGCTTTTGGGAAGTTACGCCTACACAGATAGACACCGGCTGTCAAACGCCTTCAAGCTTGGCGAAGGCTTGGTGGGACAATGTGCGCTCGAACGTCACCGCATCTTGGTGACCGATGTGCCGGAAGATTACATCAAAATCGGCGGGGGCTTGGGCAAAGCCACACCGCTGAACATCATTGTCTTCCCGGTGCTTTTCGAAGGGGAAGTCAAAGCGGTGATTGAGCTTGCCTCGTTCAACAAATTCAATCAAGTTCACCAAATCTTTTTGGATCAGTTGATGGAAGTCATCGGTGTGGTCATGAATACTCTGTCGGCCAACATGCGAACCGAACAGCTCTTGAAACAATCGCAATCGCTGACGCATGAACTGCAAAGCCAGCAATCCGAGCTCACCGAAAAGAACAAGCGGCTTGAAGAACAAGCGCGATCCTTGCAACAATCTGAAGAATTGCTTAAGAAGCAGCAGGAAGATCTGCAAACGAGCAATGATGCGCTTGAAGAGAAAGCACAGCTCCTCTCCGTGCAGAAAAGCGAAGTGGAAACCAAAAACCGGGAGATCGAATTGGCGCGGCAGGCCCTTGAGGAAAAGGCAAAACAACTCGCCATCACATCCAAGTACAAATCCGAGTTTTTGGCCAACATGTCTCATGAAATCCGCACGCCGCTCAACAGCCTCCTGCTTCTGGCCACACTGATTGCAGAAAACAATGAAGGGAACCTCACCCCCAAACAAGTCGAATTCGCGCACATCATTCACTCTTCGGGAACCGATTTGCTCACGCTGATCAACGACATTCTTGATCTTTCCAAAATCGAATCGGGGAACATGTCGATGGAAGTGAGCGATCTCGTCTTCAACGATTTGCGTGATTATATTGAATGGACATTCAGACCGATGGCGCAAAACAAAGGACTTGGGTTAACCGTCAAACTCGATCCGGCACTGCCAACTCATTTCCCGACCGATGTCCGCCGCGTGCAACAAGTTTTACGCAATTTGCTTTCCAACTCGTTTAAGTTCACGCCGGAAGGATCGGTTGAATTGAAAATTTATCCGGCGCCGCATGGGTGGAATCTGGAAAATGAAAAATTGAATCAAGCCAAAACGGTCTTTGCGTTTGCAGTGACCGACACCGGAATCGGGATTCCCTCCGAAAAACAAAATGTCATTTTCGAAGCGTTTCAGCAAGTGGACGGAACGACCAGCCGCAAATATGGCGGAACGGGATTGGGGCTTTCGATCAGCCGCGAAATCGCGCGCCTCTTGGGCGGAGAAATTCATGTGAAAAGCACCCTTGGAAAAGGGAGCACCTTCACCTTGTATCTTCCGGATAAAATCACGCCCACCGACGGCAATAAGCCCCAAGCTGACACCGCAACCATGCCGCCGCTTCTTGAAATCCAGGAACGCGCCACGCAATCGTGGGGCGGCTCGGTGAAAACGCAATGGCCTTCACGCGCGCAGCAAAATCGCAGCAATCCCTTTCCTTCCCCCGTATCCACCGACATCCATGATGATCGGGGGAACATCGCTTCAGGAGACAAAGTGCTGATGGTGATGAGCGCGGATGCAATCCGAAGCGAAAAGCTTCTTGATGCCGCGCATCAAACCGGATTTAAAGGAATCATCTCCCTTGGAGGAAACGGCATTTCATTGGTACAGGAATGGAAGCCGCAAGCCATTCTGCTTGACATCGACCTCCCAAAACTCGACGGCTGGACCATCCTTGACCGGCTAAAAAGAAATCTTTCCACCCATCACATCCCGGTGCTTATCTTCGCGCAACGGGACGAAGCCCTTCGTGGATTGAAAATGGGGGCCTGGAGTTCCATTTTAAAACCCTTCGGCGCCGATGAATTAGAGCGTGAGCTCATCCGCCTTAAAAAATACATCGCCCAACCGTCACGCAAGGTGGCCATGATCGGCGAGGATGCCGCCTGCAAAGAGGCGGTCTCCTCCATGAAGCACGAACATCTTGAAATCATCTCCTCACGTTCGGGAAAAGAAGCGCTGTTGATGTTGAAAAACAATCCCCCTGACTGCGTGATTCTGGCGTCCGCGTTGGATGACATGCCGCGGATTTCATTTTATGAGCAACTCCTCAAAAAAACCGCCGCCAATTTGCCTACCTTCATTTACGCACCCAAAGAACTGAGCCGCGAAGAAGCGTTGCGATTCAACGATTTTGCCGAGCGAACCAATGTGAAACTCCTGCACACTCCGGAAGATCTCATTCATCAAGTCTCTCTTCATCTGCACTTCGATGCCTCAGCACTCTCGGAACCCCAGAAAGCCGCCATCGACAAAATCAATCAAACCGAAGTGGCGCTTGCAGGACGCACCATTTTGGTGGTGGATGACGATCCACGCAACCTGTTTGCCGTGAGATCAGTCCTTGAAAATTACCACATCAATGTCTTGCAGGCCGGTGGCGGAAAAGAAGCGATCAAAATGCTGCTTGAACGGCCGAACATCGATGTCTTGTTGATTGACATCATGATGCCTGAAATGGATGGATACGAAGCGATCCGCGAAATTCGCAACTTAAACGACAACTGCAAAACAATTCCGATTCTTGCCCTCACTGCGAAAGCCATGAAAGGGGATCGCGAAAAGTGCATCGAGTCGGGCGCTTCCGGTTACATCTCAAAACCGGTCGATGTGGAGCACCTGCTTTCTCTCCTTCGCGTCTGTCTCCAACGCTGAATCAACCCGAAGAGGACTCTCGTATGCATTGCAAAATTCATCCATGGTGAATATTGTGAAACATTTTTTTCTGATGGGAATTCTCTTGTTCACGTTATCGGGAATCGCGCGCGCAGAAGATCTTCAACCTGCGCAATCGGAATTGGATGCAGGGTATCAAGACCTGTACAACCTGCAGTTCGACGACGCCCACAAAAGTTTCGGTGATTGGGAGCAAAAACATCCGGATGATCCTTTGGGACCCGCCTCCAATGCGGCGGCATATTTGTTTTCGGAATTCAATCGCCTCCACGTCCTCGAAATGGAATTTTTCGCCGATGATAAAAACTTCCAAAATCAGCATCAACTCGCACCCGATTCGGCAGTCAAACAGCAATTTGACGCCGAAATCGCAAAAGCGGAGCAACTTTCGGATCAAAAACTGAAACAAAATCCGAAAGACACCAACGCCATGTTCGCCAAGGTTCTGGCGTTGGGATTGCGCGGCGATTATCTGGCCCTCATTGAAAAGCAAAACAGTGGAGGACTTTCCAACATCAAAAAAGCCCGCTCGCTGGCAGAAGAGCTCTTGAAGATCGATCCTTCCTGCTATGACGCTTATGTGGCCCTTGGCACTGAAAATTATCTCCTGAGCCAAAAGTCAATGGCAATCCGATTGTTTCTCTGGCTTGGCGGCGCGCAAAGCAACAAAACAAAAGGGTTAAATGACCTTCGTTTGGCTGCTGACAAAGGACATTATTTTGCTCCTTACGCCCGCTTGCTGTTGGCGGTGGCCGCCACCCGCGATCATGACAGCGCCACCGCACGCGCGCTGCTTGGAAATTTGGCGCAATCTTATCCCAAAAACGACCTTTACGCCAAAGAGCTCGCCAAACTCCCGTAAGCGCGAAGCTTCACCAAAGGAAACGGCACCATCCCGACGAAACAGAGGCGTTGTGAGGGTTAGATGAGCCGGAAAGGGGAATCCGGAGTTTGAAGCGGCGCGCGGCTTTTATTTTGCAATTTCTTTTGATTGTTCTTGCGGCTTGTCGCATTGCGCACAGCCAATCGTACGAAGTTTATGTTCGCAATCATCCTTATCAAATCACAATCCTCACCGTTGGAAAGCAAGTTTATTGTCCGGCCCCGGCGCTTGCAAAAGCGCTTGAGCTGCAGCTAAACCAAAAAGAAGAGACACAGTGGATTGGGGAAAAGCCTCTAAACCCGCAAAAAGGGTTTTGGATTGACGGAAAGCCGTTCAGCGCTATCCTGACGAAAGACGACGGGACCTATGTTGAGCTGCACGCATTTCTTCCGAAAGTCGGATACCGACTTGTGGTCAACCCACAAACCCGCATTCTCGACATCGTAAGACAAAGAAAGCGGACCGGAGAAATCCTGATTCTTAAATATCTGACCGAGCCGGTCAGCCAGCACTTGGAGAAAAACACCGACTTAAACGGTTACGTTTCAAAAATCAAAACTTGGAATCTCGCATTCGATCATTATTTAAACGATCCGGACACCTCATTTGAGACGGCGGAAAATGCGGTTTACAACATCCGTTTCTTCAGCGACCTCTACACTGCCGTAGCCAGAATCTCGGAAGGTTTCCAATCCGAAAGCGAACGCATCGAAAAACTGCTGGCCGGATTTCCCACCGATGATCCGCCAAAGCAATTCGCCGAATCGCACAAAGCCCTTTTGGAAGTGAAGCAACTTTGCAAAGCGGATGAAGAAGCATACACCCGCGCAAGCGTCATCGCAACCGGGCTTCGGGTTTCAACCGAAGTAAAACCCGACGAATACATTTCCAGAATTCAAGGCGGACCGCTCATCCCTGAAATCCTCAGATTGCTGGCGCTTGATGACGCGCTGGACAACGCATACAAAAAATATATCAAAACTTTTCACACCGAACTTTCCGCCGTCCTTCTGGAAACCCACTACACAGCGCAAGAAGCAAAAACCGAGCTTGATCTTCCCAAAGCGCTCGGCAGAGTGCAGTATGCGCGCGATCTTGACTTCAAGTTTGCGGTCCCCGGACAAAAAATGACCCCGGACGAGGAAGCCAAACGATTCCAGAAAGCGATGAGTGAAATCAAGCCGGAATCAATTGAAAAAGACGACGCCATCTTAAAAGATTTCGGATTTCTCCCGAAATCTTTCGACACGAAAACGGTCGATTTCGAAGAAGAAGCCAAAATGGTCCCCGCCTTTTATGATCCCGAAATCAAGCAGTTTTTTTACCGAACCGACATTCCGGAGGATTGGCTTCTCGTGGTGGCTTACCACGAATTAACGCACGCGCTCACCGATCAATACTTCGGCTTAAAAAGGCTCACCGATTCACCGGAAGCTGAGAACAACTCGGATCTCGGGTTGGCCGCACGCGCGTTGATTGAAGGAGACGCGGAATACGCGATGATCATTCCGACGGCGGAAGATTTGAATCTGGACGCCAATTTCTTGCGTTCAATTTTCATCCGTTATCAAACCGGCAATTCTTTTTCTCCATCCGAAGGTCCGATGATTTACAAAGAAGACACCTTTTTCCCATATGCGGAAGGGATGCTGTTTGTCAAGCAATTGAAAGCTTGGGGAGGTTGGGATTTGGTTAATAAAGCCTATCTCAATCCTCCGAAATCAACCCATGAGATCCTCCATCCCGAAGATTATGCCTTGGTGAGAGAAGCGCCGGTTGATTTTATTTTTCCGGATCATCCCGGAACAAAATTGGTCGCGAACGACGTCATGGGAGAATTCAACACACTTGTGCTTTACGCCACCTATCACAGCGGAAGCATTCTTGATTTAAGCGGATGGCGTGGAGATCGCTTTCAGATTTTCAAAAACGGCGATCGCGATGCGATCGTTTGGATCTCCGCTTGGTCCGGCAACGACTCGGCTGCCGCATTCGTCAAAACATATCAGGAGCTGCTTGGAAGAATCAAAGCGTACGGCGATGCGCCGGTTCAAACGGGAACCAAATATTCCGAGGATAAAATGAAATCCGATTTTGAATACAAAATGAGCCATACTGATGAAGTGTTAAAGGAAGGGCTCACCTTGCACAGGGAATCGCCGTACACCAATGTGGTGCTGCAGAAAGACAACCTCGTTACCGTGCTTCAAAACATTCCAAACGGCGAAGTGGACGCCTGGAAAAATTACGCGGACCAAATCAAGCCGACTCAAAAAACGCTTCGCCCACCCTCCGCAAATCTGTGGCCGTATCAAGATATGCCGCAAAAAAGCACAGCAGTCATCCCTCCTTCCGCAAAACCGATTGCCGATGCGCTTCTCGACATCAAGCCCGATTCTTGGAGCATCAAAGGGACCGAACTCGCCGATTTTCCGTTGATGGTCGAAAGCCCGCAAGGAGCGCGTTTTTTTGTAGGCCACACCAACTCAAACAACGTGCTTTCCGATTCCACCACCCAAACGGCCATTTCTCTTTTTGCCCGGCATTGTTATCCCGGAGTCAATTTCACGGCACGCGACACTTATTTCGGAGAAAGCGGCCTGCGATTCCACGGCGCGGAGGGAGAAGGGCGCGACCGCAATGGCAAGCCGATCCTGGTGGCTTTTTGGGTTTCACCGGCCGGCGCGAAGGCCCCATTCGTCATGATTGCAGAGGCCGATCCGCACATATGGATTAAAAGCAAGAAAACTTTCTCGTCATTCATGGACACCCTGGCCGACTGGATCTCCCGCCATTAAGGATCAAATGGATTCTTTGACAGGTGAACCTGAAGTATGCTAGAATATAGCTAAGACTTAGATTTAAGATGTTCTGAGAGGCTGTTTCCATTAAATTAAAACTCGTTCCGAAAAAAAGACAACTCGATCCCGGCAATATTCTGAGCATTGTTCTCGTTCATTTGGTTTCCCTTTTTGCCATTTGGATCTTAATCAAAGAAGGATTTTCGCTGGCCCAATGGATCGCGTTCATTCTGCTTTTTGCGGGAACAACGCTCGGCGTCACGGTCGGTTATCATCGCATGCTGACGCACCGGGGATTTCGCTGCAACCGAATAGTTCGTTTCATGCTTTCAATCTTCGGCGGGATGGCGGCTCAAGGGCCGGAGGCGGTCTGGGTGGCGAATCACCGCGTCCATCATTATTATGCCGATCAAGATCTCGACCCGCACTCCCCTTTACGCTATCCAGGACTCAAGGGTTTGTTGTGGGCGCATGTCGGATGGCTCTTTTACAAATACGAACGGCCGGCGCAGTACCAGCGGTTTCGCGATCTCGAGCTTGATCCAATTGTCGGTTGGCAAAAGCGAAATTACCTTTGGATTGTTTTGATGGGATTTTTTCTTCCCGGTGTTTTTCTGGGATGGAAAGGCCTTCTGTTGGTCGGATTCTTGCGGCTCGCGGTAAGCTGGAACATCGCTTGGTCGGTCAATTCGGTTTGCCATTGGATTGGAACCCGTGCGAAGGATGTCGATGGAAAGATTTATACCGATGACGACAGCCGGAACAATCTCTTGGTGGCCGTGCTTTCGTTCGGCGAAGGGTATCACGCCAATCATCATGTCCGGCCCGCCTGGGCCTTTCACGGCTGGCATTGGTACAGCCTTGACGCCAGCAAATGGTTTATTCAAGCCATGGAACGGATAGGGTTCGTGTGGAACGTCAAAAGACCTATGGCGGATGTTCAATTTAAAGAAGCCGCTCTTGCCGTTCTTGCCTCTTAACGAGGAGTCGCCTCGAGATGACCAATGTCTTGCGTGATCAGATCATGGGATTGCGTCAAGTTTTCCATGATGTGATTGTGCTCTTCCCAAAGTCTCGGATCATGGTTATGGGTTTTGTCTTGCACATGTAAAATCTCTTCGGTTGTTGCTTTTTCTTGATCCATCATGTTCTCGACATCCGACAGATTCTGGCGCAATTGATCAAGACTCACATTGCTTTGTCCAGGCTGCCCAAAGACAACTGCATGGTTGGCTTGCGCATTGGACAGCATGAGATTGGCGCTCTGCGCCCTGATATGCGCAAGCTGACTGTGCGCAGCTAACGTTTTTGGAATGCTGTAGACAGGAGCTCCTTGAGGCAAAGGCCGACTGACTGCGGCATTTTTTGCTTTATCCACCTGCGCGATAGCGAGCGTGATTTGCGCATTCGTTTTTTCAAGCTGGCCAAAGCTTTTCCCCAATTTCTCGGCTAACGGTTCGTTTCCATTTCCCAAATCGGCCAAATCCTTTTTCAAACGTTCATGCAGCACATCAACAGCATTGGCAAAAGCTTGAAGCGTCTTTTTGTGATCCGCAAGGGCTTGGGCCGATTGTAGGTGCTGGTTCGTGGAGGCCAAAGAAACTTGCGTTTGCGCCAAGTCCTGAAGACTGCTCACCATATCAACATCTTCATTCACGGCGACTTGCGCGGCCGGTCTGACTGCGGCCGCATTGTTCATGGGAAGATTGGGTATGGCTTGCCCCGCAACCCTCCCGCGCAGAGACTGCGCTTGCGTTTGATTCTGTTGGATTTTACTTTGAAGCGTAGGAGCTTCTTGCTGCAGACCCGCAAGCTTTTCTCCTCCAACTCCATTTTTTTGGTCTTCGGCAATTTTTTGCTGGATTTCCGTCAAATGTTTGTTCTCACGCGCAATTTGATCTTTAACAAGAAGGTGTTCCGCATATCTGCGATGCTTATAAAAATACGATTTAGGGTCGTATTTGTAAATAAATGCAAGCTGTTGCGTAATCCCTTGAATCTTGCTTTGAAGGGAAGAAATTCGTTGCTCCACTTTGCTGATTTTCTGCTGCAGATTGCTCCCCGGTATAAGAGACTCTAAATTGAGCATAAGAAGTTCAGCTTGAAATTCCGCGATCTTCTTTTGCGCATGCTTGATTTGATTGCGTTGCAACAAGACCGGCTTAACCAAGTATTTTGCGTTTGGATGCAGCTTATACGGCACTTTTTGTCCGGGATGGGTGAGTTGCCATTCAAGGTCCTTACCCTCGGCAAAGGCTGAACTTACACTGAACAGTGTCAAAACCATTAAACAAATAAAGCGTTTCATCGGTTTCCCCCTTGTGCTCTTCCAAATATTTCCTTTAAAAATCATAACATTAAATAATCGTGACCGGCAATTATCCTAAAAGTCGCTTGAATTGCCCATTCGAACGAATGGTAGTTATGACTGGCGGGCCAGGCAGGATTGGCGCTTCTTAATTATTTTAAATATTTCTCGAGATCGCGATAAAAATTTTCGTGCTGTCCCACATCCATAAAATTGACTTGCCTGTTTTGCTCATCAATTTCGTAGGCGATTAGAATTTGATCGTTTTGCGCCTGGAATTTTTCAACCCAGACATTGCGAAGCGCTCCTCTTTTTCGATCCCCTTTTTGGGGATTTGCGAGAATCTTATCTTCTTCGGCAGTTAAAAGTTTTTTGAGCTGCCAAGAAAGTTTCTTGCGCCTTTTATTGTAGCGCGGGTAAGCCGCCGCTTTCCAAAGTCTGCTCAACTTCGGTCTAAAGGTTCCAGAAGCCCGGCTTCCTTCTCAGCGGCAGCTTCAAAGATTCCTTCAATGAAAGAAAATGGAAGATCGGGATTGTCTTCTGCGGCCATCGCTATTTCCAGATAGCGGCGAGCCTGCTCGCTGGTATTGCGATGTTGTCCTTTCGCCTTTGCAATAATTCTCTTCTTCAATTCTTCAGATAGCCGGATATCCAACAACGCCAAGTGTTGTCACCTCTTGTCTTACATTATACTACAATCAGCGGATTTTGTCAAATGACTACTTGGCGGGAACGCGAACCCACGGCATTCGGTTTTGGAGTTCGTTGCAATAATTGGTGTGTGTCACCATTTATTTTGATTGGTGTGTGTCACCATTTATTTTGTCTTTCACTTACAGTTAACAGTTATGCTATAAGGGGCTGACCATAAAACGTTATTGCCAGAAAGCTGAACTGTTAGCGTAATATATTTCTTTTTATCCTTTAAGCTGCAGCGATACCCTTGACGAACAATTCTATAGTATAACATAAGACGTGCCTCCTTTATTTTTTTTCAAAATGGTTTAAACCGAAATGCGAATGGATAACCCAATAGTACGTATGCCAAAAATTTTTTACCTAACTCTGTCATTCTTAAACTTTTACCGGCATCAAGTCTTTCAAGGAATTTATTCGAGACAAGAAAACCAATGTATTGATCAATTGACACATTTTGATTTCCTGAACGCTTCAAGAATTCTTGATAAAAATTCCTGGCATTTTCGAAATTAATCTTCCCCTCAGCGGAGTTAGCAACAAACGACAGCAAATCTATTTGCGTTCCATAGATAAAATTATAAGCCCTTTCAAAAAGATATAATTCAGGATAATTGGGTTCGGTTTTGGTGGAGGAGTCAGCAACAGGAGCGATCGGCAATGCTGATTTCTGCGGATCCATCTTTTGTGGTTCGGATGCTTCCACTGCTGCACCATAGAACTGCAATTTTCCCATTCGTTGAAAAAAGCTTGATAGTGGGCCATGAAATTTGCACATTAAAATTAGCAAGATTCCGAAAGTTATTGGCGGCCATGAAAGAAGTGTTTGAAAATATGGCAAAAAAATTGATGCAGCATTAGTAAGCGAGAGCATGGAATGCGCTTTCGCTAGAAAAAGGAGATCTCCTTATCACAAGCGACACCGCATGCTAGTCTCAGGGGCAAATTCGATTTTACTTTCGAACTTGTTTCAACTCGATGGCTATGGTGTTTCAGTGATTTACAAACGTGGCGGGCCAGGCAGGATTTGAACCCACGGCATTCGGTTTTGGAGACCGACGTTCTACCACTGAACTACTGGCCCTTCAGTCTACGAATTTCCAGGCAAGCTCGCGAACTCCCTTTACTCCATGTGGCGGGCCAGGCAGCCCCGCCTTCATTTCAGGCTAAGTTTAAGCTTTTGTTTAAGGATGGCGGGATGAATTGTCGCTGTCGCTCCAATTCAGATGAACCCACGGCATTCGGTTTTGGAGACCGACGTTCTACCACTGAACTACTGGCCCTTCAGTCTACGAATTTCCAGGCAAGCTCGCGAACTCCCTTTACTCCATGTGGCGGGCCAGGCAGCCCCGCCTTCATTTCAGGCTAAGTTTAAGCTTTTGTTTAAGGATGGCGGGATGAATTGTCGCTGTCGCTCCAATTCAGATGAACCCACGGCATTCGGTTTTGGAGACCGACGTTCTACCACTGAACTACTGGCCCGTTCGGTCATTTAGCTTGTAGTTATTCAACTTTTGCAGTCCCTTCTCCCTCATAAACCAATCCCCATGCCTTGCAGGGGAATCGGCCCTATGCAATAAATAAACCGTACTGTCGATTCAAGTTTCAAAAAAACAGGGTATGTTAAAAGATAATACAAACATAAAGGAGAGAAAATCATGAGAGAAGCAATGAAAGCAATTCCGGAAGGGTTTCACAGCGTAACCCCCACGATTACGGTGCCGACCGGCAAGGGGAACGAAGCGATGGATTTCTACAAAAAGGCACTTGGCGCTGAAGAGTTGATGCGCATGCCTGGTCCTGACGGCAAAGGCGTGATGCACGGTGAAATCAAAATCGGAAATTCGATTCTGTTCATCGGCGAAGAGTTCCCGAGGCCTGATTCTCCGAAATCACCCAAGACACTTGGCGGTGTCACCAACACGTTTTATGTTTACGTCCAAGATTCGGACACAGCCTTCAAAAAAGCGGTTGATGCCGGCGGAAAAGTAACCATGCCGATTGCGGACACATTCTGGGGCGATCGCGCAGGCTCCATCATCGATCCGTTCGGACACATGTGGATGATTGGAACGCGCAAGAAAGATCTGACTCCTGAAGAAATGGGGAAAGCCGCGCAAGAATTTTACGCGCAAATGGCAAGCAAGCAATAAAAACGTTGACCAGACAAAAGCCGGACTGCAGCTAACATGAGCCAGTCCGGCTTTTTCTATACCGACATTATTTGATGACTGAAAGTCCGGAAAGTTCGGTCAAATTTTCTCCGGTAAATGTTGCAAGAACCCCCTGCTTCAGCAAACTCCTCGCCTGGCGAATGATCAGACTCTTTTCTTCCCGCATTTTAGCAAGGGGGAAACCTTTCAGGTAGCATCCCAGATCAGCGACCGGCTCCGTTTGACCGAACGGGATCACGCGATATCCATTGTCAAAAGCAGCGTCACTCTCCGGCCACTGGACGATTTCCTGATAATGCCGAACGAGATCCTTGATTTTATCAGGTCGCACGAGCGATATCGAATCGACCCCCTTTTTGGCTTTTACCAAATTCGACATGGCGCCTAACACACTGGAATAACCGGCAGCCTGAACGTGGAAGCCCATCAGCAAATCAAGCTCTGCAAAACCGAAGTCGTTCGTAATCAGTTGAGAACCAAGAACCGTCTCGGACAATCCGGCAAACGCTGCAGTCGTATGCATCAACGCGCCATGACAAAGATCAAGAATAATCCCTTTTGGAATCACGTTGACGATCTGAACCGCTTTTGCGAGTTCACTAGCAGCCAACCAAATCGGTGTACCCGCAATTTGGACGGAGTTCCCATGTCCTTTCCAAGCCGTGACGACTTTCTTGTACCCGACCATTTGTTCAATTAAAAAATTGACACAACTGATTGGAAATTGAAACCATTTTTTAGACTCAAATAAAATTTTTGGATGCTTTCCATCTTCCGAAAAAAGGTAAATTTTTGTTCCTCTCCAGGTTGGTTCTTGTCTTGTTTTATCAAGAGAGAGCATCTTCCCCGAACGGACAATAAAAGCCACTGGTTCGAAGCGGTCTTTTAGCTCGGTCTTCATTTTTTGAAGCGTTTTTAAGACAATTGCGGAATCTCGCGCGTGCTCAGGATCTCTCGCGTCGAAGAAAAGAATATACTTAACCGTGGCAATAGGTTCCATTACCGCAAAACTATAGCATAATCCATGTGATTTTGCAAGGGGGAAGGGTGAAAAACCGCATAAAACCTTGAAAAAACGGGGGTTTTTGGGTATAATAGAGTTAGAGGTGATTCGTATGAATCGCTGGGTTTTACTGGTTTTGGCTTTTCTTACGCTTTTGGGTGTTCGCCCTCTCTTTTCAAAGCCTCAGTACAAATGGGTCTCCTACTCAAGCGAGGTTCAGATGCAATCGGCCCACGGCCACGGGGTCACCTACCATTTGATTCTGCCCCCTTCTTTGTCCCAACCGGTGACTGTTTCCATCAGCCGCGAAAAATTGCTTGAGGATTTTCAAGCGGCTTTGAAGCCTTCGCCGTATAAGAGAGTGCCGGTGCAAAATGTGGTTCCCGATTATTACGAGACACCACAGGGATTGCCGACGACAGAAGCCTCAGGGAAGGTCATCCCGACTCCCTACACCTTCGCCTCGTTTTGATGTGCTAGCCGGTGCGAAGGCGAACAAACCGGCGCTTGCCGGCTTGCAGCACCATGCCGTCCCGAATTTGGAGGACGGCATTTTCATCTTTTAAGCTCTCCCCATCGGCTTCCACGCTTCCTTGGCTCAGCAAACGTTTTGCTTCACGCATGCTTGGCGCAAGGTTCGCTGAAACAAGCAACTTGCTCGCCACTGCGCGACCGTCTCGCATCAAATCAACCGGCACAATAAACTCCGGAATTTCTTCCGGCGTTTTTTTCTCTTTGAAAACGCGATCGAAATTTTCAGCCGCTTTACGGGCAGCATCGGCACCATGATAATGGGCTGCAACCATTTCTCCCAATTTCGCTTTCCACTCGCGTGGATTTCCTTGATTGGCTTTTAATGCTTTATCCATCGACACAACTTCATTCATAGGCAGCTCAGTTAATAGTTCAAAGTATCGGGGAATCAGATGATCCGGAATCCGCATCACTTTTCCGAACATCTCATCGGCCGATTCGGTGATGCCGATGTAATTGTTGAGTGATTTGCTCATTTTCGCAACGCCGTCGGTCCCTTCCAAAATCGGCATCAGCAAAGCGACTTGCGGGGATGCAAAGCCGTGCACGCGCTGCAGTTCGCGTCCCACTAAAATATTGAATTTCTGATCGGTCCCTCCCAACTCCACATCCGATTTTATCGCAACTGAATCATAGCCTTGCATGATTGGATAGAAAAATTCGTGCAATCCAATCGGTCGCGCGTTTTGATAGCGCATGGCAAAATCTTGCCGTTCGAGAAGCTGAGCAACTGTGAATTGATGGGAAAGTTCGATGATTTTCTGAAATGTCAAAGGGGCAAGCCACTCTGAGTTGTAACGAAGCTCGAAGCGCGCTTTGTCTTTTGTATCGAGAATTTTCCCGATTTGCGCGAGATAGGTTTGGGTATTGGCTTCGATTTCCGCTTCGGAGAGGACTTTGCGCGTTTCAGAGCGGCCGCTCGGGTCGCCGATGCGCGCGGTGAAATCTCCGATGATCAACACAATCTGATGCCCGAGTTCCTGAAACTTTCGAAGTTTGCGAAGCACCACTGAATGTCCCAAATGGATGTCAGGGGCGGTCGGATCAATCCCAAGCTTAATCCGCAGCGGGCGTGTCGTTTTCGCGCTTTCTTCAAGCTTTGACAAAAAGTCTTTTTCAGGGATAATTTCGAACGCGCCGCGCTTTAAGGCTTCAAAGGGTTGATTCATGGCTTTTGTTCATTTCCATGGGATGAAATCTTTCCCTGTCCCCCATCCACAAAGAAGAAGGCAAGGGGTTTTAAATCCCTTGCCTTCAAAATGCAAAAAAAAGACCGGATTATTGGCCCTGTTTAGTTCCTTGCGTTTGCGGGGTCGGCTTTTGGGTGTTCTTTTGACCCTGTGTGGCTTTTGTCCGGGTGGTGCTCATCTTCGTTCCCTTTGCCTGACGATTTGTGGTGGTCGTTCGGGTGGCCGGGCGAGGTTGAGCTGTCTTCTTCGTGGTCTGAGTCGTTGTGGTGGTGGCTGCCAAGGTCATCCCTGTGGCCAGAGCAACACCGGCAACGATTGACATGAACTTTTTCATCTGTTTCACCTCCTTGTAATGGGTTTCGAAACTATAGATTCGTAATGCGCCTAAAAAGTTCCCCTGCTCAGCAGAGAGAGGTGTCCGGGACAGACTTCTTTCACTGATTGTGCAATACTCGAAGTCTGCCACGGACTCAATGATATAGCAATTAAGGGGACCAGAGCAGGAAAAGGTCATTCACATTGGTTCCGGTCGGTCCGGTTTGCAGCAAATCGCCGGTTCGCTTGAAAAATGTGTAGCTGTCATGGGCATCCAAGTATTTTTCGGGATTTAACTTGAGTTTCTGGGCATTTCGCAGGCTTTCGTTGGAAACATAAGCCCCGGCCGCATCGGTCGGCCCGTCGATTCCATCGGTTCCAGCCGCCAAAAAGTGAAGCGGACGCTTCCCTTTCGTTTCAAGCAAAAAGGAGAGGGCGGTTTCCTGACAGCGTCCCCCCTTCCCATTTTTGGTGTGGACAACCGTCGGCTCTCCACTTCCAATCCAAAGTGTGTTCGGGGGTAACCCTTGGCCAATCGCAGCCAATTCGCGCCCAAGCTCGCGCGCTTCGCCTTTCAAAAACCGCCGCTCCACGCGCGCTTTCATCCCAAGCTCTCTTCCTTTGACACCGGCGCCATAGCGCGCCTCCGCGCCGCTTCCAAAAAGCTTCCACTCTTGTCTTCGAAAAATAGGGTCGCGGAGTTTGGGCGTCTCACATTGCTTGCCTTGTGTTCCTTGGCACAAAAATTTCCACACTGCAGGCGGCATATCGTCTTTCAGTTTGTACTTTTCCAAAATCTGGCAGGCATCGGCAAAAGTGGACGGATCCGGCGCGGTCGGTCCTGATCCAACCACATCGGCCCCATCCCCTTCCACATCGGACAATGCAAATGTCGTGCAGGCGGCTCCAGGCATGGCTTGCGCCAAACGCCCCCCTTTCACCATCGAAAGATGCTTGCGCACCACATTCATTTCTTTGATGCTTGCGCCGCAGGCAAGCAAAAGTTCAGTCGTTTTTTGCAGATGCGCGAGCGTAATTCCGGAGACCGGCATTTCAAGCAATGCGGAAGCCCCTCCTGAAATCACGCAAATCACTTCCTGTCCAAGTTTGCGTGTTTTCAAAGTATCGAGCAATTTTCGGGTTGATTGAATGTTGGATGCGGATAGAACCGGATGTGAACCAAAGGCCACCGTGATTCCGGGAAACTTTGGAACATGGCTTTTTTCGGGGACAATGATACAACCGGTCATTCCCGAAAGTCCTTCTAAACGAAGAAAAGCGCTCGCCATGGTCCCGGCCGCTTTTCCCGCGCCGAGCAACAAGGGGGGAATCATTTTCTTGCCGTGGAATGCCACCTTTTTGACAAGCGATTTTGGATGCGCCGCATCCACGCCCGCTTGATACACTTCAAAGAGAACTTCTTTAGCGTTTGCCAAGGGTGCCTTGGCGGACCAATTTGGCCCGTCCCACTTTTTCAAACTGATAGACCATAAAATAATCGGTATCGAACACAAATTTCGCAGTGGCTTTGGCGCCGTCGACCGTCACGACCGCATACTTTAAAATCCCTTCTTCTGGTAAGGTTTGACGCAAAATTCCCTCGATATTTTTGTCTCCGGTTTCACGTGAAAAAACAGCGAAATGAAGCTCGTCCCGCTTTTGGTACACGGTGAAAACGCCATTGGCGGCTGCGGTCCCCCATGCCCCGGCCACATCCCGGTCCACTGTCACCGGGTCTTCCCCCCACGGGCCATACAAGAAAAAAACCTTGGCAGGACTCACATAAAATTTGAAGGTTTCATCCACATAATGCACGGTTTGACTTGCGGCCAAGAGAACCAGCGGAAGACCTGCCAAAACAAAAAAAGCCGCCAATCTGGGGAATTTACGTGAATTCATCACTTTTCCACTTCTTTGCGGGATCCCACTGTTCCTGTTGAAAAGGCGAGTTATCTGTTAATAAAAAGCGCAAGCCAAAGCGGAAAAGCCGAGAAACCAGAGGTTGTGAGCGCGAAGGGCCGGGGTGGTTCCAAGCCAAACCGCAAGCAAACTTGCAGCCAGCAAAACCCAATTCCAGGTGCGCACGAACTGCTTCATTTTTTCGGGGGCCACGAGCAAAACAAAGGCGGACAGGCCGCTCATGACCAAAGTCACGGCATAAAAAGCAAAAAGGCTTGTGATTTGTCCTGTTTCATGGAACAGTTCATGTCCAAAGAAAAAAGCGGCAATCGCAGCCAGACCATGCCCCACCCCAAAAATGCGATTTTTCATGCGCGGAGGCCTTCGGGGTTTTGAAAACGAATACCTCCCTGCCATGTCAAAGGCCCATGAAACCGCCCTTCTTGAAATCGGAACCGAAGAACTCCCTTCCCGTTTTTTCTATGAGGGAATCGAGCAGCTCAAGGCGCTTGCCGAAAAAAAATTGACTGCGTCACGCCTCACCTTCGGCGGAATCAATGTGTATGGCACGCCTAGACGCATGGCGCTTGAGGTTCGCGAACTCGTAAGCCGCCAGCCCGACATTGAAAAAGAAGTGCGCGGGCCTGCGCAAGCTTCAGCTTATGATAAAGAGGGGAAACCCACGCCTGCCTTGTCCGGATTTTTAAAAAGCCAAAATGTTTCTCTTGATTCCGTCGCAATCAAAGAATTTTCGGGAAAACCATATGTAGTCGTGAAAGTGGAAGAAAAAGGAAAACCGACCTCAGAACTTCTTGCCCGATTGCTTCCGGAAATGATTCGGGAACTCACCTTCCCAAAATCGATGAAGTGGAACGGCGATTTTGCATTCGGCCGCCCGATTCGCTGGTTGCTTGCGCTCTTTGGTGACACCGTGGTTCCCTTTGAACTTGCAGGCTTAAAAAGCGACCGGTTCACCTTTGGCCACCGATTCCTTTCAACCGGAGAAATCAGTATTGGAAATCCATCCGAATATCAAGAAAAATTGAAAAAAGCGTTTGTGATTGCAGATCACCCGACCCGCCAAAAGCTCATTCGCGAAGAAGCGCGCTCCTTGGCCGGCGAGCAACGCGCTTCGATTTATCCAGTGAGCGCTTCATTTGAAGAGGAAGTCACGATGCTTGTTGAATATCCGACCCCCTTCGTCGGAAAATTTGAAGAGCGCTTTTTGGCGCTTCCCAAAGATGTTCTTGTCACCGTGATGGAACATCACCAACGCTATTTCCCGCTTGTGAAATCAGATGGCAAACTGCTCAATGCCTTTGTCGCAGTCCGAAATGGAGACACCGAAGGATTAGATGAAGTTCGTTTTGGGAACGAACAAGTAATTCGCGCGCGCTTTAAAGACGCCGAGTATTTTTTCCAAACGGACCGCAAAACGAAATTGCGCGATCGTCTTTCTACACTCGAAAAACTGGTTTTCCAAAAAAATCTCGGAACCATTCGCCAAAAAGTGGAACGAATCAAAATCCTTTCTCAAGAAATTGCAACAGCTTGTAATCTCAAAGTAAGCGCGCAAGAATTAACCGAAGTGGCGGAATTGTGCAAATGCGATCTCGCCACCCAAATGGTCTTCGAATTCCCGGAACTCCAAGGCGTCATGGGAAAAGAGTATGCAAAATTGGAAAACTATTCGGAATCCACCTGTCAGGCGATTCTTGATCATTATCTTCCGCGATTCCAAGGAGACACGCTCCCGCAAACCGACGTGGGAACTGTTTTTGCGTTAGCCGACCGCATTGATATGCTGGTCGGCTGTTTCGGCCTTGGCTTAAAACCGACCGGCTCTTCAGATCCGCTCGGTTTGCGCCGCGCCGCAACCACCCTCTTGCAAATCTTGCTTGAAAAAAATCTGGAATTTAATCTCGAAAAACTTTTTGCGCTTGGTTTTACGCAGTACCAAAACCAAGAATTGTTGAAAGGGTCAGAAGTCTCAAAAACGATTTTGGAACTTTCGCAATTTCTGGCGGAACGAAGCGAAACGTTGTGGAAAGCAGCCGGAATCCGCTATGATTTCATCAGAGTTTTTCAAAACCTCGCGCTCCAAAAACCGGCCAGTGTTTTCAAGCGCGCGCAATTCTTAGACAGCTTCAGAAGCAAAAACAAAGAAGCTTTCATCGCTTTTGTCACTGCCTGGATTCGCGTCTTCAACATTCTAAAGTCCAAAGAAGCAGCAAACCTTGCAAAAGAGTTCACCCTTTCGCAAAAATTAGACCTTGCAAAACTGAAAGACCCCGAAGAGAGAACACTCGCAGAGTGTTACGAAAAATTCCAATCCCAAGTCGGTGAAGCGCTCTCAAAAAATCAATTCGAAGCAGCCTGGAAAATACTCTCTGAATTTGAATCCCCAATCAACGCCTTCTTCGACAAAGTGCTTGTGATGGCGCCTGAGCCGGACCTGCGCAAAGCGCGCATCCACCTGCTCTGGAACCTCCAGCACCTCATGCTCGACGACTTCGGCGACCTCACCCAAATCGTACTCGATTAGTTTTTCAAAGCGCACCGTGATTGCGCAATTCACTGGCTTTGTCAAAATCGGCTTTGGCGGCAGCATTTTCGCCTTTAAGCTCGTGAGCCCTTCCACGATACTCATAAGCCTCATCACATCTCGGATTCAATTCGATCGCCCGAGTCAAATCATGAATTGCCGCATCTAAATTCTCCTGACGGCGATAGACGGTCGCACGACCAAGATAAGCTTCGACGTATTTGGGAGACAATTTGATTGCTTGCGTCAAATCAGAAATGGCAGCGTCCAAATTTCCCTGAATGAGATCCGCCATTCCACGACTGTAGAAAGCCCGAGCATCAACTGAATTTAATTGAATCGCGGTGGTATAACACGCAATCGCTGCGTCGGTGTTGCCTGCAAGTCCAGCTATGATTCCATGATGATAGTACTCTGCGGCCGATTTTCGATCTCCCGCAGTGATTTGCGCACGGGCTGTGTTCCAGACGGGCTTATAGGCGTGTTCAGAATCAACAAAAAAATCGATGAATGGCTTCCCTTGGGGATTGATGCCAAAGTGGTAATAACAGTCTGAGTTCAATCCGGGGCTTGCTAAATTCGAAAAGTGGCAATTTCCGGAAACCCCTAAAGTGATTTTGTTAACATCGGCAAGAGCCGGTTTCTTGTTTAGATTTGCAATCGACTCGAGCGCGTTTCGATCGCTCGGCCGCATCTCATAATTGGTTCCCTCCAAACTTTTCAAAAAAGAACCGGCGGCAATCGCAGCTTGTTTTAAGCCTTTTTCTCCATTGCCGAGAAAACGTATCAACGATTCATGGGTCAATAAACAGGTCAATTCCAGAAGTCCGGGAGTCTTCTCAGGGCATGCTGAAAGGATATCGAAAAATTGTGCAAAACCCAAAGGCACTTTTATGATTTGATTCGTTTCCTGTTGAGGCTGCTCAACATATAGGTCAACATTGCCTTTAATAACTGAAAGGGCGGCTTGATTGATTCTAAATCCCTTCCCACCCTGATACGCCACTGCCCAGTGGTTCACTTCCAAAACCCTGTAATAGTTGCTTACATCGATAATCATGATTGAACCTCCTGAGATCGAACGTGGTTGATTTTAGCATACCCGCCCTTATTTGTCAAATCGAGGGCATGGGGGATTGGATGGCGAAGTGTCGAGCGTGATTTTCAATGCAAATCGACATCGGCGAACTACTCAAGGAACAAGGCGGCAAGCTCCATTTCGAACAACAGGAACCCGTCCATTTAAACGAACTCCGATTTAAAGGTCCTCTGAATCTCGATTTCACGCTCACGAACATCGGCGAAAGCATTCTGGTTCAAGGAAAAATTTCCGGCAATTTGATCTTAGCGTGCGGCAGTTGTCTGGCCGACTTCACATTTCCACTTTCCCTTAAAATTTCCGAAACATTCGTTCCGCTCACGCACGCGATTCCCGAAGTCGCCGAAGAGATGAGTCTGGATGAACTTTCCATTTTCACGTATGGCGCAAACAACCTGCTTGATCCGGCCGAAGCGATTCGTCAAACCATCCTCTTAAATCTCCCGATGCAAGCTGTCTGCAAACCCGATTGCAAAGGCCTTTGTCCCAAGTGCGGACGCAACTTAA
>Ga0206996_1074_pt2 | contig 25215 bp, 30 predicted proteins | sample Alteio_BWMinCont_2_FD_153467 | JGI IMG/M metagenome (GOLD analysis project Ga0206996, IMG submission 153467) | Enriched cells from forest soil in Barre Woods Harvard Forest LTER site, Petersham, Massachusetts, United States -... | ecosystem: Environmental > Terrestrial > Soil > Temperate forest >...
GTTTTTCATTTTACTCAAGATGACCTCATGTATGAAGGCAATCATGTTGACGCGTTCTATAATGGAAATAAAATTCAAGTGAGATGCGATCGCCTTGAAGTAAACACGCCTGAAGGTCGAGAGCGAGCCGTTGCTCACGAGATTTTCCGCAAGATGACATTAGAAGGAGATCGATACGAGATTTCTCGGCAAATCCCGGGACTATGGAGCCCCTTAGCCAGTGGAAATTATCGGGATCTTGCTAGCCCTTTCCAACGGGTCTACCTGGACGTGGAATTGGGCCCAGCAAGCAACCAACTCACAATTACGGTGAGTCGTCCGAAGGAACCTAGCTATTCCTGGGGTCCGCTGATTTACACCTGTACTGGGAATCAGTGTCGGGGGCACTCGGATTTTTATCGACCCGACGGCTATTTTCATGAGGATATTGTTCTCTCGATTCTGCAAGATGGCAATTTCGTATGGCACTTCACGGGAACCTACGACTTTGACGGAAAGACCAGCGAACTAATGCCAACTTCTGAAAAATATAAGAGTTTAGCCAAGCCGACTTCTTGGCGGTCACATTAGAAACAATTGCCACCTTCGCTCGAACACTGTTTGGGCAAAGACTCAATTGGTCCTACGGACTCCAAGTAAGTTATGTCTTTGCCTTGCTGCCTAAGTCCGAAAACGACAATTTCGTTTCCATTTTCGTAAGCATTATACACGTTAAAATTGGTTCGACTTAAACGGGGTAACAACGTTATGCCTTCGGTCGAGGTAAACACTTCTCTAACCTTGGGCTTGGAGACATTTTGAATAACCACACTATATTGAATCCCTGCTCCAGTTGTATACTTATATGCAGAGATAACAACAGTGTGATCGGAATTATAAATTTGATAAACGGCGGGCTGTCCAGCAAAAGCTTGAGCGGACAACACCATTGCAGCGACAATAAAAAACATTTTCATTTGGATCCCCTTCTGTTTCATTAAACCTCAAATGCTTATAGTCCTAGGAAGAATGCTGAGTCAAGAGTGAAGCTTGGTTCCTTCGAGCAAAGTGACAATGCGATTGAATTCGATTTCCGAAAGCCTAGCCGTGCCGCGAGCGTTTTCTATCTCGCTGAGCCAGCCGATGCTTCGGTCGATTTTCTCTGCGGTTTCCCGAACACTCAGGCCCGCTAGGTGACGTAACTGTAATGATGAGTCCGTAACTCTCCATAAAAACCTCTCTTTTTAATTGTTTAGGGTGAGAAAAATGAACATGAGGAAAATTTCGTCAAAGTTCGGAAATTCCGAACTTTGGGAAAATTTTTTGAAGAGAGGCGGCAGTGGAAGGGTTTTGGAAGGGAACTAGAGTTATCTAAGGGGTTCTTGGGTGGTCTGGATCAAAACGCTAGAATTGGATCTCGTGTGATTTCAAGTGTTTGGTTTGATTGATAAACCAGAGGGGCAAGCCCTCTGGTAATCATTATTTCAGTGAAATTTGGAGCGGGTTAAGGGGCTCGAACCCTCGACCTGTACCTTGGCAAGGTACCGCTCTAGCCAACTGAGCTAAACCCGCGTATCCCTTATCGAATCCTCATTTTTTTAAGTTTCGTTTTCATACTTTTCTAAATTTCTTTTTCTCTAAAAATTTTTAAACTCGGTTGATTTAATTTTTTTCTCAACCGACTTGTCCCACCGACGACCTTGGAACTTATTGTTCCTTCTCAACTTTTTCGACCACCACTCGGTGGTTCGATTCCTTGGCAAGGTTGCGCTCTAGCCAACTGAGCTAAACCCGCAATAGGGATAAAAATTGAAAAAAGTAGGCAGAACTGCCTCTGGTTGAGCGATAGGGTTATGTGTTTGAGTGAAGCCGTAGATTTACGGCGGATGAATTTTTGACCGCTCTAGGGAATATATCATATCTTGGTGAAATGGCGGGTAGGTCCAGTGGCGAGTCAAGAAGGCAGGTCAGATCATCGCTTTCAAGGGAGTACCACTAACCTGCTATGAGAGTTTTGGGACATCTTCCAGTCGATTTTACAGCCCCGCCGTGTTATGAATGCCCATGCTAAAAAGCGTTGGAGTAGACATGAAGCCCCATATCGTACCAAAAATGACTGTTAAGTCCACAGGTACCATCCTTCAAGTCAAGGTAAGCCTTGTTGAATCAAGCCCACTTATCTGGCGACGCTTCCTTATTCCCGTCGACTTTAACTTGGCTCAACTTCATAATGTCATTCAAATCGTAATGGGCTGGCAGAATAAGCACCTGTACCGTTTTGAAATTAATAATGAAGAATACGGTGAGCACGAATCCGAATTTGAAGATGAGCAAGAGGTCAAACCAGCGCCAAAATTCACACTCTCCGATATTGCCAACAAATCGGAGCGGTTCATCTATGACTACGACTTTGGCGACAGCTGGCACCATGAAGTATTAATCGAGAGAAGTTTCAAGTATGACGACAACTATAACTACCCTGTATGCATCGGCGGCGAAAATGCTTGTCCACCTGAAGACTGCGGCGGAGTTCCTGGATACAAAGAATTTTTAGCGCATTTGCTTGACGAAGACGACGGCGACCACTTGGATACCAAGGCTTGGATCGGCGGTTTCTTTGATCCAAAGACCTTTGACCCAAACCGCATCAATCAAGATCATCTGTGGCAAAAGAAGTGGCTGGGGCATCATTAACCATGTTTGAAATCGAAAAGACTTACAACCGTCCACAAAAAAGCACCGAGTTTTTGCTCGGTGCCCATCAACATAGAGGATTGAGTAAGATTTTTTAAATTTAGCCTAAAACCAATATTTAATCGCTGCTAAAATGTCTGTTTCTTGGAATCCACCGCTCTGACCAGTCCACAGAAGATCAATCTGAGGACCAAGAGAAAAGTTACTTCCCAATTGAAAATCATATCCAGCTACGAGTCCGTAATTGAGATAAGATCCACCAGTAGCTCCTGGAACATTTGTAGAAAAAGTATTGAGTCCTACTAAAATTCCAATACTGAATTGATCTAAAAAGTATTTGAGCGCTAAATCAAGGTTTGAAAGCCCAAGGGTATAAGATGTTCCCGCAACTGAAATCGAATTCGGTGTAAGTGCATTGAACTGGAGTCCTACAGACCAACTGGGGTCAAATTTATAATCGGTTTCTAATCCATAGGTGAAGGGGCTACCTCCGCTATTATTGAGTATCCCTATACCTGCTAAGGCACCGATTTCAAAATTTGACGCCGCTTGAGCACCAGAATTTGATAATATAAAGACTGTCAGTAGAGTAGAGAACAGGAGTGTTATTCTTTTCATGACTAAAGATTCCTTTCAAACAATGTTGCACAACAAATTCTTCTTTTAAAAAAATTCTTAATCACCCACTTTTGGCGGTGGGCGACCAAGAACTGTCAACAAGAAGAGACGCCTTAGAATCATTTCAACCCATGGGGACAAGTTTCAGAGTTGGTATCAATTAGGCAAACCAACCTTCTCCATTCTTTTTTATAAATGTGGAAAGAGTATGGAGGATTAATAAAAAAATGCTTACACTTCGCATTAAATCTGTTCACCTTAATTTTTTCTAGATTTTCGAAGTTAACGCTTAAACGATGGCTGATGGCTGATGGCTGATGGCTGATTTTGTTTCATCATTTTATAGTCAAGGACCTTCATCCAAAAAGTCAATAGTTTTAGAGAGTAATTAATTGACTGATTGCGCCAATGAACTTTCGATAAAGTTTGGGCTTCGCATTTGTCAAGGTGGGCTTTGTTGCATACAGGAAGTGTGGCACAGTAAGTTTAACTTTGGGGCGGAGCAAATGACAAAGTCGGGTCTGATTGATTTGATTTCTGAGAAAGCAAACATTACGCGGGTGAAAGCGGAGCTGGTTGTCACGACTGTATTTGACTCGATGGTTACAGCTATAAGACAAGGGCACCGAATTGAAGTGAGAGACTTCGGCAGCTTTGAAGTACGCCACTACAACCCTTATAAGGGGCGCAATCCTAGAAGTGGAGAAGTCATTGAGGTTCCCGAAAAGGTCATTCCCTTTTTTAAAGTGGGTAGAAACCTCAAGCGCCAGGTGAATGGAAAAACGCCCAAAGAAGATAAAAATTGAATATGAAAAAGAAGAAATCTCGAAAAAAAAGTTTAGCAAAACCCGTGCAGTGGAACTCTCAGAGACAATTTAGAAATCTCTGGAATCCAAAAGATAGTTTTGTCTTTCGGCCAGAGTCCTTTGGTATCGGTTGGGGTATAAATTTTCATGCACTGCTCAGAAAACTCAAGGTATTAAAATAATTGTACCAAGCGAGATCATCTCTTGTTCAAAAACTCTTTAAGGAGTGTGACTTTCGTTTCTTCCTCATTGAGTTCGCCTTGCGCTGCCTTTTTGACATCTTCATTTTGACCAAATTCGAGTTCTAGCTTTGAAACTTCTAGGACAGCCTGATGATAACGAATAACAAGATTAACAAAATCTGAGTCAATATTATCACTTAAGGACATGGCTTCCAAGTCATCAATTGTTTTCTTTTTCTCAGCCTTGAGCTTTGAAATCCCTTGGGACGGCAGGGTGTGTGCAGAGGGGTTGCGAGAAACTGGTGCAGACGGTGCCATTAGAAATGGTAAGGTGCAAACCATGAGTAAAATTGCAAAAGGTTTTCTAGACCAATTAAAATTTTTCATTTCATTTCTCCAATACATCTTCAGGTTTGGCAAACCACACATAAAGCGTAGGTAGAAGAAAAAACGCCATGATGAGATCAGTTAAAAGCCCACCGACGATGACAATTGCCATTGGTCTTTGAGAATCAGAGCCTATGGCATGTGACATTGCCGCTGGAATCAACCCGAAGGTCGCAACTAAGGCTGTCATCATTATAGGTCGTAAGCGTAAGCAAGATCCTTGGACAACGGCATCCTTGATATTAAGACCTCGTTGGCGCAACTGATTGATATACGAAACTAGAAGAACCCCTGTTTGAATGGATACCCCAAAGACAGCAAGAAATCCGATTCCAGAAGACACGCTGAAGTTTGTCCCAGTGAGAAAAAGGGCAAGAACACCGCCGATCCTGGCAAGAGCCACATTTGCCATTATAATCAGCGCCCATTTTATAGAATCAAACATCCAATACAGTAAAAGGAAAATTGCTATGATCGTAAGGGGTATGACAATAGCAAGTCTTGCCTCAGCCCTTCTTTGACTTTCAAACTCACCGCTCCAATCAATATGGTATCCTTCTGGCAACAAGACCTTACTTTTTACTAGCTTTTGCGCCTCACTGATTGTACTTCCTAAATCACGACCACGAACGCTGAACTTAATGGCAATAAAGCGACTATTATTTTGGTGATAGATGAGTGAAGCCCCATCATCCATTTCTATTTTTGCAAGTTCTTCAAGCGGGATTCTAAATCCATCAGGAGTAACGACCGCAATTTTTTTGATGTAGTCGATTTTCTCACGATATTGGGGCTGATACCTGACAGCAATATCAAATCTTTTCTCACCGTCAATAACCTGCGAGGCAACTTTACCGCCGACTGCCGTTTCAATAACGTCTTGTACGTCAGATACATTGAGTCCGTAGCGAGAAATTTTGTCACGATTAACGGTAATATTCACGTTTGGCTGTCCTAGAACCTGAAATACTCCTAAATCTTCAATCCCCTTAACGTGAGAAATAGTTTCCTTAATTTGATCTGCCTTCTTTGTTAGTGTTTTTAGGTCTTCACCGAAGAGCTTCACGACAAGCTCTCCTTTAACACCAGACATCATCTCTTCAACGTTATCTGAAATGGGCTGAGAAAAATTCCAGATAACTCCTGGAATATTATTTAATTCCTTGGTGAGTCCTGTAATCAACTGATCCTTATTTTTAAATTCTCTTCTCCATTGACCTGAAGGTTTAAGGTCGATGAAACATTCTGTATTGAAGAACCCCGTTGCGTCGGTTCCATCATCAGGACGCCCAACTTGACAAACGATAAGAGGGACTTCTTCAAATTTCATGGCGACATGACGAATTTTTGCCACAACATCACTGGCTGCTTCATAAGACGTGCTTGGCGGCAAAGTTCCTCTCAGCCATAGATTACCTTCATCAAGATGCGGTAAAAATTCAGAGCCAATGAAACCAAAGCTCAATATCAGGGCAACGGCAAACGAAGCTATGGCAATACCTAAAACAAGTTTTTTTCGTGAAAGGCTAATCTCTAGCGCTTTGCTATAAAAGGTTTTTACTTTTTCAAAAACTGGATTATGCCACTCCTTAAGCTCACCTTTGAGGAAGTAGGAACATAAAACTGGAACCACAGTTAGAACTATAACTAAAGACCCAAGAAGTGCAAAAGCAACGGTCCAGGCCATGGGACTAAATAAACGACCTTCAATACGTTGAAGAGTAAAAATAGGAAGATAGGCTAGAATAATAATGGCGATGGCATATACGATGGGGCGTTCAACTTCTTTTGCAGCTAGAGCGATAAGTTCAATGATATTTCCTTCAGGCTCTCCTTTTGTTTTTTTCTCTTGTTTGTGTCGAAAGATATTTTCGACCATGACGACGGCACCATCAACAATCATTCCAAAATCAAGCGCACCTAATGACAAGAGATTTGCTGGGATTTTTCTAATATCAAGCAATATTGACGCAAAGAGAAGGGAAAGTGGAATCGTCACTGCCACAATTAAGGCGCTTCTTGAATTTCCGAGAAAGAAAGAGAGAATGACAATAACCAATAGCATCCCCATGACCATGTTCTCTTCCACAGTATGGGTTGTCAGGTGTATTAATTTTGAGCGGTCAATATAAGTTTTTAGTTTTATGTCTTTAGGAAGAAAATTCTCCTGAATTTCTTTAAACTTTTCATGGATCTTGTCTAATACTACTTCATCAATCTCACCAGTTCGTGAAAGGACTTTTCCCCAAACAATGTCGTCTCTCTCGTCAATGGAACCATCTGTGAGATGTTCCGCCATTGAAACTATGCCGAGTCTTGGCTGAGGTCCAATCACGACAGTCCCAACATTCTTGACACGTACTGGAGACCCAGAGCTTTGTTTGATAATGACGTTTTCAAGGTCGGTAGTTTTTGTAGTTAGACCTATACCTCGAACATTAAAGGCTTGAGAGCCTCTGGTTAAAAACCCACCGCCTGAATTTTGATTATTTGATCCTAAAGACTGAACAACGTTGCTTGTTGAAAGACCGTAATTAGCGAGGGCTGTAGGGCTTAAATTGATTTGATATTGCTTGACTGTCCCGCCGAAACTTGAAACGTCGGCTACGCCTGGGATTTCCTTCCATCTTTTTTCAAGCTCCCAATCCTCTATTTCTTTTAACTCCATGGGAGTTCTATTTTTTGCATCCAAAATATACCAAAATAGTTCACCTACAGGACTACTCATGGGAGCCATGTTGGGCTGAACACCATTAGGTAAAGTTGCCTGCGACAACTTTTCCATTACATAAAGACGAGCCATAAATGGTTCAGTTTTTTCATCAAAAACAAGCGTGATAACGGACAACCCTGATAAAGAAACTGATCTTAATACTGTGCGATGAGGTACACCATTAAGGACAATTTCTAGTGGGACTGTAATTTGTTTTTCGATTTCTTCGGCAGCATGTCCAGGCCACTGGGCAACGACTTGAACCCAGGTATCGGCAATGTCTGGATACGCTTCAATAGGTAGATTTTTAAACGAGATGATCCCCGCAATCATCAATGCTATGGTGAAAACAAGGATCAAAACTCGCTTCCTAAGTGAAAAAGAAATGATTTTGTGGATCATTTTATTTTTTCCGATGAGTTAAGTGCATTATCAAGAAGCCAGGAGCCATCTGAAACAACTTCATCGCCATCCTCAAGCCCTTTTGCAATGGCTGTCATTCCGTCTTGTTCATTGCCCAGTTGGACTGGAACTCTGACAAAGTCGATACTGTTGACATTCGTCTCTGGACTTGATTTAGAGATGCGTTTAAAAATCACATCTCCACCTGGAGTGCGGACAATGGCTTGAGTGGGAACTAGAAGGGCCTTTCTTTCAGAAAGAGTCACACTGCCTTGTACATACATATCTGCCTTAAGAGTCCCATTTGGGTTTTCCACCAAGGCTCTAATTTTTATGCTTCGAGATACTGGATCAACCATGGGACTGATAAATGAGACTTTCCCGTTGAGTGGTTTGTCAGACCCCGTGACGGCTACTAAAACATCCTGGCCTTTATGAACTTTTGGTAAATCTTCAGGATAAAGGTCTCCTGTAAACCAGACTTTATCCATATCGCCAATCGTAAATAGAGTGTCTCCTACGTTCACAAGGTTTCCGAGGATTGCACCCTTAGCGATGATATATCCACTTCGAGGAGAGCGAAGATTCAATAAAGGTGAGTTTTTAGAATTAGGGTTACTAGCGTCAGAGTTTTGTGACGGGTCCATGGACGTTTCGGCTATGGCATCAATGTCTTTGGAGTTCAAACCCAAAGTTTCAAGTTTTTTTCTAGCTAAACGTGCAAGATCCGCAAAATCGTCAGATTTGCCAGTTGGTTTTTTTGACTGTTTGAGTGCTTGAAAGAACTCCTCTTTTGCAGCAACAAAATCTGGACTAAAAAGGGTTGCTAAAAGTTGGCCTTTTGTAACAGATTCTCCCGATGCAAAATAAATATTTTCAATTCTTCCCGTCACACGCGCTGGAATAACAGTGGTTCTATCTTCAGTGATACCAATTTTACCCATCAAATAAAGACGGTCTGGAAAATCCATGATGCTTATGCGCGATGTTTTAATATTTTCTAGCGCATCTTTATAAACTCGTATTGAGGAATCATCAATTCGCTCAACGGGTTCATGGCTTTGTATCTTTTTAAAGAAGTTGGACGAGGAGCCAAAATAAATCCCGCCAATCAGCGTGAGGGTTAGAATACTAATAATAATGTAGATCCGTTTCATTGAAGTTCCTCACCGATGAGTTGTCCGTAGGCTGAATAGCTGGTCAGATAATTAATAATCAGTCCATAGTAGTCGTGTCTAATCTGCCTTCTTGCGGTCGCTGTGTCGGAGAGAGTTTGAAAATCAATTTTTCCTGAGCTGTAACTGACTAGAGCAATTTTTAAAGCTTGCTCTGAAAGGTCCAAAAGATGATCTTCATAGTTTAAAATTTTCTTGTTTAACGCGTTCAAATTTTCCAATGCAGATTCCAAGGCAATATTTGATTGTAAATGAAGCGATGAAAGATTGGCTTCCGCAGCAGCTTTGTCATGTGACGCGCCCCTGATCGTCTCTCGCTCATTAAAAAAGCCCCAAAGAGGAATTGTTGCCTGAATCCCAACCATCCAAGTCTGGGTTTGTGGTGTAACGCTACCAATTGGAGAAGCTGCTAAAAGATTATAGTTTGTCGTCCCTGCGGTGAGTTGAAAATCTGGAAGAAGAGACATTTTGGCTAGAGAATATGTTTTATCCGCAGCCTCGGTAAGTTCGACCGCAGATTTAATTTCTGGACGATTTTGAACCATCTTGTCTTGGGCTTCAGTCAAACTCATGTGTGGGTGATTGGTTCTCCTAATCTGATCCATAGACTGAACTTGCGTTGGAGCCTCAGAGGGTTTCCCTAAAAAATTATTAAGTTGTGCTCTTGCAGTTTTTTCTGCTGTTTCAAGATCGGCAAGATCATTGAGATTTGAATAGAGTGCGATTTCGGCATTAAGCAAATCAACTTGGGTGATAGCTCCCGTTTCGTAGCGTCTTCTAGCTGTGGCCATAATTCGTTCGTAAGAAGCCTTTGTTTCAGAATTCAACTCAATATTTTTTTGAGCCAGAGCCAATCCAAAATAAGCACCCTTCACGGTATTGGCGACATCAAGCTCTTTTGCCTTAAGTTGATAATAGATACTCTGCGCTTGATGACCGAGGGACGCATGATTGACCCAAGCTTTTCCTGGGAAAGCTAATGGTTGATTGATTTGATATACCGTGCTTCCAGAGTTTGGAACGTTGAATGCTTTGTCTAAATCGTTATATGTGATTGAGGCCGTTGGCTCTGTGGGTGCGAGACTTTGCCTTGTTTTTGCTTGGGCAGATTCAAACTGATTTTGAAGAGACCTAATGTCTGGATTAACTTCTCTCGCAGTGTCTATGGCTTGTTTTAGACTTAAAACATCAGCAAAGGAAAGACTTGACCAAATTAGTATTGCTAAACTTGTGAGTAAACAGAGTTGCCCCTTACCATTTCCAAACATGATTGACACACCATCTCAAAAATTAAACTTCGGTTTTAACTTCTTTAATTTCTGGTTTTGCAAAAATTTTAGGAAATCTTTTTATGTAATATGCGACTACTAACCCTAAAATCACATAGTCATCCATAAGACCGAAAACAGGGATATGGTCTGGGATAAGATCAAATGGCGAAATGAGATAAAAAAGAGCGCCATAGGCTGCAAACTTCTCAAACCCGTTTAGGTCTTTTGATGTAATCGCCTTATAAAGTGTTTGGACACGATACTTCCACTCTTCGCTAATCTTATGATAAGTGGAAAGCTTCTCTTTACTTCTATCAACAGAGGCCCGTTTTCTTTCATTAGAACCAATCTGAGCAATTCCCTCAACGATACTGTCAGGCGATTGGTCAGCCTTTTTTAGAAAATCCTCTCCCATGCCCAAATCTCTAATTGCAGCATGAAAAAAATTATCGTTACCTTCTTTTAAAGTAAGTAACACCACTTCTGAATCACTAGAGAGCTTTCCTTCGGCGACAAATTCAAGGATGGTTTCACGAAGAGCTTTTGCATAAAGGGAGGGTAGTTTTTCTCCTTTGGGAAGCTCGGTCCATCGCCTTATTGTTCTTCCAGCGATTCCTAATCTTTCACCCAATTGTTCTGGTGAAAATTCTAGTTCTTTAAGCAATATTGACAAATGTCCATAAGTCATAACATTAAGTCTAAGTGCCATTTGCATAAATTACAAGTGCATTTTGAGTTGTATAAATGATAATTTATGGAAAATATGTCTAACTTTTAAACATTATTCTGATGCTGTACTGATTATCACGTGACATTTGTCCATTTCGTTAGACTTCGGTAAAAAAACGAATTTTGGCAGTCATTTTATAAACTGCAAACCTGTGGAAGTAATTCACCCTATAAGAGGTTAATAAACATCTTTAAGTCGATTTTGTGGTCTCGCCATGGTAGGAAAATCTATGCAAGAAAAAATAATGGGTAATACGGTCTTTGATAATACTCTGAGTAAAGTTCCAGAACTAACGCTTGTCTTTTGGACCATTAAGATCGCGGCAACTACGCTGGGTGAAACTGGTGGCGATGCAGTTTCAATGTCAATGAATTTAGGCTATCTCGTTGGCACGGTGATATTCGCCACCATTTTTCTGGTTGCAGTCACTATCCAGGTCAAAGCTCCGCGATTCCATCCAGTCATTTATTGGGTCACAATAGTTGCGACGACCACTGTTGGCACTACCTTGGCTGATTTTGCAGATCGCTCTCTGGGTATTGGCTATACTGGCGGGTCAACATTACTGCTCATTTTGTTGCTCACATCTCTTGCAATTTGGCATCGAAAACTTGGCTCCATTTCCGTCTCTACCGTTAGTAACCCAAAGACTGAGATGTATTACTGGGTCACAATCATGTTTTCGCAAACACTGGGTACAGCTCTAGGCGACTGGACAGCGGATTCGGCTGGTTTCGGATATGGTGGCAGTGCAATCATATTCGGGGTATTGCTGGCAGTCGTTGCTGCGCTTTATATTTGGACGAAAATCTCTCGCATCTTTTTGTTTTGGGCAGCGTTTATATTAACCAGACCACTTGGCGCTGTGGTCGGTGATTTCCTTGATAAACCACGCGATCATGGAGGGCTGGCGCTGAGTCGCTATACTGCATCGGCAGCTTTACTTGTATTCATGGTCGCTTGCATTCTGATTTTCCCGCATCGCGCCGCCAGAAAAGCACACTGACTTGAAGGTAGTTTTTCTGAATTGCCATGCCAGAGCCTCAAATTTCCTATTGCAAGTATGCGGTCTGGTTCTTTTGTTGTCCTTTGTAGAGTTTAAGGTCTTTGCTCAAGGCGGTCCGCCTTTGGTGACAGATGATCCAGGGACTCCAGGGAATGCTCATTGGGAGATAAACACGGCGGCGCAGTGGACAGTCGGCGACCAAATAAAAAATCTTCAACTTCCGCTTTTTGACATCAATTACGGATACGGCGATCACATCCAACTTAATCTCAACACGGGTTTGATTACTGTCAGTCAAAATAACGGCAGTACCACAAGTGGGCTCAGCCTTGCTTCCCTTGCAGTCAAATGGAGATTTGTTGATGAAGATAAAGCGGGTCTTGCCATCTCCACGTACCCAAGGTTTGACTTCCACGACGGATTTTCAAGTGTCGATCCAGTAGTCAACTCTCCAGGTAGTCGTTATTTTCTCCCTATAGAGTTTTCCAAAGAGTTTGGTCAGCTAGGAGTCAATCCAGAAATTGGCTATGCGACCTATACGCAAATGGCTTCTGAATGGATTTATGGAATTGCAATCAGTTATGCATTTGAAAAGGAAAAAGAAGCTTTGTTTGAAATCCACGGGCGTTCGCTCATTGGTTCAGCCGATCAAGAACTACTTTACAATTTTGGTACCCGCTATTCATTGACCAAAAGTATAAGCCTACTTGCCACATTAGGTAGAACCTTTATCACTTACAGCGATGAGCCAACATCCTTGAATATCTATTTGGGTTTTCAAATTAGGATTTAGTGCGTTGCCTTGAATTTCTGAACAAAGCTATGATTAGAATCGGCGAAGGCTACCCATATGTCATGTGTATTGGGATCAAATGCTAGAGTATGAGCGCCTTTTGGCGAAGGTACCTTAGCGCCCTCTTTCAAACCTGAGTCGGTCACTTGAGTTACCACAATAAAACCCTTACATGCGCTGTAGATGGAATCTTTATCGGCATCAAAGACGATTTGATCCACTCCATTTGATATATCGGCTGATGAAGTGACCTTACCCGTTTTTATGTCAAGGGCGACAATTTTGCCGTTGCCGCCAGCCGAATAAATGCGACTGCGCTTGCTATCAACCGCCAGACCATGCGGCGAAGTTGCAGGCAGCGTTGACCATGTTGCATCAACTTTATTGGTTGTTGGGTCGATCCTTACCACTTCATTCTTGTCTTTGATGTTGAGATATATCCGATCAGTCGCTGGATCGTATTCTAAAACTTCGGGCATCCCTGGAATGGAGACTTTGCCAACAAGCTTTGAAGTATTGGTGTCGATCACCCAAAGGTAATCGCCATCGTCTTTGGCGGCGTACAACATTCCATTTTTATCGTCGAATGCAATTGCGTCTACAGGCCCGTCAAGCTTCACTTCGCCTGTTTTTTTAAACGATTGAGAATCTATGATTACAATGCTTTGTTCAGTTTCATTGCCAAGGAAATATCTATGGCTTTGGGAATCAACTGCGACGCCTTGAGCATGACCCACTTCAACTGAATTTAATGGATTACCTGTTTTGAGATCAATAATTTCAAGTGTCTTTGCTTGTTTGTGTGCCGCAAGTACCCGACTCCGCGAAGTATCTGTAGCCATAAAGTCAAACTTACCAGCAGGGCCTCGCAAGGTAATCGGCTTTTCCCCTATCAGTGAATTTGCTGCAAATGCCGTAGGCAGTCCAAGAGTACAAATTAAATAGACAAGTAGAGCGATTGATCTTTCCATTTCCAGATGGTTACAGGGTTCTTAGAGTGAGTAAAGCACTATTTGGTTTGGGTTAGATCATCTTTTTAAGAAAAAGGCCTACTTCCAGCGTGGATACTGCGCCAACAATCGAACCTAGCAACCACGCCACACCCAATGCTGTCAACACTGGGGCACCAAGACAGGTAAATATCCCTAGAACAGCAAGTGCCAGTATTGGAAACTGGACGAGTTCATTTTTCTTCAAAACCCGAACTTCTTCTGGTCTCAAAACAAGGGTTGCTATCAATGCACTCAAGCCTAAAAATACGGCTCCGCATCCCGCCATACAAATGTTATCGCCAAACTTCATAAGTACGCCCATCAAACCCATACTGCTTTTTAAAAAACCGATCCCAAATTGAGGACAAAATACTAGGGTAATAAAACCTGTCGCAAGTTGAATCAAAATCAGCTTTTTAAAAACAGAAAGGCTAGACGGATTTAGATCATGGCGAACACGCGACAAAATTAGTTTCGTTACTCGATTAGGTGGACTGATTTCTTCTATATTTTTGAATTCTTCAAATTCTGCTTTTTTCATTTTTTACCTGCAACAAGCCTTAGTTTTTTTATTGCTCTGCTTACCTGCTGTCGGATGTTTGCAGACGAGGTATTAAGTTCCTCAGCAATAACATCAAATTCCTTATCTTCTTCAAACCGCAACTCCAAAATCTTTCTTTGAGGTTCAGAAAGATTGGAGATGTCAACTCCAGATCCCGAAGTTGAGCGAGTGAAATCTTGAAAGCCTGATAAATCCTCTGTTCCAATCTCACTGGCAAATTTCTTCTGTTTCCTTATATGGTCAATCATTGTGGTACGGGCGATGACAAACAACCAAGGGACAAACTTAAAATCTTTCTTATATTGAGATCGCACCTCATGAAGCTTCATAAATACAGCTTGATGAATGTCCTCAACAAAAGAACCGCTGCCCAAACGCTTTCTTAAAAATCCAAACACCCTTCCCGAATAACGCCCGTAGAGCATCTCGAAAGCACCAAAGTCACCTTGTTGGTAAGAGCGCATAAGCTCCTCATCACTTAATTCAGTCATTAAAGGCGCACTAGCTCCATTTCAGTAGGTACTACGTTTGAGATTTATTTTTGTGACAGTGTCACAAAATAAACTTTTACCCGTATTAGCTTATAGAGAATTTGAGGTCGAGGCAGCTATTAAAGAGGGTTAGAATGAATTTTAGACGCACTAGGATACTTTTGATGGGTTGCATAGTGCTTGGCTCCATTAATGCCAAAGCTATGTTAGTCGCCTATCAAGATTCGCTCGGAATTATGGGAGTGAATCAGTCGTTTCATACAGAGTTTTTTCTCAACTATTCTTTGACGCCTCATTTTGCTGTGGGTGAAAGAACAATCAGATTTGTCACCAGTGACGGAGCAAAACAGTTTTTTGTTCCCGAAGCCGACTTCCTTGTATATCGCTGGAACAATCCCGACTCCCAAGCAAACTTTTACGCTGGAGCTGGGTACGGGGCTGAGTCGTTCTTGAATCAAACTCAAGGAGTCGCAATGGCAAACGTCGCTCTCGATTGGGAGAGTCGAAGATATTACCTTGATGCGGAACTTCAAAGTCTATACGCAGCAGACACAAGAAATTATAACTCATCTAAGTTTCGTGCTGGTTTTGCTCCATACCTGGCACAGTTCAATGAACTAAACACATGGTTCATCCTGCAATTTGAAACGATGCCCTTCGTTCCAGAGGATCCCTTTCTTACGCCTATGGTTCGCTTGTTTTATAAAAATGTCTTAATTGAGGTTGGCTCTGACTTCCAGGGTAATTGGATGTTTAACTATATGATTCACATTTAGGAGAGTGACATGAAAAATCTTTTTATATTTATTGTTGGTTCACTTGTTGGTTCCTCATCTTTTGCTAACGCAAAGGATTTAAAGGTGACGGTGAACGGAATGGTCTGCTCATTTTGTGCTCAAGGGATAGAGAAAAAACTAACAAGCCAAGCTGCCGTAAAGAGCGTTGATGTAAATTTAGAAAACCATCTGGTTAAAGTCGCACTCAAAGATGGGCAAGACCTGAGCGATACAACCGTGACCCAGATTCTTAAAGACGCTGGCTACTCCGTTAGCAAAATTCAGAGGGATTGATGAAGGACAAAGTATTGGCTTTTCTCACATTGTTTACGTCGGCGAGCACACTCATTTGCTGTGCCTTACCCGCTCTCTTTGTGACGTTGGGTTTAGGAGCAGCATTTGCAGGGCTTGTGACAAAAGTGCCTCAACTGATTTGGATTTCTGAACACAAAATCATAGTGTTTGGTTTTGGCGCAGTCATGCTCACAATCGGCGGCTTCATGCAATGGCAAGTCAAGAATATCGACTGTCCGATTGACCAAAATCTTGCTGACGCCTGTAAAACTACGCGAAGTTGGTCGCCAACTCTGTATTTTCTTTCTGTAGGACTTTATCTGGTCGGATTTTTCTTTGCCTTCGGAACTACACTCTAAAAAACGCCGCTAATAAAAACCTTGGCGAATACCCGACCAGCGGTGTGAGCGAAAAGGTTGAAAAAGTAGAATCTGAATCTGATTTTTAGGTCGTTGAATCTTTGTTTTAAGCAGATTTTATATATGTGAACCCAAAGTATCCAATGGTGGTCTCTCTGCCGTAGGCGAATTTATCGGATTCCATTTCAAATAGAAGTGTGGGTTTATCCATCTCAGTGGCAAAAATAGAAAGACCACCCGAAGCTACTTTTAGCAACGAATCTTTAATGCTGCAACCGTGTACTTTCAAATAAGCATCCTCACTTAGTTCACAAAACCAAGGAAACATGTCGTCCGCGTCGTGATCTTTACTGTAATAAAATGAACCAAGTTCAACTTGAGGCACGTCATTATCTTCCGACTTTAAAAAATATCTGGTGGGCATGAGGTCACATTCCAAGTTGAATTCCTTATTTTTCTGGTTTCTTTTGATAACGTTAGAATGGGCCAACAAAATTGGATAGTAGATCATCTGTTCGGCAAATGAAAATCGAACAGTTACTTTAAGACTGTCCAGAGCGTGTGAAAGGTCTTTTAGTTCTAATAAGTCTTGTAACTTTCCATCATCTTCCTCAGAAAAAATAAAATTCAGTGCCTCTTGTTTTGATTTAAAATCACGTGGCGAGCGAAAGAGCAAAACCTCAGATGTGCCATGGCGTAAATAATATTTATTCATCTTTAGACATTACCTTTGGGTGAGTTGAGAATATTTTAATGACTTCCTCAATCTCCGCAAAGCCCGAATATTTTTTAGGAATTAAAAACATATTGGCGGGACGTAGAAACTGGCGGAAATGTTCTTCCAACAGAGTAATATCTATTTGATTTATTGGCTCACTCGTTTTCAACCCGATGGATTTTCTATGGGCAATCTTCCATCCTTTTTCGTTGGGTTGGTCAATTTCATGCTTGGTTTGTCTATATTTTGAGAATTTTTCGTTGCCTTTAATTATCATAGCTATTGGCACACGATCTTCTTCGATGAATTCTCTGATTTCGTTTAAAGTAAGGAGATTATTATTGGCGCACATGGAGAAGGTCCAGTGGGCAGGGCCGTTGTCGCAGGGGATAAGGATTCTACCCGTTTTCTTATGTTCGTGTACCGATCCTCTTGGAAAGGTTGAGTTTGTTTTCCGTATGTAAAGGGGTAGGTCTTTTGCCGTGATCCACTGTTCTATAAGGTTGTCCCACCAAGCAATGGAATCTGGGTTAGCCTGTGCCGCATGGGTATGCTCCTTTAGTTCTGCCGCTGCCCTCTCAAGAAGTTCTACGAATTGACCCAGCCTTGGCTCAAATATAGAAAAATTCTTTAAGCCGCCCTTATTTAATTGTTCAAATGAAATATTTTTTTTCTCGCCCATCTAAGTTTATCGGTTTGTTCCTTTGTTTTATTCACTAGACTTTCGTTTGAGTTGAGAAGAGATCGAGGCTAGAGAGCGAACTTGCTTTTTGAACCAGGTTTTGAATTGCTGGAACCTCGTTGTCTTTTTCGGCGGCTCCATAATGTTTAGTGATTTTAAAGCGTCTGAATGATTCGTCGCGCCAGTATCAGTAAGCATATTCAACAGTACGACTGCAACCGCCTCAAGGGTGAGGAGGTCATAATGATTAAGTAGATGCCGCTCTCCATTGTGAACGATTTCACTCCGAAGTTTATAAACTTTGCTCAAGAATGTTAAATCAGATTTGAATCCCCATTTTTTTAGTTGCGGAATTAAGATTCCAATACGTCGATTAAATTCCTTTCCCTGTTTTGATGGAAAAAATTGATCCATAAGCAGGCCATCCATTGCACCAACCAATAGCAGTAATTTTGTACCTTCATCTGTATTTGTCTTGCACATTTGTATCAAAACAGCGACCTGCTGTAATACTTCGCTCAATTCGTTGTTGGATGAAAGAACCACCTGCCATTTCTGCAATCTATCTTTTAAATATTTAATGCGAATCAGATCATGTTTTTGGGTGGAATTAAATTCTATCATTCGGTGAGAAACATTCCATTCTGGGGAAAACCATTGATTCTTCGTTCTGTTATAACAAAAAAATATGGGCAAAGTTTCAGGACCTTTGGCAGTGACCATACTCACGTGGGGTGTATGTATGAATGCAAAAATTGTCCAAGCCCATTCCCTTGCCTTTAAGTGAGCGGCTTGAAGATTTGGAGCCGAGATTTCCACTTCGATAAAATGGTGGTCCAAAAGCCAGTCGTATTGTGATTGAAACTCTGAAGGTATCGTAGTCAGTTGGGGAAGCTTAGGCGGATGAATCTTGCATAGTCCCAAGTCCATCATCTGCTTCACAATAATATTTTCGACAGCAATGAATACGTTCCAGTCATTTTTAACAAATCCTGAGAGTGTCTCGACAGCCCAATTGAAGTCAGGGTTTATCTGTGGAATCAGTTCATCAACAATTGATTTAATAAAGCTTTGCCCATGCATTCGGACTAAGCGGATGCCCGTGGGGTGTTCAAGGTCTGACAATTCTTTGCAGAGATCGGCGACTGCCCTAGCTCCTTTTTCATTAAGATAAGTATCTTGCTTTGCAGTGTCATCAAGGTTGGGCAAATAGGCTGCTGGCATGATTCCGTTGGTCGCTGTAGGAGAAGCGACCTTATTCCTATAAATAATATTAAGGCTACGCCTTATCGTTCGGTCTAAGACTGCCTTAAATTCCATTTCGGTCAAATCTCAAGCTCCTCTTTTATTTTATGTGGCAATTTGATTTAGACACCATTGCCATTTAGTTACAAAATCTATTTGTAACCCCTTAAGGTCTACGGCAATCTCCTCTTTCAGGGTTGTAGTTTTCGCGTGACAGTAGTCGCTGGTGTTTGACGTTAAATATATTATTTTTCTTTCAAACCCCCTTTGGCGCAATAAGTGAGCACAGGCTAAGTAGTGTTCGTAAATAATACAGTCGCCGTGCTCTTTGCCCATAGATCCAGGTGGAATCCTATTATTGTTTCGTTTTGATCCACGAACAAAACAATCCTGGTCCTCCGCGATGGTTAACGCGTTTTCAATCACGTTGGAGATTCGAGATTCCAAACCAACTGAGACATTGTTAAGCTGTTCATCGGTGACAACGACATTTTGAATATTCCCATGTAATCGACACAGTTTTTTCAGATTTTCTTGAAGGTCCTGTGTCCATCTTTTTGTCTCGCTAAAAACACCCTCTTTATTTCGGGCAAGTTCCGTTTTGACTTCGTCTGTCAAAATCATCCATACAGTGTCGTGATTCAACATATCTATTATATGGTCAATGGCGGCAAGCTCCCTCTCAAGAGAATCAGCCCCATTTGATCTAGCAAGTCGCGCAATATCCAAGATCGAGCAAGTGTCGATTAATAAAATCGGCCTTGGACTTTCCAAAACTGTGTCAGTGACTTCCTCAATGTTCATCGACCAGACTTTTTCCGATACGCTTTGAGAACTTCTACCGCTAATGAATATTCCGTGGAAAGACTATCAGCAACTTCTGGTGGCCATTTCTCATTCTGAATCAGGAGCCTCTCTAATTCTGAGGGAGAAATTTTCGAATCTTCCTCCGCTGCCGAAATTACAAAATCAAGCCATCTTTCACGGTCAAGAGGATGTGAGCTTCCAGTAGATTTGTTGGCTGCAATGGAAAATGAAGATAGCTTTTTCGCAGTCTCTGCCGAAAAGAAATTTTCCACGTCCTTTTCATCCGTTTCCAAACTAATTTTAAAATTTGGCTCAAGAATTTGAATTTCAGCAAGATCATCACTGAACTTCTTTAGGATAGAATTGTATTGCTCTTGAGAGAGCTTATTTACGTCAATCGGAACGATGTTGGACACATACAATTTATCCTGTTCTTTGAACGCCAGCCAAAGCCTCGCCGAAGGAAGCTCCTTTATCTTGCTAATGAAGCAAAACATTGGCTTTTTCCCGCCACCTTCTCTAGCAAGTTGTTTTTCAGTTTCTTTGTCGCGCTCCCATTCTGCACCTAAGACGGAAGATGCTATATCTGGAAGATTTAGTAACTTGTCAGGACTCCCTTGAATAAATAGTTCTCTCATAACTTTCATGCTTTTGTTCCTCGCTCAAATCTTAATTATTTTTTTCAAAAGAGGTTGCCCAAACAAATCTATATGTCTAAATGTTTCTGTTCCAAAAAAGATTTATTAAAGGCTCCTTGTATATCTATTTTTATTTGGCCAGAAGGAGGGTCGCTCCAATTAAATCCTTCATACAACCTTGAAACCAATTCTTGACAGATTTTTTTCAAGTCGTCATCCGACATAGATTTGCGGATTGTAATTTTTGATGAAATATTGTCGTCAAGAGATACGCGGCTAGTATAAAAATCGCCTCGGCTGAACTCTTCTATTATCAGTTTGCGATCTTTAACATTTCTAAGTGAATATCTTAATGTTAGCTCCTCAATGACTTCTAGTTTTTTCAGGTAAGCATGTCCAAGACGGACAGCCAAAACGACAAGGTTTAAAGTTAGACCAACTCCAACGCCACCTTTAAAATGCTCATCCTCGGAGGCACTGCGAGTAGGATAATTATCTTCCAGAAGAGTAGAGCATGAATAAACAGAGACGTTTGGATCTATTCTGGCAAAAAACCGCCTACCATCATCGTCACTTCTAAAGCTTGATATAAAACCGCCTTCAGAAGCTCCGACTTTGGAATTATTTACGTTGATAGCGTAGTGAGGCCAGACAAGACCAGAGAGTTTATATCCAAGCTTAAAAATCTCTTTCAGTTTGTCGAGATTAAAAACCTGGCCTGTATCTATGTAATAAATCGCTTCTCTTATAGGCGTTGAAGTATCAATATTTGAAAACTGTTTTGCTTGCTTACGCCCTAGGGTTTCAATCGACGGTACTTCTTCGATCATTTTTGGTGTTTGGTTAGAAAAAATCGGCACAATCTCCGAGACACGTTTTCTAGTTTGAAAATTAATCACTTGGTCAAGGATATGACGAATCTGGTATTCGCTTGTGGCTTCGACTGATTCCGTATTGTCTCGAATGTAAAATGCACCTGCTCGTAAGACCTGCTTGTTGTTGGAGTCATTAGTGCTTTTGGCGACGAGAACAGGTGCCGTTGTAATTCCCGCAACGGAGACAAATCCGAATTTCATTGATCGGTGGGTGATGAACTCTGTAGAGAGCGATGGAACAGGCGACAAAAAGCCGTTGAGCATTCCCTTTAGTCGTGCGGGGTCAAGAAGGTCGGACTGAACATCGTCAATGCCAACAAGTTGCTGTTTTTGAATCCCATAGATGACTAACCCACCGCCAGAGTTCGCCATCGCAGCAAATACTTTGACCGTATTATAAAGTTCTTCCTTATCTTTACTGAACTTTGTTTTGTAATCGACCTGGTCAGTCTCCGCAATACGGTTGAGAAACCGTGTCGGCTCACCTATTGTTAGCTCAGTCTGGTCGTTTTTATTTTCTTCAGTCATAGAACTAAAAATTCTAACGCATGGCGCAGCGAGCAAGAAAGGAGTTTTTCAAAAACTCTCGGAGTCAGAAATGGTTTCGCAATACAGCCCCAAAAGTAACGGCCTGTTACTTCGTTAATACAGTTGCAATTCTGTCAGGACGGCAATTCTTTCGTGTACTCACGAAAAGTCATTGGATATTAAGGTACCGTTTAACCGCATTTAAAATTTTATCTAACGGGGTACTTTTGTCGAGGACACAGGCCACTTTCATTTCTGGTGGTACCCATCCACCGTGGGCTGAAAAAACAATAACTGGGATGGTCCGTCTCTCTGGGTGAGAATCCATAATTTTCTTAAACTCGAATCCATCCATCACAGGCATCATTAGATCAAGAATTACCAAGTCAGGCTGATCTTCCCATAGGCGCTCCAAACCTTCTTCACCGTTCTTCGCCGTAATTACCCTGTAGCCTTCGTTTTCAAGAACATCAGCTAGTCCTTGTCGAATGGACTCATCATCTTCTACAACCAAAATTATCATAGGTTTTTGGGAGTCTATAACCACACCCTTTCACTTCAAGCGTCGGCTACTTAGAAGGGATACAGCCTGTCTCTGTAATACTGATTGTATCCCATATCTAATGTAATTTCTATGAAAGAAATTGGAGAAAGAATTGAACAAATACCGTCGAAATATAAAAAAGGGGTAATGACCCATCTGCATAGGGTAGCAGATGCCATAAAACTCGCAAGAGAGACCCAAAAAATCACCCAAGAAGAATTGGCGGAACTGGTGGACGTTGATGTCTCTACCGTAAAGTCAATTGAGCAAAAGAAACGAATCCCTTCGATGGGGTTATTTTTTTACCTTTGTGAAGTTCTCAAGATTTCGGTCAAAATAGATTAATTGAAAAACCTGATTGGCGTGGGGTGCAAGCGTTACCGTCTTTTGGCTATCTCGAAGAGTTCATTGAAATCCTGGTTAATTCCTCCGCAATGCCTTGTGGCGGCATCACCATGTTTACTACTCCCAGGTCGATAGCACTAAAGGGCTTAAACATAAATTTTGCAGAACCTGGTTCTTGAGCAAACGTTATTCCACCAACATCGACTATTGCTCGGAGTCCTTCAACACCATCTGTCTCGCTTCCCGACAGAATTACTCCGATAGCTCTATTTTTATGAGTTTGTGCAAGCGAAAAAAAGAACTCATCAATAATTACATACCGATTTTTATCCTGCTCTAGCGTGGATAAACTCAACTGGTTGTCCCGATTTGAAATGAAGCAGTAAGCTGATGCAATGACATAAACATGGTTAGGCTTAACCAATGTGCCATCTCTAACTGCTTCCACAGTCATCTTCGTAATGAGTGACAGAGCTTCGACCAAACGACTTCCAAATGTTGGGTCTAGGTATTGAACAACCACAAATGCCATGCCTGTATCTGGCGGCAAATGTGCAAATAATTCCGTAAGGGCGTCCATCCCACCTGCTGATGCTCCAATTCCTACAATCGGGAATGATGGGACTAGACCACTCTCTGAGGTTTCTATTGAGGCAGGGGTTTTGGCTTTTCTCACATGAAACCCTTCGTAAGTAGTCGTTCAAATGGAGCGACACACTCGGCAAGTTCCTCTGTGGTTTTACTTGTCGGGAGGAGAGTACCCCTTAACTATGACATGTCTATCTTTAAACGGCTTACTTTAAACGACTTCCCTGAGCAAAAAAGACTCTCTTTAGATGAGATACACGTAGTTGTGGCATCGTGTTAATCATTTTAAAGTGATGAGATTCTAACCCCGTAGCCTTGACTACGGGGTCCAATGCCAAATATTAGAAAGGCTTTTGCAAGAAATCTTCAAATGTCTCGCCAAGCTAGGAACCTGACTCAGGAAGAACTAGCGGAAAGGCTTGATATTAGCGTCAGATATATTCAACAGCTTGAAGGGAAACATACCCCTAATGTCAAACTGGATACCATCGCGAATCTCGCTAGGGTGTTGAAGGTAGCACCGTCAGACCTCATCAAATAATGTATTAATTTCAATTATTAAAACTGAGGCAACCTTTAAGGTACATCGGCTTCTAGCCCCTGAAAAGGTACATGCTAGGAGTACGCGCACGCCCATTAGGGATTTCGTTAAGCGTCAAGTGACCCCATTGCCAAGGTCAAAGCGGTGTCGGGTACTACTTTAGAGGCTATGCCTTAAGGGGTTTCGAGATTAGGTTTTTGTCTAGTCTCCTCAGTCAGTCGGTAGCGCAAAACTTACAGAACTTTGGCTAAAGTCAAAAAACAGGCAAAACCTGCCCTTTACACACGCCACGCTTCGAGTCGGCACCTCAAAAAAGCTACGCTAAACACGTGGCTATTCTAGTTTGGGGTAAAAATAAATTGTTGTGATTGTTTTCGATCCAGAATCGTTAGGAACTCCTCTTAAAAACCACGAACCAACAAACGGCGCACCTCAAATGACCCAACCCACTCCAGTCGCCTCAATTTTATTAACCTCGTCCGCAACAGTCCTTGGCTTGATCTACGTTATGGAGAGTCTATCTCTTACTTCGTGGGTCCCAACTGTCAGGGTTTGAAAATGTTCTCTACCCAATTGATCTGGTAGGGTGATTCGATGCCAACAAATATTACCAATCAACTGATGGGACCCACGAAGTTCGGACCCCACCAGTTACACGCTATTTTCCCTGTCACACACTTGATACCTTCAGCCTCATTTTTAAAATTCCACTCGATAACAGTCTTAAGCCAGGTCCCGCCGACAATCTTTATATTTAAGAGGAGATTGTTTATGAACAATTTTGACACCCCAGAAGTATTTTTACTAAAGGGAGCGGAACGAAAGCTAAGGCTTGGAGAGATCATAATCACAACAATGAAAGAGCTAAACACGGACCCACTAACAAAGTCTGAGCTTCAAAAATTGGTTAAGATTAGAAGAAAGACCTTTCGATGGCTACTTCAACAGTTGGTTAGAAACGGGGTTATTGAAAAGACAGGACATGGCAAAAAAGCACATCCTTTTCGATACCATTTAGCTGACCGCTTTAAAAAGAAACAGTAAAAAGACGGGACCACCTAATCTTTAAGGTTCATCGGCGCATAGCCTCTGAAAGGACTCGTTATGCGTGCTGGGGTGTCTCGAAAAGACTCGCATCCTGGACAAGTGACCCCATTGCCAAGGTCATAGCGGTGTCGCGTACTATTAGGGACCTTGTTATAAATATAACCCATGCTCGCATACGGTTGCCAAGGTTTAGACGGTAGTACAAAAGGTGTTCTTTATAGGATTGGTCTTCATAAGCCAGTCAAATGTAAGAATTACAGATTTGTGGGCTAAAGTCTCAAATAACGTCGATTTTCGACGTTTATACGCGCCACACTTCGTGTCGGCGATCCCAAAAAAGCTGCACCAAACATGCGGCTATTTGAGTTTATGGGTAAAAAATTATGCAGTCAGTCGAATCGAAACTTGTTCTCCGAAAAACAATCTT
>Ga0206996_1056_pt2 | contig 24996 bp, 23 predicted proteins | sample Alteio_BWMinCont_2_FD_153467 | JGI IMG/M metagenome (GOLD analysis project Ga0206996, IMG submission 153467) | Enriched cells from forest soil in Barre Woods Harvard Forest LTER site, Petersham, Massachusetts, United States -... | ecosystem: Environmental > Terrestrial > Soil > Temperate forest >...
GGGAGGTTCGCTATTCAGGTCGCCCGCCCAATTCATTCTTATTGGAAAGAGCTTCATGGGCCAGCCCTTTTCATCGCGCAATTCCCAAAGCTCGCGAAGTTTCATAAACGCCTTTACCGCTGGAGGACTCAATCGCTTCAGCACGTCTTTGCTCGAAAGATCGGCTGGTCTCTCCCAGGCAAAACCCGCTGCGAGTTGATGGATGGTCGCCACTATATCCTCCACATATGGAGCATCATACATCCATTATTGGATATGAGCAACCTCTGGTTCCGGGGCGGTTCCGTAACTGTGCGACGGCTGAGAGGTTGGTAGGACGCAGCTAAAGAAAACCTGTCTGCCTGGTTGATTCGAGCGCGGTGTCTATCGGATTTGGTATTTGCCGACCGCAAGTATATTTGCGTGGTAGTGATATCGGAATGCCCAAGTTCTTGCCGCAGGGTTTCGATGTCAACGCCATGCTGATGCCGCCGCGTGGCGTACAACACGCGGAAAGCGTGACAAGGTTTTTTCGGCTTCTTCACTTTGTAGTGTGCGTTATTCGCTCTACCGATGAGACCAAGGATAATTCGATCTAGGTGTTTGTCGAGAGTCTGGGTGGTGGGCGATGGAAAAATCAACCCATCGCAGCGCGCGTTGGCTCGATACTTCTTGAGGCAGGCCAGCAGCGTATCGCTTACAGCTACAGTCCGCTCTTCGTAGTCTTTGGGCTTGAAGAGCCGAGTTGGCGCCTCAAATGTCCGGCGCATCAAGGGAAGAGCCGAGTTGCGCGAAACTGGAAGTTAAGGCTGCGCCACTCCCTGGGCAAAATCTAAGGCGCGCACCCAGGTTTGACAAGATAATGGTATAAATGTTTTGCTCTTGGGATAAGGAACTGTGCGATCTCGTAAAGACATAGACGGACGAGCCATACCCCGCTACGGAATTAAGGAGGCAGCCCGCTGCCTAGCGATGTCGGTTGCCACCCTGGATTCTTGGGTAAACGGCAGGAAGTATCCCACGGCGACAGGCCAGAAGTTCTTCAAGCCGCTTATTGAACTCGCAGGTCCAGGAACTCTTTCCTTTTACAACCTAGTTGAAGCTCACATCTTGCTCTCCACCCGGAAAAAGCATTTGGTTGAGTTGCCCGCTATTCGCAGGGCGATAGACTATGTCCGCAAAACTTATCCTTCGCCTCACCCTTTGCTGAGTGAGACTTTTTTGACCGATGGCAAAGATTTGTTCGTAAAAAAGATCGTCCAGACAACGGGAGAAGCGCAGACCATAAATGTGTCGAGTTGGGTGCAACTTGGACTGGGCCCGATCCTCGATTTTTATCTCCGTCGAATTCAGCGCGATGAAAAGGGCTGGCCCATGAAGCTCTTTCCAATAAGAATGAATTGGGCGGGCGACCTGAATAGCGAACCTCCCCGGGTTGTCGTTATAGACCCAGCAGTCTCTTCTGGCAGGCCAGTTGTCACCGGCACGGGTGTAATGGCCGAAGTGATTGTTGGCCGCTTCAATACAGGTGAAGGGATCGGAAGCATTGCGGATGACTATGGCTTAGAGGCATCCCAGATCGAAGAGGTACTCCGTTACGCCCCAGCAGCCTGAGATCTATAACTTCTTTCTTGATCGAAACCTGGGAAATAAACAGTTGGCTGAAGCTTTACGGAAAGAAGGATTCATGGTGCGGGTTCACGATGACTATTTCAAACCCGACGAGGTGGATCAGGTGTGGTTGGCCGCGTGCGGCCAAAGATCTTGAGTCGCGATTACGCCTGACAGACGTATTCTCAAGGACCCGCAGAGCATGGCAGCGATAGGTCAGAATAAAGGACGCGTGTTATTTCTTCCCCAGAATCAGTGCTGTCCCAAGAAAGTCTGAGCAGTCTGCCGTAACTGCTTGATTGAACGAGAGTAAGGGGTCTCTGGGAGTTTTTTCGATTTCAATTTTTTGGTTCTCTTTTGGCGCCATTCTACTGCTTTCCAGCTTGCTCCGGAGGCAGTGGATGAACCAAGGCCGAACCGTTTTCTCTCAACTCGTGGACTTCCTCTCCGCTTACCAGTTTCAAGTTTGCGTCGATCGATACCAGGGCAATCGCTACGTCAAAGATTTCTCCTGCTGGGATCAGTTCCTTTGTTTGGCTTTTGCTCAGCTCACCTATCGCGAAAGTCTCCGCGATATCGAAGCCTGTCTTCGTGCCCAGCAACCCAAGCTCTATCATATGGGCTTCCGCGGGCAAGTTTCTCGCAACACGTTGGCCCATGCCAACGAGCATCGCGACTGGCGGATCTACGCCGATTTCGCCCAAGTCTTGATTGCCGCCGCTCGCGACCTTTACCGTGGAGAATCTTTTGGAGTGGAACTGTCCGAGACCGTGTATGCCCTCGACTCGACGACCATCGATTTGTGCCTGTCGCTTTTCCCGTGGGGAAAATTCCGCCGCCGCAAGAGCGCGGTGAAACTGCACACTCTGCTAGATCTACGGGGGAGCATTCCGACCAATGTTTATGTGACCGGAGGCCAAGTTCACGACGTGAACATTCTGGACCAGTTGCTTCCCGAAGCCGGAGCGTTTTACTTGCTCGATCGCGGTTATGTGGACTTCGCTCGCCTGTATGTCTTGGCCCAAGCTTGTGCCTTCTTCGTCACTCGCGCCAAAAAGAATATGCAGTTCTATCGGCGCAACTCACGCCCCGTCGAACGACCAACGGGATTGCGAAGCGACCAAACCATTCTGCTGACAGGAGTGCGGACCGCCGAGCGCTATCCCGATCCCTTGCGGCGCATCCACTATTTCGATGCCGAGAAAGATTCCCGACTGACCTTCCTGACCAACAATTTTCTCCTTCCTGCTTTGAATATCGCCCAGCTGTACCGAGCACGATGGAAAGTGGAATTGTTTTTTCGTTGGATCAAGCAGCATCTACGCATCAAGGCTTTCTACGGCACTTCCGAGAACGCCGTGAAGACTCAAGTTTGGGTGGCCGTCTCCGTTTACGTGCTGGTGGCGATTGTCAAAAAGCAACTGGGGCTGGACCTGAGCCTCTACAAAATTTTGCAGATTCTCAGCGTGACCGTTTTCGAGAAAACCCCCATTTTAGAAGGGTTTTCCAACTTCAGCGACGAGTTCTCGGACGCGGAGTCCTGTATGCAATTGAATCTATTCGACTTTTAATGGGACAGCACTGCCCCAGAATAATAAAAACCCCGTGATTTGGGCTTCTATCTTGATCACGAGTTGGTCACAAATCAGAAGTGTTATTGTGACCCGCACGCCGCCTCTTGTGGCCAAGCTATCTCCCAATGGCATTTGGGACATAAAAGAGCTCAACAGATACGGCAGGGAGAGAAAGAGAAGAGAACGCAGGTAGATACAGCAGGCGGGCACAGGTCGCATGGAGTGGAGCATGTGCACCGAACCTGATCTAGACGATCGAGTCCGACAATCCGTATTTGACAAAGCTGGTGGAGCCGATGGGATTCGAACCCACCACGGGTGAGGAAACAAAGGAGTTTTGCGGTGCAGCCTGGCCTTCAAAGGTATTGAAAGGAAAGAGAAGGAATCCTTAGTGCCCCCTTAATGCCCCCGAAAACTCGTGGGGTTAGAACGGGCGGTTGAGAGACGAATCTACAGACATCCGTTATGGCATACGTGTGCCGCGCAGCAATCCCCGCTTTGCAGTTGTCGCGCGGCAACGGATTTCATGGAGTGAACCCCTACCAACGCCGAGCATGCCATCAAACGATTCGCCAAGTACCGCAGGCAGGCCGATGGTTGCTTTACGGAGCGGAGCCCGCCAGAGTACATCGTACTGGCAAGCGTGTTCGAAACCTGCGAGTTCAACAAGCTCAACATTCTCAAATTCTTGCTTTCCAGAGAGACGACGTTGGAAGGGCTACTTAGATTGGCGGAGGGAGCCGGGCGAAGACGTCGAGAGAAGTGCGGTTGAACCATGACTCTAAGCTGAATCATATAGTTTTCGGCTCGAGCGATACCCAACCGCCGGCCCTCTGAAAGACGACACCGATGATTCCAGGCGAATCCCACGAACGAGCGAACGAGTACATATATGCGGGCGGCCAAAAGGTTGCCGCGGTTGCCGCGGACTGGTGGTGTCTATGTTCTCCTGGTAGCTGATGAATTGGATGCCGAGCGACCGAAATTCCTCCAACGCCAAGGGGAGGCGCTTGGTGGAACGAGCGAACCGATCAAGCGCCATACCACAATTGCGTCGAACTGCCGCTTGCGGACAGTGTCCATCAGTTTATTAAGCTCGGGGCGTGAGTCCTTCGCGCCCGACTGGCCGACGTCAACGTATTCGCGAACGAGGTCAAATCCCCGAGCCGAGCAGTAGGCCCGCAGATCGCGCTTGCAACTCGCAACTTTGATCCTTCGTACTGACCCGAGCGTAGATTCCAATTCGCATATCTCAGTTCTACGCGGTCGAGAGCGGAAACAGCTATCGCTTTGAGCGGGGCCAAATCCGAAAATCCGAGGGCGGTTGGATCAGGACTGCTGGAAAGACGGAAAGACTGACTGGCGGAATAGGACGAATGGTTTGCGTTGCTGCTGAGAGAGAACTGAAGTCAGGCTTGAATCAACAGGCCTTCCTGTTCGAGTCCAGCATCGTAACGGTCAATCATTTCGACCACACGGCGGACGGCTGCCGATTCCGAGCGACGCAGTTGCGCAAGCATCGCTTGGCTGCTGGCTCTTGCGAGTAATTCTGGGTTTGAGAACCGAACGAATCAACGAATCGCGCTTCAATTTCGCTAGGCAAATAGAGCGCGACTCGGTTTCCGAGACGCGCGTGGAGACGTTGAAATTCGGACAGCCCGGAGGGGGCGTAGTTCGGCAAATGCAGCAGGCTGAACTGGGAATTCGTTGTTCGAACCAGCCAGTCCAAGACGCGACTCGACAATCCGCCCGTTCCCGTAAATCACGGCGCCCACGCCGAAATTGAGTCGCGGACGCAACCCGGGTCTGCGTTCTCGTTCGATCCTACACTTAGCGGTTGGAAGTTCTCCGAGGCGGCGTGGCTTTCGATCGTTCTTGTAGGTCTGACTCCGCCAGGCGGGACGAAGCGAGGCTTTGAATAGGGCGCCCGCATATAATTGTACAATTGCCCCTTCCGGTCCGTCTTGCTGGTCGACAGATAGCATCCTAGACCCTAGACCGGTCATTCCAATTCGTTAATCGTTAATCTCTTCCTCCATGGAGCTTAAAATAGTCCGGTAGCCTAGTCGACTTGTCCGTAAGCGTCATCCAGAGGCCCTCTGGACTGATTGTATGTAACTAAGGATGATGCGCTCGTGGGCACTTAAGGTCGTGTCCACGAGGAGATAAGTGGACACTTCAAATCGAGCAGGAGTTGAAAGAGGGCCGAGGAGAAAGCGTCGGACGGCCGAAGAGAAGCGCAGAATGGTTCAAGAGACCTTTGAGCCTGGCGCATCGGTAGCACGGGTAGCTCAGCGGCATGCCATCAATGCCAACCAACTCTTCCTGTGGCGCAAGTTGTATCGCGAAGGGCTGCTGGGAGAAAACAGCAATAGTCTGAGACTGCTTCCGGTAAGCGTTTCGGAGGCGGCGGTGAGCCCCGCAGCTCGGGCCAGTGGCGAGCTGCCACCGTCGGTATCATCCGGTACGATCCACGTAGAGATTCCCAAAGGATATCTTCGAATAACGGGCCGACCCGATGTGAGTTCGCTGCGTGTGCTGATGGAGTGTCTGCTGAAATGATCGGCATACCAGCAGGAACGCAGATCTGGATCGTCGCCGGGGTGACCGACATGCGGCGTGGTTTTGTCGGGCTGAGTGGGTTGGTGCAAACAGCGCTGGAGCAAAATCCGTTTTCGGGACACGTGTTTGTGTTTCGTGGGCGGCGAGGCGATCTGCTCAAAGTTCTGTGGTGGAACGGTGACGGGCTGTGTTTGCTCGCGAAACGTTTGGAGCGCGGGCGTTTTGTTTGGCCGCAAGCGAGCAACGGCACGGTTTCACTGACGCCGGCACAGCTATCGATGTTGCTGGAAGGCATAGACTGGCGACGCCCGGTGCGCAGTTGGGCTCCGCAAATGGCGGTTTGAGGATGATGGCCTTTTTCGCTCTCCTTATTTCTCGCATTTATTTTTATTTTAGATTTGTTCGTGCACTTTTCACTTGCGCACAAAAAAGTTCCTGGCATACTGCGCGCATGACAAGTGCTGCGGTGCTTCCCGATCTCGAGAGTCTTGATCGCGATGCGCTGAAGGCCCTGATCGTAACGCAGCACGGGCAACTGCTCTCGCAACACGAACAACTTCTTTCCAACAAAAACGAAATTGAAAGCTTGCAGCTGCTGATTGCCAAGCTGCGACGCACGCAGTTCGGCCGCAAGTCGGAGAAACTGGATCGGCAGATTGCGCAGTTAGAGTTGAAACTGGAAGAGCTGCAAGCGCAACAGGCCGAGCAGGGGCGAGAAGCGGAGAGCCCGCTGCCGCCTGCGGCATCTGCGGATCGCCATACCTCGGGCAGGCCAGCGCGGCGGCCGCTGCCCAAGCATCTGCCACGCGAAAAGCGGAAGTATATGCCCAAACAGGAAGCTTGCCCGGACTGCGGCGGGAAGTTGCGGCAACTGGGAGAAGATGTTTCGGAGATTCTGGAATACGTACCAGCGCACTTTAAAGTCATCCAGCAGGTACGACCAAAGCTGGCCTGCGCGGGTTGTGAACGTATCGTGCAAGCGGAGGCCCCGAGTCGAGTAATCGAGCGAGGTGTGGCCGGACCCGGGCTCTTGGCGCATGTGCTGGTCTCGAAATATTGTGACCACTTGCCGTTGTATCGGCAGTCGGAGATCTACGCTCGAGAAGGAGTGGAGTTGGACCGTTCGACGATGGCGGACTGGGTGGGTGGAACCAGCCAGTTACTGGAGCCGCTGGTGGAAGAGATGCGTCGGTACGTGATGACGGCGAGCAAGCTGCACGCAGACGACACGCCGGTGCCGGTGTTGGCGCCGGGCAATGGGAAGACGAAAACGGGACGGTTGTGGGTGTATGTGCGGGATGACCGACCGGCAGGAGATGAGACGCCACCGGCGGTGTGGTTCGCGTACTCGCCGGATCGCAAGGGAGAACATCCGCAGGCGCACCTGGGCAGCTTCACGGGAACGCTGCAGGCGGATGCGTACGCGGGTTACGAGAAGGTCTACGAAGGCGGTCGCATTCTGGAAGCTGCATGCATGGCGCATTATCTGGAGCTCATGATTATCCCGACAGGATGCGCAGACTCCCGGTAAAAGGATGTTGGACCCACGAAAGCTCTCCAGATAAGACAAAGGAATCCTCGTTACGTCTATAGGGCATGAGTGTTCCATTTGTTTGTCTGGATGACACCGAACGAGAGGCGGTTCGGCAATGGCGAAACAGCCATCTTTCTCAAGGCACGATACTCCTCTACCTTCAATGGGCACGCCGTTTTCGTGCGTACTGCAAACAGCATGACTTCGATGAGATGTCACAGCTGACTTTGGATGGTGCAGTTAAGTTTGCAGACGCATATGTGGGCTCTCGAAAAAAAGGGCGTGTGGCAGTCAGTACTCGCCTTTCTGCTCAGAATGCCATCCATGGCTGGGCATGCGCACTCCGTTCGCTCAAGGCCCCGGTTTCACGATGGCGGCAAGGACTAATTTCCGTCCGACTCACATCGTTACTCGCGGCATACCGCCAGCACCGTCGCTCCAATGGCGTGGCAGAGGGTACTCTTCGGCGCGATATCCCAACCGCGAAAGCGTTTCTCTCTTTGTTGCGGTCCCGGAAGAAACGCGGCGAACGGGCGACTGTCGCCGACGTAGATGCGTTCGTCACCGGGCTGTCAACGCGCGTGTCCAGACGTACTGCGGCCGATATCTGTTGTTCTCTGAGATCTTTCCTTAGATTTCTTCAAGTCACCGACAGGCTACATTGTGATCTGGCAGCACGCGTCATAAGTCCACGAGTCCGCATTGTCGAACGACCGCCTCGCGCACTTCCTTGGAACCAGGTGCGTCAGATTCTCCAATCGATTTCCCTGGAACGACGACCTGGCAAACGTGATTACGCCATGTTGCTGCTGATGGCCACCTATGGGATGGGCGCCGGCGAGGTCTTGAGCTTAAATCTTGACGACGTAGATTGGAAATCAGAAGTCGTACGAGTGCGTCGACCGAAGACAGGAGTAACGATCGATCTTCCCCTACTGCCTCCAGTTGCAAAAGCTCTCACCTCCTATCTTCGTGCGGAACGTCCGCGTCACGTTGAGGTGCGGCGAATTTTCGTGGGCACACAGATGCCTCACAATCCGATCACGAGTGGTGCGATCCGCCATCGCATACACCACTATGCTGGCCGCGCTGGTATCATTGCCGATTTCCTCGGATCCCATGTTTTCCGCCACAGCCACGCCAGCAGGCAGATTGACGCCGGCGCCGACGTGAAGGTGGTCAGCGACATTCTGGGTCACCGGCGACCTTCATCGACCTCCGTGTACGTTCGAGTGGCGCTTCGCAGACTTCGTAGGGTCGCACTGCCGGTGCCGCGATGACTGTGCATTTCAACAGTCTACTCGCCGGTGAACTGCGAGGTTTCCTTCAGTTCAAACGGAGTTTGGGATATCGGTATGCGCGAGCAGAATTCACACTAGGTGAATTTGACCGATTCTTGCTTAAGTATGCTGGACAACACCGGGATTGGCGACTCGATCAAGCTATGCTGGCTTGGCTCGCCAGCAAAGCCCGTCGCAAGACTATCAGCGTATCTGCAGATACTACTGTCCTGCGACAGCTTTGTGCCTACCTGCGGCGCCGTCCGCGTGGCTCACGTTTCCGTGAGCCTCTATGGCCGAAGCTTCCGACGGGATCCACATTCGTTCCTTACTTTCTATCAAAAAGAGACATTCACCGGCTACTCGAACTCTCATCCCAACTGAAGCGTCCGCGTTTCCGCGCGGCCCTTTACCGGGCTTTGCTTCTGCTCCTATATTGCACAGGCATTCGCTTTGGAGAGGCTCTCCGCCTACGTCTGCGAGACGTGGACGGTCGTTCCGGAATTCTTTTTGTAGAGGAATTTAAGGGGAGGGCCCGATGGGTGCCGTTTCACCGATCCTTAGCGCTGGAGTTGGATAGCTATCTCAAGGCTCGCCGTGCTTTCGCGTCTGTACAACCGGAAGAGCGTTTTTTTGTGGGCGTCAACAAGCGAACACTCCCGGTCAGCACTGCGTCTCACACCATACAAGAACTGTTCCGCAAGGCCGGGTTGAAGCCGGATCGAGGCCGCATCGGACCACGTCCTTATGACCTCCGGCATGCCTTTGCCGTGCATCGTCTCAGCCAATGGTATCAACAAGGCGTCAACCTACACAGTCGCCTTCCCTGGCTTTCCGCCTACATGGGCCATGTCGACATCTTGGGAACAGAGACCTACCTGAAAGCCACTCCACAGTTGTTGGGGCTCGTAGGCAATCGCTTCAGGGGTCGATACCTGAAGTTGCAAGAAAGGGGAAGTTCAGAATTATGAGCCGGAAAAAACGTGACGGTCTCTTGGCTTTAGTTCAAAGTTTTTTCCACGACTACCTCAGAAATATGCGTGGAGCAAGCGAACATACGATCCGTGCGTACGGCGACGCGCTCAGGCTTTTCTTTGCGTTTTTGGTCCACCGGAGGAGCGGGTCGGTGACAGAGCTAACCTTAGAGGACATTCAGGCAGAAGCTGTCCTCGCATTCCTGGACCAGATCGAATCCGTACGAGGTAACTCCCCTGCGACTCGTAATTGCCGCCTGGCGGCCATCAGAAGTTTTGTTGAACACTTATTGCGACATGATTTGTCGAACGCCGATCGATATGCCCGGATCCTTGCAATCTCCAAAAAGAAGAGTTCGCCACGCCTTGTCACATATCTCGAACCGGAAGAAGCTCGTTCGATCATCGAAGCAGTTGAGACTAAAACACCACTCGGTGCGCGTGATCGCGCCTTACTGCTCTTCCTCTACAACACGGGTGCCCGTGTAAGTGAGGCCCTGGCCGTCCATCGTCGAGAACTCCAACTTGACCGACCTCGACAGGTCCGGCTCCATGGCAAAGGTGGCAAGGAGCGCTTTTGCCCGCTCTGGCCAGAAACAACGGCCGCACTGCGCCAGATCGTTAACGAATCTGAAGATGGAAAGATATTCCGAAATGCCCGCGGCTGGCCGCTCACCCGCGACGGAGTCGCCTATCTGTTGGGAAAGTATGTGCGGCGTGCCTCCGAGAGGCAGCCAGCTCTGCGGAAGCGTCGTATCACTCCTCACGTCCTTCGACACAGTTGTGCTGTTGCGTTACTCCAGGCTGGCGTTGAAGTCACAGCCATTCGCGATTACCTTGGACACGCTAGTGTTGCAACAACGAACCGATATATCACCACCAACCTGAAGATGAAACGCGACGTTCTCGAAGCATTTTGGAAGCGAGCAGGTCTGGATAAGAAGCCGCCTAATCGATGGCATCCGTCACCGAAGGTTCTTGCCTTCTTGGAATCACTCTGACGCGAGTTATCCTGAGTGCACAGAGCCCCTTTGCGTGTTCTATGCGCTGTTTATCTAAGCCATCTCGACAGAACTCGAGATAATTCCATTCTCTGGATAATGCGCCTTATCTTGGGCTCGGGATAAGGCGCATGTTCGGCGCAAGTTTTACGATCTGCACGTTGCCCACAAGTCGCCGGTCGCGGCCGAGGCCCTGGAACGCATCGCCGGACTCTATGCCATTGAGAAAGAGATTCGGGGACGTTCCCCAGACGAGCGACGTGAGGTTCGCAACGCGCGCACGCGGCCGTTGCTGGAATCGCTAAAACAATGGCTCGAGGAGACCTTGGGGAAGCTTTCCAGAAAATCGGACACCGCCGTCGCGGTTCGCTATGCACTGGGACGATGGGAAGCACTGGTGCGCTTCTGTGACGACGGTCGCATCGAGATCGACAACAACGCTGCGGAACGCGCGTTGCGCGCCGTCGCTCTTGGCAGAAAAAATTATCTCTTCGCCGGATCGGATGCCGGCGGCGAGCGAGCCGCAGCCATGTACAGCTTGCTTGGTACGGCAAAACTCAACGGTCTGAACCCGGAAGCTTATCTGCGCCAGGTTCTGTCACGCATCGCGGATCATCCGATCAACCGCATCGAGGAGTTGCTGCCTTGGAACCTCGCGACAACCATAGAACCCGAAATAAGTCAGGTCGCTTAAACAAGAAGGCCATCGGGAAGGGTTCCGCGAGCAGTCCGTTATACCTGCCCAACATCGCGGAGCTGATCGAAGTTGGCCAAATCACTGTTGGAGTGGTCCGTCCAGTCTGGTCTATCGCCGCCACAGCGCACGACGGACACAACACCTTGGCCATGCTGGTACGCCGAAAGGGTGAAACCTTGGCTGAGTTGTTGACTCGGCTCGACCTGGCGATCGCCAAGGCGCAAACCGAAGGCATTTTCACTGACGAGATCAACACGCCGTCGATCAACTCGAAAAACCGATAACATCCTTCGAGGTCGTGTTCACGAGCCGCATCATCCTTACTCTTTTACGATTCGTCCAGAGGGCCTCCGGATGACGCTTACACTTGTCCAACTGCGCGGGCAGTATCGATTCTCGCGTCAAACCTTGCACTTTACTCAAGTCAGCGCCTGAAGGTAGGCACCATCTAATCTGGCGCCTGTGAGGTCAGCACCATCCAGCGTGGTACCGTTGAGGTGGGCAGCATCGCTAAGATCGGCATCGCGAAAGTCTGTGCCAACAGATCCGAAATGCTCGCCGGTCAGGTAGACAGCGAAAAGGTTAGCGCCACTTATAGATGTATTCCAAAGAGCCCTCAGATTAGTCAATTCCGATCAGTAAGTATTGCTGTTTTTCTCCATCTCGAGAAACGCTCCAAGCATGGTATCCGGAACACTTAATAATCGTATTCAGGATCTCTCGAAGAGTTACATCTTGCAAATCGAGAGAAACCAGTGGCTTAAAAGGCTGACCGGGGGAGACGGGGCCTATGACAACTGTCGCTCCATGCTCAGCAATGTGGTTGTCCTCCAACCACTTCTTTACTTCGGGAATCGAGACAATCGCAGCATGGATCTGGTCAAAACTGGCACGGTTGATACGAAAATGCGAAATCTGGAGGTCCACTATGCTGCCTGCGTTTTGTCGTGGGCCTACGTTGACAACGCCGTTTATAACGGCCCACTTAAAACCGCGTTGCTGCGCTACTATGACGTTCAGTACATCTGCAACTTTTCCTCGGGGTAGATTGACTGAAATCGGGTGTCGATCCGCTAGAGTTTCTAGATCCATGCCTGCTGGCACTTCAAATTTTTGCATCAGATCATTGACCGTTGTCTCGAAATCATGTCCCGAATCTTCGTAATTGCTCACCTCTTGATTCCAGGGGCCGTCCGGCAGATACTTCGGGCCCTGAGAGGCATCGCAACCCGAAAGAAAAATCGATAAGAGCACTAAGCGTATCATTGCGGATCTATTGGCATGTCGCATTTGGTGTGCTCGTGATATCGATAAGCGTGGCCTTGTTCCATACCAGGTCCTGACAGTTGATCCGGATGTTGCTGTAGGATTTCAAGTTGTTAGTTAACGTAAAAAATTGTTTATTAAAGCTATAATCACCAATCTGCGGAACGGTAGGGTAGGTAAGAGCAATTAAATCATGAAATAGTCCGTAACGGGAAGGGAAACGGCCTATGCCCTGGCTGGTGATCGGTGGTAATACATTGTGATGTGGACCCTGCTGGACTGTTTCCCACAGCCGGAATTGCTGGTTATTGATTGGGCGCCCAGTTTTGTCGAGAACCCATATGGTCACGCAATAGGCGTAACCCTCGTATCCGAGGTTTATTTCAACCTTATCGGCGGGGCAATTAAACGCATTACCGTTCAATACAGTAATATCGCCCAATTTCTCTTTGAGATGCGTCGGAGTGGCGATTGCCGATCGCTGTCTTTGCGGGCCGCTAGCCGGCTCCGCATAGATTGACGAAGCCAACGGTTCGGCTTCGCCAACCACCATGTTAAGAGTGGCCGACGGAGTAGCATCGAGGTTCGTCCACAGACCCAAACCTGTATTTAGCGAAGTAGAGGCCGGAGCCCACATCTCGTAAGGCGCTGCACCTTGCAGACTCGCAACGGGGGTGGACGCACCGCCGGAGGAGTCAAGCTGAATAACTCCCTGTTGATCGTCGTTAATGGCTACTCCACCGCCGCTGATGGCTGCAATAAGGGAAAGGTAGCCTCCTGTCGATGTGTAGCTCCAACTCTGCTGCAGCGTGCTCGGGCTGAACGATACTACGTTGTTCCCATCGGTGATAAAAGCGTGGCCATTTTCGCCCAGGACCATACTATCCGAAATTGGCTGTCCTACATCAATCTGGATAGCGGAAAAACTATTTGAACTTTGGATGGCTCCTTGTGGATCGATATCTGTGATGGTCGGCGGATCCTCGCCGGCATATCCAGATGGATCCGGAGTCCAACTCGCGAGCACGCCACCGATACCGTCAGGAATTACGTCTCCCGGTTGATTGAACGGTTGCCGGCCACTAGAGTTGAGCCCGGAGTAAGATTTCAGGGGCAATGATCGTGTCGCGCCATTCGGGAGTACTTGTAGAAGCAAAAGGCTTTCGCTGTAACTGGCACCGCCGCCTGTACCTTCGCAGCTAGGATACGTATATGAGTATTGAGAAGACTCCACTTCAACGGAGACTGTGCCGTCGAGGCCCACCATTGGTGGGCCGAACCGCCCCGGGAAAGATCCCCCGCTATTGAAGCCCTGAAAACAATCGATATTGTAATCCCAATGAGAAGAGGTGGGCAATGGAATCTGTCTTACTAAGGCGCCTGTACTCCCACTGATCGTGTCTAGATAGTTGACGTTCTGTGAATTCGGTGTTTCATCCACAGAATAAACAGTTCCATCCGGTCCCACAGCAACATCGGGGTCAAAAGAGCCCGACGTCGAGTATTGCCAATTCGGGTTTCCGGTTTGCGCGTTCAAGTCGACTATCGAGGCCCCTGACGACGCCAAAATGCCGCCAGAATTGTCTCCAACGGCGGTAGTAATAGAAAACCCGTTCCCGACTGTCTGCGTGACGAAATTCTGCCACATCTGTTCGCCGCTAGTCCGGAATGCGCGAATTAAATAGTTTCCATTTGAGTCTGCCTCAATTGAAAAGATCGCGGGACCGTTCACGGTCGGTGCTGCCTGCACGATTTGCTGTGCCGTAAATCCCGGAATGGGCGTTGCTGACCATAAAACCGTTCCAGCAGAAAGCGACGATCCGACGAGAACAGTCACCGTAGTCTGTCCGGAGATGGTTCCGACAGTCGCTGTCAATGTGACCTGGCCGGCGGCGATTCCGGCAAGGCTGTTCGGGCTGCTACTCCCAAAATTGGCAATCAGTGGATTGCTTACGGACCAACTCACATCCGGTCGAGAGGTGCCAGTCTGATCGATTGCCGTGAACGTCTCCGTGGAACCCACAAGCAAAAAGGAATTGCCCGGGGTGATTTGGAGCGCACTAGGTGCCGCCATGCTCACGGCGATTGAAATGCTCGTCATAGCCCAGTTGCCTGCGAGGTCCGACGCTACCACGGTAATAGAATTGGACGCCGACGAAAGTGGAACGGTACATGAGAAATTCGATCCAGATAAGCTCGCGGGAGCATTATTGCACGATACGTTGGCGACGCCCGAAAGGGCATCGCTCACCGTTCCCGCCATGACTACATACGGCGTGTTCACCACAGCGCCGCTGGATGGGCTCGTGATGCTCAAGACTGGTGCTGTCATATCGAGATTGATCGTGGCACTCGTCGTGCCGATATTGTTTGCCGTGTCCGTTGCCGTCCCCGGGACAACTTGGTTAGCGCCTTCCGTGCTCACAGTCATCGGGAGATAGCAACTCTGGATCGGCACGACCGCTGGTATACAGGTGAACGAAACGGTTACGGGCGTTTTATTCCAGCCGCTGGCGTTTGGCTCCGGCGACAAAGTTGTCGTTATGCCAGGGTTGGGACTGAGCGCGAACTTCGCGATGAAAGCATTATAAGCACCGGCGAGTGCCGTCTGATAGGCGTTGGAAGGGGATATAGGAAAATCGCTGGAGCAGGTACTTCCATCAACATAAGCATTGCCGACGCTATCAACGGCCACGCCGAACCCAAGATCGCCGAATCCACTGCTGCAACTGCCACCTAAATACGTGGAGTACAGCAAACCCGTTCCCGTGGAATTTATTTGCGTAAGATATACATTCCAGAGGTCATTTTTCACAGCTGTTTGGTACGCACCTGACGTGGTCGGAAAGTCAGTAGACGACGTCGATCCAGAAGCGAAGGCGTTTCCGTTGGCGTCCACAGCAATGCCATTTGCGACTTCTCCTTCGTGGCCGTTAGTCCCACCCAGGTAGGTCGAATAGACCAATGATTGCGTGCCGCTCTGCGTCAGGTCCCATTTCGCAGCGAACGCCCTTCCTCCTGGACTGTTAGTTGTTTGAAATGCGCCCGATGTGACCGGAAAATCGGACGATGTCGTATCACCATCTACATAAACGTTGCCTGTAGAGTCCAAGGCAATTGCGCTTCCAGAATCCCCGATATCAACAGTGCTCGAACCTCCCATGTACGTCGAATAGACAAGCGATTGTGAGCCAGGTTGTTGTATCGCAATTTCGGTGATAAAGACATTACCGTAGACGCTGTTCAAAGTCGTTTGGTACGCGTTGGACGTTGTCGGGAAGGGCGTGGATCCGCCGGACGTCGTTTCCCCGGTTATGAACGCATCGCCGCTGCTATCTACGGCAACGCCCATACCGTAATCACCGAAGCCTGTGCTGTCACCTCCCAAATACGTGGAGTAAAAAAGCGAGGCCGACCCTGACCAGTTCGTGTTGAGCACGGCGAGAAAAGCATTCCCGTTTGGATTGCCGAGAGACGATTGATAAGCGCCGCTGGTGGTCGGAAAGGGAGTTGTCGACGCATCTGAAGCAGTCTGCCCGGTAACGTAAGCAAAACCGGACTCATCCGCGGCGATACCCAAAGCCGTGTCTCCGAGAGAATTTGCGGCATTCCCACCGCCGCCCAAGTACGAGGAATAAACGAGCGATGCGACCCCTGATTGTGTCACGTCGATGCGGGCGACAAACGCGTTCCCGTTTGGCGTGCCAAGCGATGCCTGATAACCGTTTACCACAGGAAAGTCGGACGAGAGCGTATATCCGGTCACATAAACGTTTCCGCTGGGGTCGAGCGCAACGGCATTACCGGACTCGCCACCGGTTCCCCCAAGATAAGTTGAGTAAAGCAGGGCGGTACCTGTGGGATTGAGTTCCGATAAGAAGGTGAGTCCATGCGCATTCGCGGAAGACGGGTAACCGTTCTGTATTGGGAAGTTGGTCGAGGTTGCCTGTCCGACGATGTAGGCGTCACCTCGTGAGTCTACCGCGATTCCCCCAGCGAAATCGCTGCCGCTGCCTCCAAGGAATGTCGAGTAACTGAGAACCGGGTCAATGATAAGCGGTCTTTTCTCATCATATTCCGCTACTTGAAACCCAAGTTCGTGACGTCCCTTGAGGACGAAGCCACCGTGTACGAGCTTTCTCTTGTTGCCTTGAAGCTGGTAGATGTCCGGACGGCGCAACACAATTGTCCCCGCAGGAGTTTCCACTTCAAGGTTTCCGTTCTTTGCGAGCCGCAAACGACCCCCTGCTTGAATGTGCAAGCTGATAACGCCCGGATTGACGCGAGGCGCGACAATAAAATCAAATTCTATTTGCCTTTGATTTCCGTAGTAAATTAGGTCAACGCCTCGATATATCCCCTCATATTCCACGCGGCCATAGTTCGATATACCTGTCCGCCAGTTTTTGGGATCATTTCCGATGAAGTAGTTGCTCTTGCCGGGAAGCTGATCTAGGGGACGAATGTTCGAATCCGAATTCGCTCCGGCAATTCCGACGCGTACGATTTGCGCCTGTCGTTGTCGACGAAAACGGGGCGAACCATGATAAAGCTTTCTGGCCTCGAAGCGTTTTCGGACATTGGGGGCCATTTTTTGTAACTCCGCATCCGTTTCATCCAGTCTCTGGAGCTCGATAACAGCTTCGTGCCGTTCTAAAAAGAGCGTGTAGCCCGTTCATGTGAAACGAACTGTACAGACGAGTCCGTCTGACCTTTGTTAGGTTCGAAGCTCAAGGGGAGAAGCCCATAAGCTTGTGCCAGACGATCTGTTCGTGCAGCATTAGTCGATGATTTTACTATCGTTTTGGCAGCAGGATAGCTGCGGCCTGTCTTGTATGTATCTTTTTCAGCAGGAAAATTAGATAGTGATTTACCATAAATGACAATCACAGCCAGGAACAGAATAACTGCTGCGGCCAAAGTGAATTGATAGGTGCGGAGCTTATAGAGCTTCATAAAGCCTCATGTTCGACCGGAACGGCGGGTCCTCATTCAGTTTTCAGGGATTTTTATAGTATATCGCTAAGTACCATTAATTTAAATGATAAAATAAGGTTTTATATATTATTATATTATTAATAAAAGATAATGTGCTTTGGTTACGTAGAGTGTAAGCGCTACTGGAGAGCCTCTCTACTCCCTGGCAGTGAACCATAAGTTCATCGACATGCCATAAGTGGAGAAGTCACAACCGCCTGTCTTCACGAGCGGTGAAACCCGGCCGTCGAAAAAGCAGGACCTCGTATTTGTCTATCGCTGGCGGGAACGAAAGCCCGACGGCGGCTATACAAAACGATGTGAAGTGATTGGTCCCGTCTCAATGTTCAAAACCGAAGCCAATGCATGGCGGGCCATCGAGCATCGCAAACTTGATGTGAACTCTGATCATCCTCAAGGACAGGCGGTCACCATCGGTATGCTGGTGAGCCGATACCTCGAAACAGAGCTTCCCGAGCTGCGGCACTCGACCGCCAATGGATACAGGTCATACCTCAATCACCAGATCAAACCGCGGTGGGGCGACTACCCGATTTCTAAGGTAAAGCCTTTCGCCGTGGAGCAGTGGTTGAAGGGGCTTGACCTGGCTTCAAGAACCAGAGGGCATCTCCACAATCTCATGCGGGTGCTTTGGAACTGCGCCATGCGTTGGGAGCTCACCGAGATCGGCGAGAATCCCATGAAGCTCGTGCGGGTCCGCGGCACAAGCAAACGACAGCGTGAGCCGATGGTTCTTGGCGTTGCTCAATTCCGTCTCTTACTCGGAGAGCTCGATGAGCCCTTCCGCACGATGGTTATCCTCGATCTCGCCACGGGGCTCCGCTGCAGCGAGCTCTTCGCCCTCAAGTGGTGTGACGTGCTCTGGGATGACCTTACACTCCTCGTGCGGCGAGGCATCGTCACCGGGGTAGTAAGCGATGTTAAAACCAAATACTCCAATGCAGGCATCCCGCTTGATCCTGCGTTGGCCGAAGTGCTCTTGAATTGGCACCGCAGGACGCTGTTCAAAAACCCAGAGGACTGGGTATTTGCAAGCCCGTTTGTGGCAGGCAAGAAACCCTGGTATCCATGGGGAGTGGAGCGGCGTCATATCATCCCCGCAGGCATTCGTTGCGGCATCGGACGCATAGGCTGGCACTCGTTCCGCACACATTCAGAACCCTGCTTGATGAAACCGGGGCTCCGATGAAGGTGCAGCAGGAACTCATGCGCCACGCAGACATCCGTACCACGATGAACGTCTACGGCAAGGCCATGGACGAAAGCAAGCGCGCGGCGCACGGTAAGGTCGTCCGCCTCGTATTGCCCTCGCAGGTGGCTTAATGCCCCTTAGTGCCCCTTGAAGTTTTTGCTATCGGATTGAAAAGAAGGAACAAAGTTGGTGGAGCCGATGGGATTCGAACCCACGACCTCCTCGATGCCATCGAGGCGCGCTCCCAACTGCGCCACGGCCCCACCGGGGATACTCTAAAAGCTTATCACACCCCACCGCGGAACAACCCCTCTTGCCGCCCCATCCTGGGCCCCTGTTCAGGACATCAAGGAGAGTCGTGTTTCCGTTAGGTCCAGTTCGTGCTCCACCTTGCGCAATACCTCGTCGTTGATACGTCCAGCGCCCCGCAGCTTCAAAGCGGTTTGCCGCTCCATACCCAGCAAGCTTTGCGAGAGTTCCAGATAGCGCGCATAGGCATGACTATCCACCGCAACTCCCTGATCGTCCTGCCCAATCAGATTCGTCAGGCGATGTTTGTACCGCTGTTCAATCTCGTTGTAGATGGCTGCGAATTTGTCGCCATCTTTGAGCCTCGCTTGTTTGAGATACGCCAGCGCGGCTTCGATCATGGCTCGCCGTGCTTCCTCTTCTTCTTCTTTGTGCCCGGTCGCGCCAGCAAGTCCCAGTGCGCGAATCAGCGGCGGCAGCGTCAACCCTTGCAAGACCAGGGTCACCAGAATGACGCAAAACGTTAGAAAAATGATTAGGTTTCTCTGCGGAAACGCCGTCCCATCCGCCAGCGTCTCGGGCAGTGAAAGCGCCGCTGCGAGGGCCAGCACCCCGCGCATTCCTGTCCAACCGACAACGAAAATCTGCCTTGCCGGGGGAAGCCCTACCCTTTGATGCAGGACCCGCCTGCGGATCAGGTTAGCCAGATACGCGCCAGGAAACATCCATATCATGCGAAGTAGGATGAGAATTACGCTGAACATGGCGCCGTACTGCAACAGCTCACGAAAACTATACTCGCGGATCCCTGCAAGTACGAATGGCAACTGCAACCCAATGAGCATGAACACCAGCCCATTCAACACAAACGTTAGCGAGTCCCACACTGCCCAAGCCTGAATCCGCACACTTGCCGAAAAAAAGTGCGAGCTGTGCCGGCTCATGTACAACCCGCACGCCACCACCGCGAGCACTCCGGAGGAGTGCATGGCCTCGGCCGCAAGATAAACGGAATAGGGAACTAGAATGCTGATGGTGATCTCGATCGGCCCGTCGTCGATATGTCGATGAATCGATTCCACAATGACTCCCAACAGCAGACCCAGCGCGATTGCCGCAACGATTAGGTAGCCAAGCCGCATGAGCCCGCTGCCGAGCGTAGGCGTTTCGCCGGTAACGACCATCGCCACACCGAATTCCAGAGCCAACAGACCCGTCGCATCGTTCAGGAGGCTTTCGCCTTCCAGAATATCGACGATGCCCTGCGGCAATCCCACTCGTTTGGCAATTGAGGTCGCCGCAATCACGTCCGTGGTCGCTACCACAGCGCCTAGAACAAAACCGAGCCTCCAATCGAATCCCTCGAAGACCCACTTTGCCGTTCCCGCCACGCCCGCAACGGTAAACCCCACCAGCCCGGACGCCAGCAGGCAGATGCTGACAAAATTAAATTTGAATTCACGCCACGGCGTTAGCCACGCCCCGTTGTAGAGAAGCGGCGGCAATACCACTAGAAAAATCACATCGGGGTTCAGCGTAATTTTCGGGATCCCCGGAATGAAACTGAGGAACAAGCCTGCGATGACGAGGACGATCGGATAGGGCGTCTGCAGTTTCCGCGCAAGCGCCGCAAACAACACCACGAATACCAGCAACAACAAGAGCACCAACTCAAGCGCATGTATCCCGCTGGCTTGCATGGCCCTTCCGCAGCTCCTCTCGACCTAAAGATACCGTACAGCATATTCGATTTGCGAACGACTTCTGCGAAGGTTGGCCTGCGCGCTGTTCGCAAACTGGATTCCGCATCCTTCTGGACGAGAAGCAACCCCGGCGCTATCCTGAAGCTCATAACTATTAGGCCGCTCGAGACATCGAAAGGAATAGGGAAGGAATGCAACACATCACCGGGACACAAATGAAAGAAATTCTCGCACCGTCGGCGTTGGCTCTTGCTGCTTTATCAACCACGCTGTTCATCGCGCTACCGCTTGCGGCGCAGCAAACAGGCCCATTACCGCCGCCGACCTACTCCGCGCCCGCACCCTTGCCGCAGCCAGGTTCCGCACCCACGAGCGTGCCTCATCAGACGACCACGGAGTCGCCACTTACAACCGATCCGCCTAAAGTCCCTCCCGAGCAAATTGTGCAGAAGTTCGCCGCGCGCGAGCTCGAGTTTAGAAAAGAGCGCGATAACTACACATACACGCAAACTTTCGTCATCCAAACTATCGACGAATACTCCGGACGGCCCGACGGCGAATATCGTATGACCAGCGACATCGTCTTTACCCCTGCGGGCAAGCGGACTGAGCACGTGACCGACGCTCCCGCCCCGTCCCTGCAACGCATCCAAATGTCGCAGCAGGACTTCGACGACCTCGAGCATGTGCAGCCATTCGTGCTCACCACCGACGAAGTGCAGAAGTACGACGTCAAATACGTTGGCCAGCAGCAACTCGATGAAATCAATGCCTACGTCTTCGATGTCGCCCCCAAGAAAATCGAGAAAAATCAGCGCTACTTCCAGGGCCGCGTTTGGGTCGACCAAGCGGATTTCGGCATTGTCAAAACCGACGGCAAAGCGGTCCCCGACATCAAGAAGCATGGACAAGAGAACGTCTTTCCTCGCTTCGAAACCTTCCGCGAAAACATCGAAGGCCATTTCTGGTTTCCGACGTACACGCATTCCGAAGACACCCTGCAATTCAGCGGAGGCGGCGTGCGCATTCGCATGACCGTCCGTTACGAGAACTACAAGCGGTTTGGATCGACCATCAAGATTGGTCAGGCTACTGAGGTCCCGAAGGAAAAGCCCTAGCGCTTTCCTGAAAACCTGAAAATCGGGTGACGAAATCCTCTGGGTATTGCCTACTTACCGAAAGGAATAGTTCGCTTGCCCGCAACGCGCACCATCGTCCGAGGCACCCTGATCGCAGTGGTCTTAGCTGTTGCGATCGTTTACATAGGCGATTTTGCCTGGGTTCGCGTGCGCATGATGCATCCGAAACCCGGCAACCCTTTTGAAACCGTCACCGCGCTTCGTATCCTCGCCATCGACGAAAAAGGCAACAAGACCGAGTACAGCGTCGACCCGCTGCAACCCCAGCAAACCGCCCAGTGTGTCCACGCGTTGTTTCCTCATAGTGGCGATCCACCATGCTGGTACCTCAAACGCAAATTCACGCAACCCATTCCTATGGCCATTCTTCCTTCTTTGACATCCTCCTGGCACTAAAGGCGAGGATTCCTACGGAGCCGGGTTTTGGTCCGGTCACTTCGGTGGGTTCCTCCCCCAGCCGCCCTACTTCAGCGGAGGACAACGAAGAGGCTTTACTTTTGAGCTGCCGCCCATAGGTCCTTTTTGGGACGAACAAGTTTATGAATCGGAGACTGACCAAAAGCGTCTTGACGTGCGGCTGTCAACTTGTCGTTCCTGATGTCCTCTCCTATCGGCAAGTCGCGCGGCAACAAATCAGTCTTGCGGCTTGGCAGCCAGCGCGGATTGAAATAACATAATCATTCGTACCAGGTTATTTTCTTCCTCGTTGTTCTCGGCGGAAGCTTCGTCGCGCAGCTTGGACTTTCGTGCGAAGTGGAGAGTGATGCGCCCAAGTCAGGGAGTTCTGCTTGTCGTGTGTTTGTCGGCCGTCGTTGCCATGTTCCTGATGGCCCACTCGGTAATGGCACACGCCATCCTTCTGGAATCCAGTCCATCGATCAACAGCACCGTCGCCGGGCCTGACATCCTTATCAAGCTCCGCTTCAATGTTCGCATCGACGCCACCCGTTCCCGGCTTACTCTGGTCAAGCCGGATGCTTCCACGCAATCGCTGACAATCGCCAAAGAAGGACCCGCCGACGCTCTCGCATCGCAAGCCCAAGGATTACCACGCGGCGAATACCGCATCCGTTGGCAAGTCCTGGCGTCCGACGGGCACATCACCCGTGGCGAGATCCCCTTTCAAGTCACGCAACCTTGACACCCTTCCATGGCCCGTCTCCTCCAAATCTTTGGATTCCTCTCGGTCCTCTTCCGGGGCGGCACGCTGAGCTTCGAATCGCTCACCATCGGCGGCATCGTCTTTCTGAATTTCGTCGCGCGCAGTGCAAACCCGCAATCGGAAGTCATCAACCTAGCCTGCCTTCGCTGGATTCGGCGCGCAGCCGTAGCGTTGGCCCTCACGCAGTTGGCATACATCCTCGCCAGCACCGTGATCCTCATGCAGTCCGCGGACATGACTCTCGCAGACGTCAGCGGCGCGAATTTCATTCTCGCCGGCGTTCTCGCCATTACCTCCGCGTTGACCATCGCCGCTCTCGCTGGCGCTAGATCTTCAAAAAGCTACCCGGTCATGCTTTTCCCAGCCTTACTAATACTCCTCTCATCCGTGATGACCAGCCACGCCATGGCTCGCCTCGAGTACCGTTTTCCGCTCGTCGTGGTCACCGCGCTCCATCAAGGGGCCACGGCCACCTGGCTCGGCGGTCTCTTGTATCTCCTGATCGCCATACCACGCTGCCCGGATCTCCGTTTCGCGCGCCAACTCATCGCGCGTTTTTCAAAACTTGCACTAATCAGCGTCGCCGTACTGGCCGCAGCAGGATTCACTCTGGGATTTGCCTACGTCGGTTCGCTCGACGCCATCTACGGCACTTCCTACGGCATCATGGTTGCCACAAAAGCCGTCCTCTTTGGCACTCTTCTACTTCTCGGCGCTTTAAACTTTCAAATTGCCCGATCACCATCCGGCGGCGCCGTAGTCGCCAGCCTAAAACGTTTCGGCGAAGCAGAAATCGGCATCGGAATCACTGTGATTCTCACCGCTGCATCGCTGACCTCACTTCCACCGGCAGTCGATCTAAGGACAAATTTTGTCTCGAAGCAGGAAATCGTCGCTCGTTTGGCGCCGCAACTCCCGCGCCTCGCCAGCCCGTCCATCGAGGACCTCCCTGAAGACATTTACGCCGCCGAAGTAAAGGCCTTCGACGCCGGCACGCTCTCGCCTGCATCGTTCGTTCCCGGCCAAGCCGGAACGCGCCCCAATACGCCCGCCGAAAAATCCTGGTCGGAGTACAACCACCACTGGGCAGGCCTGATCGTTCTGTCCATCGGAATACTCGCTTTTCTAGCCCAAACGAAGCATTTCCCCTGGGCCCGAAACTGGCCCCTCCTCTTTCTTGGTCTCTCACTATTTCTTTTCTTGAGAAGCGATCCCGAAACGTGGCCGCTAGGCCCCAATGGCTTTTGGGTCACGCTCCAGGACCCCGAAGTACTGCTTCACCGAATTTTCGCGCTGCTAGTCATCGCGCTGGCGATCTTTGAATGGCGCGTGCAAACCGGCCGCGTCGCCACCGAACGAGCTCGCCTTATCTTTCCAGCGCTAGTTGCCGTTGCCAGCGCTCTTCTCCTCACCCACTCCCACAGTCTGGGCAACATAAAAGAAGAAGTCCTAGCCGAACTGAGTCACGCTCCTCTGGCGGTCTTGGGCATTGTAGCCGGCTGGTCGCGCTGGCTCGAACTTCGTCTTCCCTCGGAAAACAAAGTGCGCGACAGAATGGCCTGGCTCTGGCCCACCTGCCTCCTACTTATCGGTCTTCTGCTCTTGAATTACCGCGAAATGTAGCGATCCGCCGCGTCTCGCATCGGCTGCGCGTCTTCGCCTATCTTTTCAACGCGCCTCTTCCGTCTGAAACTCGCCTTCCCATCGCGCAATCACCACGCAAGCCACGCAATTGCCCAGCACCGTAACGACGGTGCGTCCCATGTCCATCAGCTGATCGATGGCAAAGAGTAAAAACAGCGGCTCCATCGGCAAATGAAACGAAGTAGCCGCGCCGAAAACAATCAGCAGAGAACCCCGCGCCACGCCGGCCGTCCCTTTGCTGCTGATCATCAGCGTGAGCAGCATCATGAGTTGCTGGCCAACCGAAAGGTGCATCCCCGCCGCTTGCGCCACGAAAATCAACGCAAGCGATTGATAAATGCTCGCGCCGTCCATATTAAAGCTGTAGCCAGTGGGCAAAACGAAGGCCACCGTTTCCCGCGGCACGCCGAACAATTCCATCTCCTCGAGCG
>Ga0206996_1082_pt1 | contig 24953 bp, 11 predicted proteins | sample Alteio_BWMinCont_2_FD_153467 | JGI IMG/M metagenome (GOLD analysis project Ga0206996, IMG submission 153467) | Enriched cells from forest soil in Barre Woods Harvard Forest LTER site, Petersham, Massachusetts, United States -... | ecosystem: Environmental > Terrestrial > Soil > Temperate forest >...
GCCGCTGATATTATTGGTCAGGTTGTAGTTCGTGGTGAGATCAAAGACCAGCGTGCCGCTGTTGGAAATGGCTCCGCCGCCGATCGTCCCGGTGCTGCCGCCGTTGCCGATTTGCAGGGTGCCCGCCGTGATCGTCGTGCCGCCGCTATAGGTGTTCGTTCCGGTCAAGACCAGCTTGCCCGCGCCCGCCTTCGTCAGGATGTCGCCACTGCCGCTGATGTTGCCGTTGACCGTCAGGATGTTGCCCGAATCCGTCACCGTCCACGTTTGCGAGTTGCCCAAAATAATCGGCACGTTGATCGTGTCGTTGCCCGCGCCCGTTTGCACGATGATGCCCGTGCCCGCCGCATACGTCCCCGCCGCCGCGTTGATCGTCAGGGCATTGGTGCCGCTCAGGGTCACCGGCGAGGTCGCCGCCGTGCCGCTGCCCGTCAGGGTCAAACTGTTGATCGTCAATGCGCCCGTGTTGGTGTTCGGGACAAGGCCATTGGCCCCGACCGAGTTGGCCGTGACAAACACGTCCGTCGTCGCGCCCACCGCCGAGGAAATTACCGTCGTTCCCGCCGCCGTCGTGTAGAAGTTCGACGCTGTGTTGAGGTCACCGCTGGTGTTGCCGTTGAAGTAGGCGACCGAGGGGGTGGAGGAAGTCGAGAACGAAACAAAGACAGAGGAAGTTCCGTTACTGCTGAAGGTCGCCGTCAGGCCCGAGGTACCCGTGGTGGTGAAATTCGCCGCGTTGAAACCGCTGATGGATCCCGCCCCGCTGATCAGGGTGTAGCTGCCGGTCGTCGACAAGGAACTCAGGGCATTGAAGTTCAATACGGTCGTTCCACTGAAGGTCAAAGTCCCTCCGCTCATGGCGATCAAATCGTTGAAGGTGCTACCAGCCGTCGTGGTCGTGTTCAGGTCGAAGTCGAGCGCCGTGCCGTCGCCGATCGTGAAGCTCGATCCTGCGATCGTCAGCGTGCCCACGGTTCCGACTCCCGCACCGGGAGAGACGTGCGCTCCACTGCTGGTGGTGGCGGAGCCGGAAACTATGCCCGAGCCCGCCAGGGTGCCGCCGTTGTTGACCGTAATTGAACTGCTGGAGGCAGTAGTTCCGTTGACCACCAAACTGCCGCCATTAACGGTGACTGCTCCCGTGCCAGTTGCGCCGTAATTAAGCGCACCAAAGGTCAGAGTGTTGCTCGCCTGTACTGCGGTAGGGGCAGAACTGATTACAATTGTCGTCCCGTTGAGAATGGCGGTTATCGTGGCACCTCCCGTGATACTAGTGCCCGAGACCGTTTGTCCAACCATCAACCCTGCTGTACTAAGGCCGGTGACGATGGTCGTAGTTCCTGTGGCCGTCGTTTGATTGGTAGTGGAAATTGTTCCGGCCGAACCGGTGACAATGAGTGATCCACTATTAACCGTGGTTGTGCCTGAGTAGACGTTGGTACCAGATAATGTCTGAAAGCCCGTGCCGGTGAGTGAGACGGTTAGACCCAAATTGGCTGGCGTAGCCGCGGCGAGACTACCACCAAAAGAGTAACTGCCCGAACCGCCGAGGGTCAGTGTTTTGGCTGCGCCAGAATTGGTCACCCAGCCGCCTGCGCCGGATACGTTATTAAGCCCTCCGATGGTCTCTGCATTACCGGCGATATCTAATATCGAACCGGAAGCAACCGCCACGGTATTAGCCGAATTCAGCGCTTTGGCGTTACCCATCTGAACATTTCCGCTCGCCAAGGTCACTCCCCCCGTAAAGGTATTGGTGCCGGAGAGAATAATGTAGTTGGCGGCGTTACCCGTGCTCGCAATCGTGATTCCGAAGGTGCCGCCCGATTGCGTAATACCATCGGTAATCGACAAATTTTTTCCCGCGGCGGTGGCATTATCAAAAAGGGTGGCATTACCCTGCAGCACAACGCTGTTCGTAAGCCCGCCGAAGGTAATTCCAGTTGCAGTAGGCGCCATTCCGATACTCGATCCAGCGGCGAGGGTAATCGTGCCCTCGTATTTATTTCCACCATTCACATTACCATTCGTCGTATTGAAAGTGCTGCCCGCATTGACGAAAACATTGTTAAGCAAGACGGCGGTGTTGCCACCACCGTTCAGCGCGACCGTACCTGTCCCAGAAACGCTGGCGGTACCAATGGAAAGCGTACTTCCGGTCGGTAACGCAGCCACACCGCCGGACACACTTGGGGCGGCCAGGATTAGATTTCCTCCGCCCGTGACCGTCGTCGATCCGGTATAAGTGTAATTCGACACTGTCCCCGTCAGGCTGACGGTACCCGCACCTTCCACGATAATGCCGTTGCTGCCGGCAATCTGACTGAAGGTAAGCGTCTTGCCCGCGTTAGGGTTAAAGGTCACACCATTGGAACCTGTGGCAAGCAACGTGGGGCCGTTGGAAGTATCGAAGGTTCCACTTACCGCCGAGGTCAGGACCGAGCCATCCCCCAGCGTAACGATACCCAGGGTGATGACACCGGTATTGACCGAATCACCGAGTTGCACCGTGGCATTGGTGCCAATCGTCGTTGGCGTATTGACCAAGCTCAGCGTGTTGGCCCCTACAGAGGCCAATTCACCGCCATTAATCGTCAGCGTGCTGCCGCCGGTGCTGTTCAAGGCCCCGGAGGCGCCCACTTCCAAGACACCCGCATTGAGAATGGTATTGCCGTAGTTATTGTTATTGTTAGCGATAATGAGCGTTCCCGCGCCGTTCTTGGTGATGCTGTCGCCTGAACCGGAACTATCGATTATGCCTTCCAAATCCAAGACCCCGGCGGTATTGCCGATCGTCGTGTTGCCCGCGGTCGAAATCGCGCTGGAGGAATTAAACTGCAAAACACCGGCCTGAAGATTCGCATAGGTCGATGAGGTCGGCAGCGTTACGTTTTCACTCAGCGAGAGGGTGCCCGCGCCCGTTTTCGTGATGTCCAAATAGGCGTTGGCGCCATGTGCCGTGTTGGTGATGTTGCCCCCTACCGTCAGGGTATTGGCCGCAACGTTGATGGCCAGCGACCCGGTCATAGTGACATGGCCCGTGCCCAAATTGAGGCCGTCCGTCCCGATGAAGCCAAAGCTCCCGTTCCAGTTCTGCGGGTTGCTCGTGCTGAGGGTCGTGCTGCCCGCGACCGTGCTGTTGAGCAAGCCACCCGAGACAGTGAACGTACCCGTGCCCAACGCGGTCGCGCTGTTGAGAACAAGTGTGCCAGATGAAAGTGTCACACCATTCACGTAGGAATTGTTGTTGCCGCTCAAAATCAGGGCCGAGGTGCCGTTTTCAACAACGCCCGTGACGGCACTGCCGATGGTGCCACTAATCGTCGCGGCACCAGTGCCAACACCCGAGTTGGTAATGATGCCCGCATTATTGACCGTACCGGAGAGAGTGATGGTGTTGGTGCCAGTTTCGCCGAGAGTCAGGCTACCGGAATTGGTAAAGTTACCGGTGATGGTGCTATTCACCGAGCCGTTATTAAAGATGACGTTCAGGTTGCCGGTGTAGCTGCCGGCACCGCTTGACGCGACATTGTTGCCAAAGGTGAATGTCGAAGCGGTACCACTGTCGGTGATGGTACCGGCGTTGATCACGGTGCCCAAGGTCTGGTTGTGTCCGTTGAGATCAAAAATACCCGCCACCGCCGTGGTAAGGGCATTCCCGCTGTTGATGCTGCCGCTCGCGCCCAGTTGCAAAGTGCCCGAGGTAACAGTGGTGAGACCGGTGTAGGTGTTGGTGCCAGAGAGGACCGCGCTACCGGAGGTCACCGTAAAGGTGCTCGTTCCTGAAATCGTGCCTGCGCTGGTTTCGTTGAAGAGACCCAGGGCATTGTTGACCACAACGTTGCTGCCGTTCAGCGAGCCGGAGAGGAGCAGCGTATTTGCGGCGGTACCGGACAACGTCGTCACGCCGGTATAGCTGTTACTGCCAGAAAGAGTGAGGATGTTCGAGCCGCTGTAGGTCAGGCCATCGGCAAAAGTCGTGCGGTTGGTGAGGGAGTCACTGATGTTGACGACTCCGGTGCCCGCGATGGTCAGGATGCGTGACGCGCCGCCCCCACCAATCGCAAAAGTGTTATCGGTAAAGGAAGTCGTGCCGGTATTGTTGACCGTAAGCGCGTAGTTGGCGCCATCGCCGGTGATGGCGCCGGTGAACGCGATATCGTTCGAGCCACCAATGATCACATTGGCACCAGACACCGAACCGCTGAAAGCGGTGGCGTTGCCAATGCTGTTGGTGCCCGTCAGCGCCGAGGAAGCAATCAATGTCGGTGTCGTCGAGCCGATTCCCAAGGTCAACGTGCCTGAACCCAGCGAAGTCGAGTTGCCAATGATGGTCGTTCCATTACCGGCAGTATAACCGCCAGTGAAGGTGTTGCTGGATCCCCCGTTCAACGTCAGGGTGCCCGTACCGTTATATTCAAAACCATTGGCGAATGAATTTCCGTTGGTGATCGAACCGGCCATCGTGACATTCGCCGAACCAGCGATGATGTCGGTGATGCCTGCACTCGCCGCCGCCGGCCCCAGCAAATAGCTCGATACATTCATGCTGGTCGCTGAACTGGTGCCCGTTCCATTATTGACGGTCAGCGTCAGGCCAACTCCGGTTCCACTGGCGTTGTTCAAGTTGCCGATGGTGAGCGTACTCGTGCCATTCAAGGTGACGATCCGTCCACCGCTGAAACTCGTCGAACCGATCGTTAAGTTGTTACTGCCACCAAATGCGGTGGTACCCCCGATGATATACGTGGTGCTCCCAGAAAGCGTCAGCGCACCACCGCTCGTATTGTCAAAGGTACCTCCGTTGAGATTGATCGTACCCGAGGTACCCAAGGCCCCTGCGCTTCCGATGTTCAGTAATCCATTCGCCAGGGTCAACCCTCCGGTGGTTGAATTTGAACCAGTAATCGTCAACGTCCCCGTCGTGAGGGTGGTCAGTCCGGTGTAACTGTTGTTGCCTGACAGGGTGACTTTGCCGGTTGCATTATTGACCGTCAAAGCTATGGTGCCGCCTGTGCCGCCATTGGCAATGGTGCCGCCAAGCACCGTTGTACCTGCGCCATTAATGGTTAGCGTCTGCGTAGCGGAAGTAAGACTGCTCGTGATGCCATTAAGAACCGTGAACGTGTTTGTCGTCGAAGCATTATTCCAATTCTGGGATTGAGCAAGAGCGACGTTAAGAACATTGGTCGGGTCGCCGATCGTGACCGCCCCGGCGGTTGAGGAGATAGTAATTCCGCTGGCTCCGATTCCCAGGGTCTCAGGGGTTGAACTCGTAGAATCGAGCGTGGTGGATCCCGTGTTATTAAACGTAATGCCAGAAGTCGCTTGAGCGCCAGCAAGCTGGACTGTTGTGGTGCCATTAAAACTGGATCCATTAAAAACCGCTGCACTGCTTGCCGTAGGACCGACCCCGATACCACCAGACCCTGTAGTATTAGTTGACCAACTCGTCGCATTGTTCCAAGTATTCGTACCGGTGGAATTCCAATAAAAAGGCCCCGCCGCCTGCGCGGACAGACTCGCGAGAAGCATGAGGGAGGCGGCGAGAAGCAGGGCGCGTCGCTTAAATCCCAAACCATTTACCAAGTTGGACGCGCGGGCTGAAGAGAGGATACAATTCATGGGCTTAATTCCAATTTTTTCTGCTTTAATTTGAGGAGAGTATTTTCGCTGATGCAGTAAGAGCGACGAGGAAGCAATCGCCATTTATAGCTTTTATATCTTATCCAACGAAGATTGCAATAAAATAATGTACGGGTGCGTTAAGTTTTTGTGGCCAGCGGTGCGATTGGCATCGATTTATTGGGAAGTTTGAGTTAACTTCTGAGATTTCACCCTTTTGTAAATCGCACCCGTTGGCGTGCAGAGTGATAAAAGCATTTGACGGAGATGATATATATGTTTTATCGTAACCGCAAGGCTTTTTGAATGCACGCATTTGAAACTAATCGTCGCGACCTCCGATCGAATGATCGATCCGTAAGATGTCCGCGCCAAGGGTTCACCCTCATCGAGTTGCTGACTGTTATCGCCATCATCAGCATCCTCGCGGGGGTGGCGGTCTCCGGATTCTCCTCCGTGGGAGCGCGAAATTTCTCCACGCAGAGTTTACAAATATCGGACACTCTGGAGCGCGCGCGCGAATATGCGGTGGCCAATAATACCTACACGTGGGTCACCTTCTATGCCAGCACGGCAACGCCCAGCCAACCGGTGGTCTACGTGGCAACGGTTGTGTCGGTGAACGGCACGTCGCAAATCCTGTCGAACGGATCGTTGGGCTCCTCGGCGCAGTGGTCCTCCGGCCAGGTCGATACGACCGCGACCGGCAGCAAATGTGCGCTTTTGGACAAAGTCGCCTCGTTCCCCCAGATGGGCCTTTCCAATCTTGGCAGCTATAATTCTCTTATTTCCAAACTGCCTGCGGTCGCCTCCAGTAATCTTGCGCCGCTGGCATCCTCCACGGGCTCGCCGGCAGGCCCTTCTTTTTTAATCAACGTCCCCGGACTCGGCAGCCAGACCTTCACCCAGAGCATCGAGTTTACGCCATCGGGCGAAGCCAAGGTGCAGGCGGCTCCGACACAAGCCATCGAATTCGACCTGTGTCAGTATCATGGCGCCTCCGCTTCGAGCACCATGGTGGCGGCTGTCCGGGTCAATGGTTTTACCGGCCAGGCCGAAGTCTACCAACCTTGATGAGGAAATGCTCCATGGCTGCGTTCGCCATTATCGAAAGACGAACGGCCTTTTCGCTGATTGAAGTTGTCATTGCGATTGCCGTCGTTTCTTTCTGCTTATTCGCTCTTTTGGGTCTTTTGTCCGTGGGAGCGAAAGCGGGCTATGATTCAAACGAGACGGTCCAGGCCGCAAATATGGCCTCGCTGTTGGTGACCGAACGCCGCGCGGCGCCGACCAATACAATCAGCGCGACGTTTCCGATCCTTCCGTTGACGAACACGATGAGTCCGAGCAGCGTTTATGTCGCGGCCGACTGCACGATGCTGTCGTCCGCTCAAACCAATCTCCCGGTCTATCGCCTGGCCTACAAGGTCACCTCCAATGCCAACAAGACCGCCTCGCTCTACCTTTGCCTGTCATGGCCTCCCTCCATTGACCCGACGGTTAATCCTGCTGAAGTGAAAGGTCGCTATGAAGTCTTTACCTGTATTCCGCTGCAGTAGGGGGCCGCGCGCGCGATCGCTCGCGAGTTTTAGCCTGATCGAGCTTCTGGTCTCGATTGCGGTCCTGACCCTGCTTCTGGCCATATTGTCCAGTTTTCTCATCTCCATCAATTCGACTTGGGCGCAGGGCAAAAGCACGATCAACAATTTTGCCAAGGCCCGCAGTTCGCTGGATATCATGACGCTCGACTATCAATTGGGGGTCTTCCGCCCCGATGTACCCGCGTTTACATCCGGCAGCAACACCTTCTACACGCTCCGTCAAAGCAGCAGCACCTATACGGACCCGACCCGCTCGCTGATTTGCTATCAAGTCCAGACCACGGCGACGAATTCCGTTTTGCAGCGGGCGGCCAATACGGTGACCACGATCCCCTTTAACACCTCGACCATTCCCGCCGCAAACAACTACCTGAACATGGTCGATGGCGTGCTGAGCATGCAACTCAGTTTTGTGACCCCGACCGGAGCAATCACCAACGCTTATGCCGCGGGAGACAAGGCGGTGGCGGTCGACCTGGCCATTGTCGATGACACCACCCTTGCCGTGCTGGTGTCGACCGGGAAGCTCGCCACCCTGAGCGGTGACGCGGCTTTCAATGTGAATATCAATGGCGGCAAGACCCCGTACCAGACCTGGCAGGCCAACTTCAATCACACGACTGGCGCCGCCAATCCCATTAATTACGCCAATTATCCCGCCAATATCCGAGGTGGAGTCCAATTTTTTGAACGCTATGTCCCCCTTCCCTAGATACGGCCGCACGTCTGCCGGCTATTGCCGCAGCAGGCGCAGCATGGCCCTGGTGACGGTCCTGCTCATGATCGCCATCATCAGCGTGACGGTGATTGCCTTTGTCGTGACGATGCAACTCCACCGGCAATCCAGCCTCAGTTACGGCCAGTCGTTTCGGGCGGACCAACTGGCCCAGGGCGGCGCCTGGTGGACGGTGAAGGAACTCCAGGAGGAGATGAGCGCCCAAGCCGGCGCGGCCGATACGACGATGGGCTATGGCATTTATACGAATCTTTCCATCACCAACATGATGCCACAGGGAGTGGGCACAAACTCCGCGATGGTCAGCCTGGTGAAGACCAGCTTGGGCGGCACGAGCGCCTACTACGCCTATCCCACGGGCCCTTACCCCAACGGCGGGGTCCTGCCCTCTCCCGTCCGCACCGAGGTCCCCTCGTTGAATGGACGCTATGTGGACGCCACCCGCTGGAGCGAACCCTGCATTGGCACTTTTCCCACGGACAACAGCGGCAATCCTTATTGGATCATGGTCACCCGGAGCGGGCCCACTTCGTTTACGAATGCAACAATCCAGCTTCCACTCTGGGCCAATGTCTCCGACCCGAATAACTACGTGATCGGGCGCTATGCCTATGCGATCTACGATGAAGGCGGACTGATCAATATCAACCTGGCGGGATATCCCACGAGCTTTCCCGATGGCTCGACCAACACCCTCGCGGACCTCGCCCGCAAAGGATCGCCCGGCATGATGGATTTGACCGCGATCCCCAATCTGACGACGACCCAGATCCAGGCCCTGATCGCGTGGCGCAATGCGGGCTCGGAAGCGAGCGCGACCAGTTACACGAACTATCTCTACTCCACCAATCTGACCGCGACCAATGGCCCCGCCGGTACGGTCCTGCAAGCCACCAATAGCTTCGGCACGACGAATAACTACCTCTACGTTGCGCCGGGCGATAACGCGTTTTTAAGCCGTCAGGACCTGATCGCCTATGCCCAGGCCAACAATATGACGAATATGCTTCCTTACGTGACCACCTACAGCCGGGATGTGAACGCGCCCAGTTTCTTTCCAGCTAGTAGGACTGTGCCCTTCCTTAAATATCTACTGAACCTGAATCCTCCTGCGGGCGGCGTGGCTGTGGTACCTGCAGGCTTTTACTTCGGGAAAACCAACAGCTTCAATCCCAATATCCCCCTGGTGCGCCAATCGAACGGCTTGCCGCTCGTTTCCCAGCGCTTTCCGCTGAGCCGACTCGCGCTTTTTTCCAACCCCACGGCGAACGCGACGGCGATTAGTAATTATTTCGGACTGACTTTGAATCCTGACGGATATAGCTGGACCTATAACCAGACCGTGACCAATACCCCGGCACAGCCCCAGATCGCGTGGATCTCCCAAGTGGCAACGAACTCCCCACCACGCAGCCCCAACTTCTTTGAATTGATCCAGGCCGCGGTTTTGCAGGGAAGCCTGACGCCACTGTCCACCACCTATGCGAACACGACCTGGGTATCCGCGGTCACGATGCAGATGGGGGCCAATATCATCGATCAATACACGAGTGATAACTGGCCCACGGTGATCAATTTCAACAACGAGGTCTATGCCGGGAATAAAAGCCTTCCCTATCTCAGTGAGTTTCTCCAGTGGACCTATCGCCCGCTTAATGACGCGGAGGGCAGCACAACCAACCGGGCCGATATCCTGATGGTTTGTCCGCTCGAATTTTGGAATCCCTACCAAAACGCCGCCAATCTTCCTTCGTCAGGCCCGACCAATTTGCGGGTGTTGATTGAGCCCAACGGAGCGACCAATGCCGCCGAAACGGCCTATTGGCGGGCAACGGGTGTTACAACCAATGCAGTGCCGACAACCAATACCGCGGCCCCTTTCGTTAATATCGCCACCCCTCCAACAAATTCCTCGGAAATTCCAACCTATTTCAACTACCCCGCCAATACCACCGACGCCAACAAGCCCGGCGTTGTCTTTACGAATTCCGCCGCCTACATGGAGCCCAGCCTTGTCACCAATGGCGCCGGAACGACCAACAGCAGCGGCTTCGTCGATTGGACCAATTATACCGATCCTGCCAGCCCCAGTAGTGGGTCGGTGTCTGGTTTTCTGGCCGGATATGCCACCAATCTTCCCGATGCTCGAATTGTGTTGAGCATGGCGACAAATGCCGCCACTGCTTTTCGCTATAAATCCTCAGGCCTCGATACGTCTGGCTCCGGGGGCACTGGTTTTCAGGTCCAATTTCAGGACGCGAACGGCGTCTGGCACCCCTATCAGGGCTATTCGGGAACCAACAGCATAAGCTCAAATCCACAAATTACGCCCATCGGTTTTGTCACCTCACAGGGAGCCATGACTTACACCGATTCATCAGCCGCTCCTTACAGCCCCAACCTTACGGGAGGCACCTCTTGTTTCACGAACTTCGGTTTCTACGCCCAATCCGCCGGATTCGGAGACCCGCGGGCCTATCTTTGGGGAATGAGCTACGAACAGGCGTCTCCCAACCTTAGCGTACGTCCCGATTCCAAGACCGCCGGCGTAAGTCGTGGCCGCAACGGCAACTATCCCCTGGGCTATGCGTACCCCTATCAAACTGGCGGTGGAAATACGTGGAACCCGGGTTGGAATCCAGCCTTTGAGGGCATGTATAACGAAAATGCCATCGTCAATGCGTTTGCCAGCGCAAACAGCGCCACATGGCCCGCAGCTAATTCCACGAACACCTATAATTACGATGTCGATGGCATCATCCGTCCCGGTGACGGCTATCTGGGAACGAACGCCAATCCCTACCTAGCCAACAATGCGGTCAGCTTTGCGGCCCGCCCGATCATCCTGAACCGCCCCTTCCGCAGCGTGGCGGAGATGGGCTTCGCTTTCCGCGGGCAGGCTCCCTGGAAATCGATCAATTTTTTCGACACCAACAGCGCCGACATGGGGCTGCTGGATATGTTTGGAAACGACCCGGCTCCGTTGGTGGCGGGAAAAATCAATCTCAATACGCGGCAACCGGTCACGATCCAGGCAGCCATTCAAGGCGCATACAAGACGGAACAAATCGGGTCCACGCGCCTCTCCACCCTTTCCAGCACGGAGAGCAGCAATATCGCCAGCGCCATCACCTCCTTCACGTCGACCAACTCGTACCTCAACCGTGCCGACCTGGTCCGCCAGACCTCGCCCTATATCAACTATTTCTCGCCCGTATCGGACACAACGATCAAGGCCCGCCGGGAGGCGGTGGTCCGACCGCTGGCGGAATTGGGAACAACGCGCACCTGGAATTTGTTGATCGATGTCATCGCCCAGGTCGGCCACTACACGCCAACGGCCGCCAACGCGAACTCCGGCAACGCGAGCCTGTCCCTGGGGAATCAATTTGTCGTGGACGGCGAGCGCCGGTACTGGTTGCACGTGACCATCGATCGTGTGACCGGGCAGGTCGTCGATGAACAATTGGAACTTTATAACGAATAGCGCGGGGGGGGGGACTTTCCCCTGCCTTCGGTGGCCGTTGCGCGACGGTGCAGCGTCATCCTGTAGCGGCGTGTCCATGACCGCCGAGGTTACGGCAACCCGTGTGGTTGATGCGTTCGGCGGTCATAGACGCGCCGCTACAGATGAGTCCCCCTCTATTGCGCCGCAATAGCATCGTTACCGCCAGGATGACGGCATCTTAAAAAAAATTCCGAATGCTCCGCTGCTAGCGGCTGGATTTTTTAATCGTTGATGAAAACGAAGTCGCCAGCCCTTCCGTCAGCAGCGGCGCGGCGGCACAGGAAACCTGCAGCCCTTCCCAAGTGGCCGCGAGTCGCCCGTCCTTCCGAACGATTTCCGGAGCGGGAGATTTCATGGGACCGTTCGAACACCGCAGCGCAAAAACACAGGCCGCCTCGGACAATTCCTTGAGCACGAATTCCTTTTCCGGCCCCTGGTAAATCACCACATCCATCAAGGCTTTCGCCCCATCGACGCCGGATTCCCAGTGTCCCACGGACTCGCCCCACACAGCGTGGGCAATGGAAAGGTCCAAATGAAAATCTCCATCCTGGAACCGCCAGGGATTGCTCAATTTTGTGGGGGCGGGAGGAAGCTTTTTGGTCACCGGCCCCTCGATCTCGAAACGGAGGCGCAAGTCGCGGGCGCGGATCTTGCCGTCCTTGATCTTGTCGAAGAAGGGATGCGTGTCGTATCCGTCGACGGCAAAACCGAACGCGGCCAGGACATCCCCCTCGCGTTGAATACTGAAGAAATGCGCGCCGCAATAATCCGCGCCGTCGTGGAGGAAACGGAGACGCAGAGAGGATGCGGCCTCCGGGGTGCCCCAATAAGCGAGGAGAGAGCGGCGCTGATTGAACATGTCGCTCATATTCACGCTACCGAGGGTGAAATTCAAACCGAGGTACGTGGTGCCCATGATATCCGGCCGGCCGTCGGTCCCATGGACGAAAGTCTGATGAAATTCGCGCGGAGCTTCCAATGAGAAGAAGAGCGGTTCCAGATCAGGCGGGCAAACGTGAACGAGACGATGCTCATGCAACTCCGGTTCGACATCACCCGCAGGAAAGCGCCCGCCCGTAGCGCGATGAAGCAAGCCATACACATGTGGAGACAGGAGTGTTCGATAAGCACGGCTCTGCGGACCGGCCCATTGGCGGGTGGGCGCGTGGAAATGAGAGGCGATTTCCTTCCATGCCATGTGATAGATTTCGCCGGCCATGGCACGGGCTTCGGGGTCACGGGCATATCGAAGAAGGCGGCCCAACTCATCGACAGCAACCACGGTGTAAGTGGGGCTGTTATATTCGGCGAAACCTCCCTGCTCGCGGGTATAGGCGTGGAAACGGCGAAATTTCGCCATGGCATAGTTGCGCAAATCCGGGACGTCATAAGTCTCGGCAGCGACAAGGGAAACGAAGCTCCCCATGATCGCGATATTGGTATAGTGCGGGCCGACATCACGCTTCTGAATCGAACGCGCCGCATGGAGAATGGCTTCCTTGATGCGCACCTGCAGGGCCAAGGGAAGAAAAGGACCGTGAGTCAAGGCGATCTCAAGGAGTTGCGCGCCACAAAAATCGGCCCAGTTCCAGTCGGGCGGCGCCATCTGCTCGAGCGGTTCATCCATAAACCAGGACCAGATTCCGTACGTGGGTCTCGCCGGGTCGGTGTCCTGCAGAGAAAGAAGACGGTCGAGAATGGCCAATGCCCGCTCCCGCTCATCCGCATCGCCGCCATCGAGAAGGGCCACGGCATAGACGAACGATTCGCGTGTGGGATGGACCATGCCGCCCTTGAGGGTGGTGTGGTAACCGGGCGTACTAAACGGAAGACGCAACAAGCGTTCCTCCGGATTGTAAGACTTGTTTTCGCGGTCCAGGGCGCGGCGAAGACGCACGCGTTGAGAGTCCGTCAGGGTCAAAACTGGAGGAAAAGCAGTCATTGGGATTGGTGATCGACCGGGGAAGCGGTCGTTAGCGGGCGGATATTGGTCCGGACGTACATCTTAAGGATTCTCATTGGGCAGAAAAACAATGCATATAAAAACTATATATTCAATCATTTTTCTAAACTACCGTGCTGCCGGAAGTAGTTTTTTTCGTCACCAATGCACCGAAATCAGGTTGAAAATCGTCCGTTCTGATAAATCTGATTGCAGTGATTGGCTGCCATCCCATAGTGAACAGATGGCAGAGCCCGAGGACATCATCTCATTCAAGGTCCAGAAAGGGGAAGCGCTCCACCGGCAGATTACGAATCATTTTCGGGCCCTAATTTCCAGCGGGAAACTTCCTCCCGGCTCCAAATTGTCGCGGATGCACGATCTGGCCGCGCAATGGAATACGAATTATTTCACGGTCCATACCGCACTCACCCGGCTCGTTCGGGAGGGCCTGTTGGAACGAAAGCCCCGGCTGGGAACTTTCGTCCGCAAAAAAATCAAGCAGTTGACCAGTGTCGGAATTTATTATGGCGACGAGATCCTGATCAAACATGAGCGGGCCTTTTATCGCGCCCTGCACGGCCAGCTTTTAAATTTGCTCCAGAAGGAAAACATCTCAGCCAAGGTGTTCATCGACAGCAGGCCGCGGGCGCTCCAGGAGGAACCCATGGTGGAGCTTTTGGAATCGGTCCATTCCCGTTCGATTCACGGGCTGATCGTTCCCCTGGTCAGTTATCCCAAGGTCGACTGGCTCGACAAGATGCCTCTTCCAACCTCCGTTTTCAGTTCCGGACGCACCGACTACAGCCGGATCTGCATTGATTTTAACCAGATCATGACCATGGCATGCCGGACGTTGAGCGAGCAAGGCTGCCGGACCGTGGGACTCGTCTTTCCCGATCCGTCGACCGACAACGACTGGGGAAAAGACGAGACCGATACCCTCTCCAACGCTTTCGAAACTCAACTGAAAGCATTTAACCTGAAGACGCACAAGTCCTGGCTGAGAAGGCCGAAGGTCCACCAGGAATCCCAGGAAAAATACGGCTATCAGGAATTCCACAAATTATGGTCGCTGAAAGACAAGCCGGACGGACTGATCGTTTACCCGGAAAATGTTTCACACGGTGTGGTCCTTGCCGCACTGGAATGCGGAGTGAAAGTCCCCTCGGAGATCAAACTTGTTTTGCACAAAAACCAGAATGTTGAATTTCTGTGCCCCCTTCAGGCGGATTGGATTATCACGCGGGAGAAAGACATTGCGGACGCATTGATTCAACAAATCAAAGACCGCTTTGCCGGGCTTGAACCGCACTATTACGAAATTCATCATGAGTTCGTGAAGGGAAGCAGCCGCGATCTGATTTCCAAGTTTGCCTTGGCGAACAAGCTCGAGGCCTGACGGCGAGCGAAGACTTCTTCCCGTCCGCTCGTGGCACCCTCCCATCGGGTTGATGAAAAAAGGCTGTGATTTATAGTTTTTATATGCAGGCTTGTGACCTGCCTAAAAAAAGCGTTAAAGATGAATCTGGCGCCCGGATTTTGCTTCGACCGCTTCCAGGCCAACCGCGTTAAAACCTTCCGGAGCCTTCTTGATCCAAGGGATATTTCTCCGGCCAACTTAATCCACCCACTTGAATCTAACCGTTTGCAGTCAAATTATTGAAGGCTCACTCCGTAAACCCTGGAAAAATGCCATCGCCGTTGGACGCGCTTACGAGTTGCTCCGCCAGGACACGCTGGATCATCTTCGTTTTGTCCAACGCTCGATCGGCTACCGCTATTGCCGCTTTCACGGGCTCTTTCACGACGAAATGGCCGTGGTGGCGCGCCGGGAGGATGGCTCCCTCGCCTTTCGCTGGCATCAGATTGACAAAGTTTACGACGCCCTAATCGAGATGGGGCTGAAGCCTTTCGTGGAGCTCAATCCCATGCCGAGCGCTCTCGCCTCCGGCACGGCGACGATTTTCGACTGGCGGATGAATGTCACCCCTCCCCGGGATTACCTCGAATGGGAACAATTGGTGGAAGCCTTCACCCGTCACTGCGTCGACCGTTACGGAATAAATGAAGTTCGCCAGTGGTACTTCGAGGTCTGGAACGAACCCAACCTGCCGGGATTCTGGACGGGGACGAAGGACGAATACTGGAAGCTCTACGACGCTTCGGCGCGAGCGGTCAAGCGGGTGTCGGAGTCGTTGCGGGTGGGTGGTCCGGCAAGTTCCAAGGCGAATTGGATCGAGGATACCATCAACCATTGCACGACCGAAAATGTGCCGCTCGATTTTATCAGCACGCATCTCTACCCTCAGGACGAATACGTGACCTATCCTGATCGAAAAGGAAGCCCGCATGCCCCGGGTGATTACTTCGCCGACACGGTGCGCTCCGTGCAACGCATTGTCGCGGAATCGTCCCGTCCCGATTTGGAAATTCATTGGACCGAATGGAATTCTCTCTCCACGTCCTCGACTGCCGCGGTCACCTGGACGGAGAACACCTGGGTCGATTCCCTGAATGGGGCCGCCGTCGTGTGCCGGGCCTGTCTCGCCCTGGATGATGCCTGCGATACGCTTTGCTGGTGGGTGGCGAGTGATGTTTTTGAAGAGTCCGGCATGCCACAAAGCGAGTTCTCCAGCACCTACGGGCTGATCACGCTCAACGGACTCCCGAAGGCGACTTTTCATGCCTTTGAGTTTCTCAATCGCCTGGGTGACACGCGCCTTCAAACCGAAAGCGACGAGGAACTTCCCTCCGGTTGTGGATGGCATGTCACGCAAAAAGCCGAAACGCTACAAGTCCTGCTGTGGCATCAATTCCTTCCCGAGATCCCCGGACAAACGTCATGGCGAGGCCGGGTAACGGCACCAACTGTGAACGAAGGCCGGTCGATCCTGATTCAATCGCGAATCGGATGGGGTCACGGCAGTGCTTGGGAAACCTGGCTCGAGTTGGGGCAACCGCAAAATCTGTCCCATGAAGAAATGCGCCTCTTGCGCAGCCACTCCCAACCCCAGTGCCGGCTCTTTTTGCATCCCGAGGAAGGCGTCCCTGCTTCGTGGGATTTCGACCTTGCTCCGGGTGAGGTTGTCCTCTTTGAATTACGACGGCAGGGCGTCGCGGCTCTGCCTAAAAGTGCCCTGCGCGAAGAACTGGCCCAGTGGGAACAGCAAATGAGCGACATCTCCCGGGCCTGATTGACACCAGCACCATGCACCTGATCGATTGGCTGCTCGTTGCCCTCCCGGTGATTATCGTTGCCGGTGTGACCATCTACGCCAATCGCTACCTCAAGAGCGTGGCCGACTTCATGTCCGGCGGACGTCTCGCGGGAAGATACCTCCTTTCCACCGCCCGCAGCGAAATGGGCGCGGGCGCCATCGGGTATGTCGCGATGTTTGAGTGGTTCAGTCACGGAGGTTTTCCGGTGACCTGGTGGGGACAAATTGCGAGCCCCGTCAGCCTGGTCATGGCGATCACCGGTTTCGTGATTTACCGCTATCGCCAGACTCGCGCGCTGACGCTGGCGCAGTTTTTTGAGATGCGTTACACCCGGAGCTTTCGCCTCGCCACCGGCATTCTCGGGTTTATCGCGGGCATCCTCAATTTCGGGGTGATCCCGGTGATCGGCGGCAAATTCATGGTCCACTTTCTGGACCTGCCCCAAACGATTCATCTCTTTTCCTTTGCGGTCCCCACGTACCTCGTGTTGATGGCCGCTTTTCTAACGGCCACCACGCTCATCACGATCACCGGCGGTCAGATCACGGTGATGATGGCCGACTGTATCCAGGGCATGATCTCACAAATTTTCTACGTGATCATCGGGCTGTTTTTGATCTTCATCTTCAGCTGGCCGGAAACGCGCGCGATGCTTCTCTCAAATCCACCGGGCCATTCGATGGTCAATCCATTCGAGAGTTTTAGCACCAAAGATTTCAATCTCGGGTACGTGCTGATCGGCATCTTCGGCAGCGTTTACGGGACGATGGCATGGCAGAACAACCAGGGGTTCAACTCGGCGGCGGCTTCCCCCCATGAGTCGCGCATGGGTTACATCCTGGGCAAATGGCGCGGTTTTGCGCTGGGAACCACCATGCTCCTTTTGGCGGTTTCCGCCCTGACCTACCTCCATCAGCCGGAAGGGCAGGCCGTGGTTGGGCAACGGCTCGCCCAGATCGCCGACCCGCAAACGAGCGAACAAATGCGAATGCCGATCGGACTTTCAGAGCTCTTGCCCATCGGGATCAAAGGCCTGCTGGTCTCGGTGGTCCTGATGGGAATACTCGGCGGCGACGGCCAGCATCTTCACTCCTGGGGAAGCATCTTTGCCCAGGATGTTGTCCTGCCGCTTTGCAAACGCCCGCTGAGCGTGCGCGCGCACATCATCCTTTTGCGCGCCTCCATCATTGGCGTGGCTTTATTTGCTTTTTTCTTTGGCGCGCTCTTTACCCAGACCGAATATCTGCCGATGTGGTTTAACGTCACCATGGCGATTTTCGTCGGTGGCGCCGGAGCGGCCATCATCGGGGGACTTTACTGGAGCCGGGGCACAACTGCCGGCGCATGGACCGGGCTGATTTTGGGGTCGACGCTCTCCACCGGCGGGATTCTTCTCCGACAACCGGCAAGTGTTGATTTTTTTCGAGGCATGACCGATCGACTGGGTATCTCAGGAACTCCGTGGGTCCAATCCGTCTTGAATCATCTCGGCCCCAACCTGCCCTTGAACGGCACCGTGATCGGTTTCTTCGCCACGCTCACGGCTTTGGCCGGCTACATCATTGTCTCTCTTTTGACCTGTCGCGTGCCTCATGACATGGATCGCCTTCTGCATCGGGGGAAATACGCGGTCGAACCCGAGGCCCCGAATGAACCGATTGCCACCAAGCCCGTCCGGAGCCGGTTCCATGTCTACAACATCGTCGGAATCGACGAACATTTCACCCGCGGTGATCGATGGGTCACCCTGGGGATTTTTTATTGGAGTCTCTTTTGGTTCGGCGTTTGCGTCATCGGCAGCACCTGGTATCTCATTCATCCATGGTCGGACAACGCGTGGGCCGAATATTGGCTCGTCACGGCCATTTATCTTCCGCTCGCAATTTCGATAGGCACCACGATTTGGTTTACCATCGGTTGCTGGAAGGACCTCATCTTATTTTTCCGCCGCCTGCGCGTGGAACGGGTCGACCTCCATGATGACGGCACCGTAAACAAAGATCACGATTTGGAAAAAGCGGGATCCTCCCATTAAGACGCAGGTCTGCGGTCCCGGGCCGAGGGGCCATTCATCCACTGCCCTTCGATCAACACGTCGCGGGGATGCGAAGGCACACCACGCTCGTTCCGGTTGAATTGGCTGACGATGATGTCGACGGCTGCGGCCCCGATAAGTTCGTGCCGCTGATCAATCCCGGCCATTTCTTTTTGCCCGGGATGGCGGTCAAGATTGGCAAAGGCCACTGTTTTATCGAGTTTGGCCGCGTGAAGCCATTTTCGAATTTCAATCGCATTACTAACGATGACATCGGGGCGATGAGCGCGACACCAACGACCGATATTTTCCTCCGTTAGATTCGTGGCAATGAGGGGAGAGATTCGATGGCCAGGGGAAAGATTCCTTATCGTCGCATAGTAGCCACCCACCCATTGATCGCGCACATTGGGCGTGAGGTTGGCGGGCAATGCCAAGGCGGGCCGGCGATATCCGAGGCGGATCAGTTCACTCACAGCGAGGCACGAGGACCGAAAATGAAAATGGGAAGCTTGATGCAAAACCGGTATCTGGGGACTGGGCGCAAACGCCGCGAGGGAGAAATGCTCCCACTTGAGATCGATTTTGGGATGATCGATCGGGATGGGAGCGATCAGAACGGCGACGATTCCCCGGTTGACTAATATTTGACCAAGCCTCTGCCCCGACAGCCCCGGTTCATCCAGCCAGAATTCTTCAAATTGGAATCCAAGTTCTTCTCCCCTGAGCTTGGAGCCGGTCAAATAACGCCGCTCCGATGGAAACGGCGCGATCGTGGTATCGGGATGCCATGCCGTCAAGACCGCCAAAGTTGCGGCACCGATGGAGGAATGAGGTTGGTTTCGGGTCGCCATCAAGGCGGAAACGAGCGGATTGGGACAATAGCCCATTTTTTTTGCCAGTTCTTGGATCCGAGATCTCGTTTTGGCCGGAAGCGAAGGATGATTCTGGAGGGCCCGCGATACGGTCGATCGCGACACACGGGCAACAGCAGCAATTTGGGAATGGTGAATTCGCATTATAATGCCCCCCGACTGACCTATCCTCCGTTTATATGGCATGCCGCGCAAGTCTTGAACATGATTTATGCACCGATGCGCATATCTATCACAACGCACCGAAGCGCACATTTGTATTCTTGTGGAGCATTAATGGCATCGCCTACTTGTGACCTATGCAAAAAAAATCCTCATTGATGCTGTTCATTGTCATCACTCTGATTGGGATTGGAGGAAACCTCTCTGATCTCAGGGCGGGTATTAATCCCACCACCATTGATTACCCTGCGGGTACGAGGGGCGGACCGTTGCTTCTTGGAGATGTTTTTGACTCAACCCAGACCACGGCCCCCTATTTGCCGAATGCGACGTACCCACATTTCGTCAACATTCTCTCCTACGGTGCGGATAAAACAGGCGTAAATGATTCCTGGCCCGCCATCCAGCAAGCATTGAATTACCTTTGCCTTCCGAAAACAGGGGGGCCGGGAATTGAGCCGAGGGTCAAGGGCATCTATTTCCCCAAGGGAACCTATCTTGTAAGTCGTCCCATCGATGAAATGTGGACCGATGAAACGACTGGGAACATAACGACTGGATCGGCAGTGGTAACGAATGTGGCGAATACCCAAGGTCTGCCGATCTCGGGTAGTGGCAGTAACCCCTTTGGCGTGGTTGGCATGGTGGTCGATGGCACCGGAGCCATCACCGGAGCCTATGACACGACTTTCCCTGCTGGAACTTATGTGAAATCAGTTTCCGGCACCACCGTCACCCTCAGCGGGACGGCCACCACCACCCTTACCGGCAAACACCTCCAATTCCGGAAAAATGCCTGTCGCATTGCCCTCATCGGGGAAAACAATGATCCCACCTCCGGGACCATTCTTAAACTGGCATCCACCACCTTCACGAATAACCTTTTTCAGACGTTCACCACCCATCCGCTTGCGGTCATTAAAACCGAAAGTGACGGTATTACAGGAAACGATGCCGACGCCGATATGGTCTGGAACATGACCATCGATACTGGGACGGGCAATACGGGAGCAGCCGGAATATCGTTCGGCGGCAATAATATGGCCTCCCTTCGGGATGTGTTGATCAGGTCGTCGCAATCAACCTCGACGGGTTACGGCATTGACCTGGGCGTGGCCTATACGGGCCCCTGCCTGCTCAGCGACGTGGAAGTCGATGGCTTCTCCATCGGAATGTATATCGAACAAGAGGAGGATAGCGTCACCCTCGATACGATATTTCTGAGCGGACAGACGAAATATGGGATCGAGAATGCCGGAAACTCTGTTTTCATTAACAATCTGACCAGCACAAATACCGTCCCGGCCATCGACAACTCCGGGGCGGCATCCCTGGTCACGGTCGTCAACTCAACGGCTAACGGCGGCTCGGCGGCCAATTCGGCCATTGTCAATTCCGGTGGATGCTACGCCCGGAATTTCACTTCCTCGGCGACCTACGCGAATGGGATTCTGAACACGGCTACCTTGGGCCTGCCCAATCACAATGGAGCGACCGGAAACTTGTCCAACTATGATTCCCATGCCGTCCTGACCCCGGGTTTGACGGGCTCCGTGAACACGCCCTTAAATCTCCCGACGCTCCCCACGACCTTGCCGTATCCTGATTTCACGACGGATCCCCCTTCGAATTGGTACGATGTCGAAGCGGCGAACGCAATGCCCGATACGGGAACCGACCAAACGGCGAATATCCAGGCAGCACTCAACAGCGCCGCCGCCGCGGGGAAGAAAACCGTCTATTTCCCTCCCGGCGAGTATCTTGTCAGCAGCCCGATCCAAGTCTCCGGAAGCATTACACGCATCATGGGCGCAGGTGCCGGAGCCGCCATTGAGCCTTGGAATTCCCAGGCCAACACGGGCTATGGCAACAAGACCCTCTCACCACCCACACCTGTTTTTGTGATCGGCGGCACGGGTGCCCAGGACATAACAAGCACTTTGGAAATAGACCACTTAATCTATTATTATTCCAGCTCTGGCCTTAACAATACCTTTATCCAACAGAACACGGCCCAAACGGTGATCGCGCGCGATTGTGAACTTGGGGGCAACAATGGCAGTACCAGTACTGCTGCGGGATGGGGTGCTGCGTACACCGGCTTGACCGGTGCGGGCAACTTCTACCTGGAAAATTGCGACGGCACTTACTGGACTTTTAGTCCCAGTCAGAATGTTTGGGCCCGCCAGTTAAATACGGAAGGCTATACCGTCAATCCCAAGATCACCAATAATGGCGCCATGCTCTGGATTCTCGGCTTGAAGACGGAGCAGAATGGCACTGTGCTGGAAGCAACCAACGGCAGTTTGACGGAGATCGATGGTGGTTTCAACTATTGTACGAATAGCAACCCGGGCACAGCCAATCTCTTCGATGTGCAGAACTCCGATTTCTCAGCTTCCTTTGCTACAGCGGGCAGTGTTGACTATCCCAATCTGGTTGGAGAGACGGAGGGCACCGCATCAGCGAAGGTTTTTGACGCAAGCTCCACAAGCACGCCGCGCGCCTATATACGAGACAGCCATAATAGCAGCATGGCGCCACTGGTCGTGGCGGCCATGCCAGGCAACCAGATTCCAGTTCCTGGAATCGATATTGGATCTGTCGTGCTGACGGGAACGGGGAGTTTTGCCAATAATATTTACACGGTGGCGGGCGCCGGGGTGGCCATCCACGATACCGCCGATGCCTTTCATTATTGCTCCCTATCGGAAACTACAGATTGCACCATCATAGCCGAAGTTACGACCCTGCAAAACACCGGCCAGGGAGCCGATGCCGGAGTGATGATGCGCGCGACAACGGATCCGGGTTCACCCACAATCGCGTGCAATATGTTTTCGAATCATTTTGATTACATCCTGCGAACCACCCAGGGCGCCACGGCCACGCAAGCCGTGGCCACGGGATTAACCATACCGTATTGGGTGAAACTGGTTCGGAGTGGGAGCACCTTCACTTCCTATTATTCGGCAGATTCCAATGGCAGCCCCGCCTCCTGGACCTTGTGGAGAACTAATACCTTCACTTCCGGGTCACCCTTCTTCGCTGGATCGAATCTAATGGTCGGGTTAGACGTATGCAGCGGCACGACCAGTGCGACATGCACCGCAACATTCTCCAATGTCACTCTTACATCTCCGTAACGGCGGTGAAGTGATTTCAGCTGCACCTCGGTCGGAATTCCGTCCAGGGCCTGCCAGGGTGATTTGAAAATCATGCACCGATGCGTGTAACGGTTGTTTTGCCGAAGAACCAAGGTCGTACAAGATTCGATATGTGTTTTGTCGATAAAGACCTGGTGCGAAGATCTGGCGTGATGAAATGGATAGCGTTTTTCACCATTTTGACCTCAGTCGGCTTCACCTTTACTCCTCTGTCCGCGGAGGAACTCGTCTTTCCCGATGACGTTTTTCGCCCGTACTACTTCGTCGACGTCACCAAACCGCCTTACAATATCGACAATACGGGCAAGACCGACGTCACGGAACAACTGCGGGCGGCCATCGTGGATATCTTTCACTTCGGCCAACCCGCCTTGAGACAAAAGACACTCTATTTTCCCAATGGGACGTATCGCATTTCCGACACGCTCGACACGGTGGCGGTGGACAAGGCGGGCAAGCCCACCAACGTTCACCGTCTCCAGTGGATCGGTCAAAGCCGCGACAAGACCATCATCAAACTGGATGACCATCTTCCAAGTTTCCAGGATCCCACGAAACCGAAGGCCCTGCTCAAGACGGAGAGCATCGGCAATAACGGCAACGATGCCTACAACAACACGATCCGGAATATGACTTTTGATGTCGGCGCGGGGAACCCCGGTGCCGCCGGCATCGATTATCTCTCCAGCAACAACGGGGAAATGCGCGATGTCACGATCCGCGCGGCGGAAGGTTCAGGATTTGCGGGGCTGATGATGAATCGCGCGTGGCCTGGGCCCGCTTTCGTAAAGAACCTCGAAATCGACGGCTTCAATTATGGGGTCGAACTTACCCACATGGAGTACAGCTTTACCTTTGAACACCTGGTCATAAAGCACCAACGCGAGGCCGGTTTTCTGAATACCGATAACGGCGCTTTCATCCGCGATTTCCAGAGTACGAATACGGTTCCCGCGCTGGTCAATTCGAGCCCGGCGGGGTTGGTCGTCCTGATCGATTCAAAATTGCTGGGAGGCGACGCCAAGACTCCAGCCATTAAAAACAGCGGAGGACTTTTTCTGCACAATGTCGATGTGGAGGGTTACAGCGACGGCGTGGTCAATACGGTCAAGGGGGGCGGCCCGGGCGCTCCTGCCGGGACGATCACCGAATATTGTTCGCATCCGGTGATCACGAACAAAGGATTCCCAGATTCCCAGAAGACCTCGCTGGGACTGGAAATTCGTGAAACACCGGAATTTGTCGACAACGATTTTACGCATTGGTACAGCGTCGGAAATAAAGCCAAGCCCGACTCCCCCGCGGACCAGGCGGATGCGATCCAGGCCGCCATTGACGAAGCCGCCGCACAGGGCAAAACGACCTTCTATTTTATTCCCGGGCAATATCTCATCGGCCACACCCTTAATTTCCACGGGAGCATCCGGCGCGTGTTGGGGCTCGGGACAGTCATCCGCACGCTGACCGGCGGAACGTTTACCACGCCCGCGTCCGAGATGCCTCCGCCTCCACCGCCGAAACCGGCAACGCCCCCGCCGGTCACACCACCTGAGCAACCCTCCACAAATGTCTCGACGGCAGGCAGCGCACCAGCGCCACCCGTGCCCTCACCCTCCGTCAGTATCATCAAAAGCGACTACGGCCCCCCCGTTTTCCGGGCATCCGATATTCAAAACGATGACATCGAGTTCAGTGAATTTAACATCCGCCCCAATTTCACTGCCGTGGGAAAAGTGACCTGCTATGGGTTTCAGCAGGACACGAAGAAGGCCATGGTCATCAGCGATTGTGAATCCGACAGCCCGGTTTATCGCAGCACCGATGGCGTGGGCGATCTCTACATTGAAACCGGCGTCGGCGATGGGTGGTTTTTTGATCATCCCGGACAAAAAATTTGGGCACGCCAGTTGGATCCCGAAGGCAATCCCGCTCCCAAGGTGATCAATGTCGGATCAAAACTTTGGATTCTGGGACTCAAGACGGAGAGACCTGGAATCCAGGTCGATTCGAGCCAGGGAGCCGACACCGAAATTCTTGGCGCGTTGCTCTATCCCGTGCGCGTACCCAATGATGATCC
>Ga0206996_1083_pt2 | contig 24645 bp, 13 predicted proteins | sample Alteio_BWMinCont_2_FD_153467 | JGI IMG/M metagenome (GOLD analysis project Ga0206996, IMG submission 153467) | Enriched cells from forest soil in Barre Woods Harvard Forest LTER site, Petersham, Massachusetts, United States -... | ecosystem: Environmental > Terrestrial > Soil > Temperate forest >...
CTCAATCGTGACGTAGTTAGGAGGCAGGCTGGTGGCAGAGGCTTTAGAGGCGGACGTCTCCAGCACAAACGTAAGCGTCGTATTGGCCGAAGAGGCAGTGGATAAATCGGTGCGGCTGTTGGTGCGCATCCGAAAATAGCTGTATTGATAACTGCTCCCATAGGGAGGGGGCAGCGGATTGTTGGGATCGCTCGCACCCACAACCGTGATCCCGCTATAACTGCTGTTCAACATGCTGGAGACATCCGCACCGCTCATCGAAATGGCGCCCGGGGAAGCGATGATGACGGGCACGGGAAAGAAATAGGGCTTGGTAATGGGAGTGACCGGGATTGAAGTCGTGGTGGGGTCTCCCTCCTGAAAGCACTGGATGCCGCGGTAAACCGTCGTTGTCGCGGGATGAAATATGCTGGTCGAGGCAGCCCCATTGTAATCCGCCATCAAATAGAAGCGGACCTGGACCGGGTGGCTGCTGCCGAGGGCCGCCTGCCGGGCCGTATTGAGCTGGCCGACGACTGCCTGACTAACGGCATCGAGATTATACGCTTCTTGAAGCGAGCGAATTGCCGGTAGGGTCACAGCCATGACGATGGCCATGATGGCCATGACGACAAGAAGCTCGACGAGGGTGAACGCCGCAGTCCGGTCTGCGCCCCATGACCGCTTTTCGGTCCTCTTGCAGCGAAAGTCACGCATCATACTCCTACGGGGCAAATTGCTTGTTGGAGAGGACACGGAATTTGTAGTACGGCGCGAGGGTCTGTGACGTGCTGGTACCTGCGGTGAAGTCGGGTATCGTGGTGTCACTGGGATCGACGTACCGCTCGATGATTTGCGAACCGCGATACTCGGCGGTAACCACACCGGCGCCCTCCGTCCAGGTGTTCCAGGAAGCTGCAGGGGCATTGGCCGCAACTGCCTGCTTCAAAGTCTGAACGCGAAAATGGATCGTAAAGGTATTCGATTTGGTGGTGAGAAGCGGATACATATTGGCGTAGGGACGTTCGCGCTCGTTATCCCCGGTGAGCGCATAACTTTTCCAAAGAGTATCCATGTCCGCGCGCCACGCGGCCGTACCAGGGGAATCCACGGGCGTGGTAAAGTTGGCCGGCACCAGGTCGATGGAACAGATTTCTGAGGCGGAACGGAACAGGTCCTTTTTCGTGGTCATACGCGCGTCGAACTGGGCCAACGTGGCGGGCACGTTCAACGCATTACGGTAATTTCCGACACTCGGACTTGGCCATGAACCGGGGTTCAGGGGTTGCTTGTAGGCCGTTCCATCCGTATTCGGAATGGTCATCACGGATGCCGATCTCAAGACGGCCTGAATGCCGGTGTTTCGCGTTATATAAGTAAACGGAACGATCTGGTAATTCATGTTGATCCGTCCCGCCGTGGAAAGCGGCTCGCTGATTGCGTAAGGTTCCACGACTGGCATGTTAAAGAGATCGAGCAAAAGATGATCGGGCGGTTGGCTATAAGGCGGCCCAAAATCACCTGGACCGCTGACGGATGTTCCCAGGCCAGGGTGCCCGGCAGGACCCGGGCGAAAAAGAAGAGTCTGCCATGGTTTTTCCTCAAGTACCCCGGAAGGCAAAGAACCGAACATTCCCGCCGACGGTATCATGCGATTGGGCGAGAAAAACGCCGCCCCCGGATTGGTATAGGATGTTGGGTCGTAATAGGCTCCACTCGTCCCCCAACTAACGGAATTGCTTCCCTCATCCGCCTTGTTGATATACGGACCGTCCTTGAGATTTCCCATGCCGGTATCCCAGTCTCCCAGTACAGCTCCACTGCTGGCACTCGTCGTCGTCCCAGAGATATCCCCAACGAAAGCCCCTCTTTGCGTCGGAATATCGCTCCAGCGGCTTCCATCATAGCCCGAGGTGTCCATCAGTCCCCAGTATTCTGGATACCATGTTACACCCAGAGCGTAACTCGGATTCAGACCTCCGTAGGCTTGAGTAAGATGGGGCGTATCCGATGAATTGATCGAGACAAGAGCGCCGCCGGATCCTCCTCGCTTTACGATGCCACTACCGAGGCCATAGGTGATACCACTCCCATAACAGGGCCCGGCCCATTCGGCGATCCTTCCCAAGTCATCCTGCAAGTCATGCGCAAATTGGACTCCCGTGCCAAACCCGGGATGCTTGGTGAAGAAATAGCTGTCGCCGTCATTTTGCGTAATGGTCTGACGGGCGGCGAGAAGTCGCAAATCCCCGTTCATGGGCATCGCGCTTCGGATAACGTCGCCGTCACTAATTAAACTAATGCTATAGAAATTATACGCGATCCCACTACTTACCCCGCTCAGGTTCGCCAGGTCCGACACTCGATTGCTCCACAGTTGCCATCCTGCATTGTTGCCATCTGTGGCAGTCGAGTTGAAGCCGGCATTCAAGGGTACGTGAGTAACCGTAGGCTGCGGAACATCTGTTCCTGAAATTGTCCCGGAAAAAGCGGGAATGGGCATGGTCCCATTGTTGTCACTGGGAAAGGTAAAGCTGATCGTTTGCAGCAATTGATAGGGAGCGCCACCCGCAGAGTTCGAATAGATTTTAAACGTCAATGGTGCGCCAGTGAAAGAAAATGTGGCCGTACCGACAAGCGAGGGCACTGCGGCTGCCGCAGTGGGTGCGGGAGACGCCGCGGTATATGTAGTGGAACTGGCAACTGGCGTGGTGGGGTAGGGATTGCTGAAGAGATTACCGCTGTTGGCGGTTGTTGAATATGTCCCACCTGCCGGAGCGTAGGCATTCGAACCAGTTCCACTTGGATTATAGGCATTATAGCCGCCAAATGACGCCGACGAGACGAGAAGTCGACGAAAATCACTCATTCCCCCGATTTGTCGGTCTTCATTTTGACCGGTCACAAAATTGCCTCCGTATGGATTCCCTATCACCGCAGTGTCGGAAGCAAACATCTGTTTGGCTCCCTCGGCAAAACCGCTCCATTTGAGACCGCTCAGACCGTTCACCTGGATTTGGTACCAAGGAATATTCAACGGAAAAGCTTGTGAGGGATCGAACATCTGCAGAACCAGCACAGCCTGAAACTGGGTCGGGGCACGAGTGTTAACCACCGTGGTTCCGCTTTTCGTAGGAACAAATCCGTTCTGGAGCGGGAAAAAGATGAGGGATGCCGAATGGATGGTGGGGAAACGTCCAAACCCCCGGGTATTTTTATTCTGGTATTGATCGACGATGGGGACGACTTGTCCGATACCCGGATTGTACGGAGCCGCACCGATACTGGGAGAGGAAACGGTCGCAGTGAAGGACCCGGAAGGCGTAGCCGAGCCATCCACCAGATTGGTCGAGCGAATATAGTCAAATATTTCGGTCAGGATTTGATCGAACTCCGTGCCGCCAATGCCGCTGTCGGTCATCACATCCGTGGCCTTGTATTTTCCCTTAGTCGTATCCGCGAATGAACCACCAAAACCCGGAAACGGCTGCGCCGCCAACGTCCGCAGATATTCCATCACGTTGCGGTTGCGATTCAGATTTCCAAATCCCGTCCCGGTGGAAGTTGTCGTGGGAAGGTCGGCATATTCGTCATTGGGATTGGCTCTTTGAAAACAATAGGGATAGCCATTGATCGTCGAGCAGAAGGAAATGAGCCTGTCGTAAGGCGACCACTTGGCCGCTGAACTCGAAACCGGCCAGATGCCAACGCGGGGTTGATTGAAAACATTGACATCGGGCGCGTGACTGTTGGCGGTGACAAAGAATTCTGCACGCCTTATCATGGATTGGTCGATGGTCGACGCTCCCGTGAGCGCGGAATTCAGAAGTCGTGTCCCTCCAGAGGCAATGGTCGTGCCTTGATAAAGAAATTCGTCCAGATCCGCGTAAAGCGGACGAGAGGTCAAAGTGAGAGGAAATTTGGCATACTGAGTTCCCTCTTTGGATCCGTATCCTGCCGGAGGGGTGTAACCATTGCCGAAGTTAAAGGTGCCCGATGTAACGCTGGGAGTCAGCCGGGGCGCGAGAGAGTAGATATTCTCCGGGAAAGTAGGGTCCGTGCTTAAGTTGCCAAAAACGGAACTAAGCGAAACGGTGGCTGGATGGCCGGGATATCTCTGGAATTCATTTTGAGCGGCCTGAAATCGGGAGAGGAGGATATCCGGCGAGGTGTCCACACGGGGCGTGTCCCACACCGTCGATGTCCCGGTAATGTTAACTGATTCACCTGCCGTGTTGAGGTTGATCTTGCTGGTTTCATCATCGGTCCAGAAAGCGATGCGCCCGACGATGGGATTGGCTGCCGTGGGCAGGGTACTTCCAGCAAAGCTGACCACATTGGACGAGACGCCCGAGGGAGAAATGATATTGCCGTTCTTCAGGACGTAGAGCCAGCGAACAGGCATGGGAACGTGGTTGATTGAGCTCGGATCAACTGGCGTCGGGGTGATGGTTCCTGTGGCTGTGGGACTGTTCACGGCGAAACCCAGTATCTGGGGGTAATTTTGATAAGGGCCGCTCGCGATCAAGGAAGGTCCCATGACAAGAGCGCTGCTGTTGGGGACGGCGGCGGCGGCGGGTACCGAAGTGGCGGGAATCAGATCGGCGGTATCGCCGTCCACGATCGGATACTGGTAAGTCGTGGTGCCCGTGATGGTGGTGGATATCGGCTGGTTGAGATCAATGTAGACGCCTTTCTGGCTGTACCAATCGGAAGGCACCTGATCCCCGGTATAGTCAAATGCGCCTGTTCCCGTCATCGTGGCGTCGGAATAGAGCTTGTAATAGCCGACCGCTGCACCGGTGTTGTCATAGGTGCGAATCATTCCGGGCTGGGAGGCCCAGCAGAGACTACCGTTGGAGGTCGCATCGCGAATTTCGGCCATGACCAGATCGCCCGTCGATTGGGCCAGGAGCTTCACGGAACCGCCGTCCGCATAGAATCTCGAAGAGCGAAGTTCCGTACCAATGCTCGCGAGGTAGGCCAGGATCATCACAGTGAGCAGAACGACGCACGCCAGAACGAGCACAAGCGCAATGCCTCGACGGCGGGAACGCGATCCAGGGGGCATGGCGCGAAGGGGAATTTTTTGCATGGGAGCTTGCGTTAATCGCTGGTCCATTTGGCGCCGCGAATGGCCACGTCAGTTTGAAATACGCGGTACTTCACCTTGGCATTCTTGAGAGCCGTCTCGACGGTTGTCATGTCGTTCGAGAAAGAGGCTGCTGTATGCCCCGTGGCATTGCAGAAAAGCTTGGTAAAGCCCGAGGGGAGCCCCAGTTTCGAGTTAGGCGCGACTGAAGTCGTGCACACTCTTTGAGCCGAAGCCTCATCGATTGCAATCATGGTGACCTGAAAGACAGGCGGCAATTGGTTGAACGAGTTTAGCAGCGGGTACGTGGTTTTCCCGATGCTGGCGCCGCTCGTAATGATCGTGCCCCCCTGCCCCAAGGTCGTGCTGTCGTAGGTGTAATTGGGGGCCAATGCCGTGCCGAGAGGGTAGGTAGTGGTATTCAGCCCGTAGTTGGTTTCCGCGGTTTTTTCATCGTTGGCGGACAGCTTGGGTAAGATGATGAGAGCAATGACATTGTCCGCCAGAACAAAGTTTGAGGTCTGGGTGGAAGCCGATAAATCCGTGTTAATCGCATTCGCAAACCAGGAGCCTGACGATCCAGTATTTCCATAGACACTGAAGCTCTCCGTTGGCTGGAGAAATTCCATCAGACGATAACGGTATTTCGGAGTTGCCGAGGCGTAGGCCGGAGCGGCGGGATCGGGGCCGTAAACAATATAGAATCCGCAGGAGTTCAGCAGCCCATTGAGCTTGCCGTTGGGGGCGACATTGGAAATTCCCAATGGCGCCTGAAAAAAGATGCCATGCGTTACCGGGGTATAGCCCCCTGACGATCCGTTGATCCACGATTGGCCGCTGCTATTGAGGCCGGCGACTATTTGCAGGCTTGAATTTCGCGCGTAAGTGCTTGGTAAGGTGGTGCCGCCCGAAACGAAGGTATACGACGAGCTGGTAACCGTGGCGTAGTCGTAATAGGTATTTAGCGTTGCCTGGCTGATGGTACGCGTCATCGTATCAAAGGCAGCCCGCGCACTGCGAAAGACCTCGGCCTTGCCGGTGGTATTTTTCCACACGATGGTGGTTTGCTGGGTGATGACAAAAAGAATTCCAACGATTATCACCAAAATGGTCGTCGCGACCAACATTTCCACCAGGCTAAAGCCTGCGGGCCCCGGGCGTCGCAAGCGAGGATGCCTTGAAGAGATCTGGACAAACAACGCACCCATTTGATTAGTTCGATAAGCCATGCTTAAGGCCTATCATTGATTATTGTTGGCAATAACAAAGGAATACTGATCGGGCGTGTGAGTTGTTTGAGCCTGTGCCGATCCCGTGTTGGTCGCATACTGCGATAGATACTGTGCCACTGAACTATATGTCCCGGAGCTATAGGTGAGGGCAGAAGGGCTGCTTGCGATGGTAATCGTAACGTTATAGGCCGAGGTGATTCCGCCGGAGAACTCGGAAGACCATGTGGTATCAGAGGGTGCGTACTTCGAGATACCGTTATTAGCCGCCATTACCGTCAACTGCGCCGGATAGCTCGTAGTGGCCGAGGCTCCACTATTTGAAATGGGTGTAATCGTTACAACGGCTGTATAAACGGCTCCGGTGGGAACGACTGTCGGGGTTGTCGTGGAAATCTGCGTCCCTTCGGCATCATAGTAGAATGTCTGGTTGGCGGGGTTGGTACTATTGTTGTAATCGTACTGGTAAAGGTCGCTAAAATTGGCAAGAAGCATGTCATTGGAGAGGTTCTGGACGATGTCTGCTTCGATGGTATTGCCCATGGCCTGGTGGAAGGAAACAAGCCCCATCGGGAGCATCCCGATGAGGGCGATACAGGTAAATCCGACAATGGCAAGCGACATGGCGACTTCCACCAAACTAAAGCCACCAGCGAGATTGGATTTATTTCTATTTAAGAGGCCAACCATAATGACAGTATATTTACATTGAAGGGCCGATGCATTCTTCTTTTGCTGATTCCACAATATCTCTCACTCAGGCAGCTTGAACACACCGCAGTCATTGGACAGTCTAACTCACTCAGACCCCTATGAACCCCTAGTTACGGGTCAGATGCAGCACACCACCCCGGAAAGGGGGGACGGCGTCGAGACGGAGAGACGAGGACTCCAAACGGACATTGACGTTCTTGTTGAATTGCCCGGCGATCTCCCACGGCCCAGGTGGCAACGGGATTACAGGTGAGAGCAATGCAGGCGCACCGAAGGTGTGCCAGATGACCAGCGCCTCCCCCCCCCCCCCAGAAATACGGCGGATCGCCTGATAACCCTGAAGATGCTGGCTCTGCTGCACTTCTTTGCCGAAGCGGCGGGAATTTCCATTCTGAATGATGGGCCAAACCTTTCGATATAAACGCAAAGCTTGCATCGCGACATCCCATTGCGCCGACGTCAAGGTCGCGACTTCTCCAGAGAGACAGAGGCGTCCGAGGAAACCCGAGCTCAGCGTATAATGAAATTGCTCGGGCGTTTGGTTGGCGCGCAGGACGGACCAGATTTGTGACTTCTCCGGGGGGATGAGCCGCTGGAGATTGGCCCCGATCCACGGGATTTCCGGACATTCATGCGCATCGGAAAAACTGCTCATGGACGTCACCCCGACCATCAAAGGTTCCAAGCGATGCCCTCCCGAGGCGCAGTTTTCGATCACCAAATCGGGTAGTTCTCGGCGAATCTTTTGAAAGAAGCAATAAACGCCTTCGAGATGCTGCCTCAGTCCTTCCCCCAAACCGTCCGGACTGTCGCAACCGAGCCCGATGGAATCGTTATAGTCGACCTTGAGATAGCCAAAGCCCTCGCGTCGCAGGAAATCGATGACTTTATCCGACAAATAATCGACCACCCACGGATCTCTGAAATCCCAAAATCGGCGGGCTCCAACATTGAGCACTCGACCGTGGCGTTTGAGGAGATGTCCGGTTTCGAGATAGGCCTTTGCGCCTTCCGAGACAACCTCAAATTCAAACCAGATTCCCGGAATCTGACCATTGGCACGAATGGCGGCATTCAGCCCGGAAAAACCTTGAGGAAATCTTTCTGGATGAATCTCCCAGTCTCCATCGGAATCCTGCACACCGTAATCCGGGTTCTTTATGGACCAACCCGCGTCGATCACCACGTAGCGGACAGGCGAATCTTTCAGGCGGTTGGAAATATCAAGCACGCTTGGCTCGGTTGGTTTACCCCAGGAAAAACAAAACTCGTTGAAGACCAGCGGAAGGTCCTGCTCCAATGGGACAGAAACCGGCGCCTCGATTCGCTGGGCCTGAATGAGATTTTCGCAAAGGGAATCGAGTCCCTGTGTTCCGCAGGTCAAAAAGGCGGTGGGCGATTCGAATGTCTCGCCGGGACCCAGTATTTTTTGCCAGTGCCCGAGTTCCAGATCGGCAAGGCCACCGACCAAGGCGACGGCGTCGCCACGGCGCAAGATTTCCATCTGCCAGGAACCAAGCCAAGCCAATTGCGCCCCCCAAAAGACGCCCGCCGCCTGATCTTCAATAACTGCTGTGGGAAAAAAGCCGCGAACCGGCAAGGAGCCGACCTGACCGAAGCGTTCTGCCTGAAGATCGATGCGCATCCAGGAGGGCTCCAAGTGAAGCTGCTCAAGTGTCTCCGTAACCAGCCTTCCTTCCTGGCTCCATGAGGAACGAAATCGGTGTATCTTCATCCGCCCCGGGGCGTCATCTCCGGCGAACGGAGTCAGCCCGCTCAAGGCGAAGCTGGTGAGCATTTGCAGAGTCAGCGGTCTCGATCCAGTATTGCGCACTAGAGTGCGGCAGGTCACTGCACAGACATTTTCGAGCAACCCGATGATGTGTTCGGTTTCCAGCGCATGCTTGGTGCTTCGCAAACGGGTCACGATTTCATATCGGCCCCGATGCTTGCGCTCGAATTGCGAATCCCAGACGAGATCCTTACCAGTGGGACTGCCCTGAAGCGTGCGCCCCTGAGAGAAGAGGGAGGGGCAGGGATCTTCCGCCAAATGAAGTCCGATTAGAGGTTGCAAGCTCCATGCAGCGGACTGGAGTCCCTTGAAGCAGGAGGGGCGCGTGATGATATCCGAAACTTTGGAGACCGGGACCATCTCGAAGCCAACCGTTCCCGATGCATGCTCGATATAACGCATCTGAAAGCCGTTGTAAGTGAACGAGCTTCTTTCCGAAAAAGCGTTGAGAGGAGGAGGGCGCGACATTATCTAGAAGTAAAAGCGGTAGTATTCGATCAAGCACTGGTGTAAAACAAGCTTCTGCCACCACGAATTTGTTGGACAGTCCAATCAAACTGGGCGGGGAGGAGCCATAGTATGCGACGAACGATGCACCCGCGGTCGCCTCGTATGTCGCCGCGTGGCAGCATCTAAATGGATTGCCTGTACGACGGCCCATACCAGCGTATCCTCTATATTCCTTCCTATCCGCCGTCATGATCAAAGAGTTCGAGACTCTCGCCGCTCTATTGCTCGAAATGCGGTGCGAAACCGGAAGTTTCTTTTTTACGTGAATGAGACAGACGGGGGGGGCGTATTTGCGGCGCAATTCTTTCGCGCCGTCCTGGCGACCAGTCGCTTCGAGACGTTTAAGGTAATTCTCGAACCCGGCTCGACCGCCAACGCTACCAAAGCCTTCTTTTAGCCCGGCGTGAAAGGGCCCACCCTCCTGCATTACCGTCCAGAGCGGATCGACAACATCACCAGAGCCCATGGCCATTTTCCGCATCTGGTCGTCATGCCAACGGGCGAGTCGCCACATGCCTTCTCGGCAGATGTCTAGTCGGACAGGCGCGATGTCGTGTTCCTCATGTGGGTCGAGCAGGAGATCGAAAACCATTTCGTTGGGAAAGAGATGAAAGCCGTCGTGGTATGTGCGTAGGTAAAGCCATCGGCCCCACAGGACCGAACGCTGGCAGACATGCGCACACTGACTTAGGACGATTTCATTTCGGCCCGATGCCCGGCCACTCCGGACCGTCTCGGCAAACGACAGCCCGTCCCAGATCGGTTCCTTTTTGCCACCGAGCAAATCCATCAGCGTTGGAGCGAGGTCTAGGTTGTAATGGAATTCGGGGTCGCGAATGCCCTTCACGCCACCTGGGAACTTGATTACCATCGGAACATGGCAGGTATATTCGTCCGCAGTGCCGTGTTCGGCATATATGCCTAGCTCCCCAAGGTTTTCGCCATGATCGCCTGAGATGATGATAGCGGTTTCGTCATAGACGCCAGCCTTCTGGAGCCTCTCGAAGATGCGCGCGAGGTGATCGTCCATGTATTTGACACCAGTATCGTAACCATCGATAAGGCGCCGCATACCCGCACGGTCAGTTACCTTCCCGGGTGCGCGTGGATATCGCGGGTTCTCGCTGTCGTCAAACATCGCGAGGTCGAGTGAGGTGTGCGGACCGGTCATCTGGTTGTGACGGCGAATCAATTCGTCACTGTCGAGCCACGCGGGCAGCGGATCGTTGGCGAACGGATCGCCATAAGCCAGCGGCACGCGATAGGGCGTGTGCGGATCCCAGAAATTGATATGGAGGTACCACTTGTCCTGCGCCGCGCGACCGGCCAGCCAGAGATCGACGCACGGCATGATTTCTTCGGCTGACTCCATTCCGCCCTTGCCAGTGTTGTGAATTTCGTTGAGTCCGGCATAGAACCAGTGAGCCGCATGTCGATGGCCAAACGGACTGATCATTGAGGTATGGAATCCGAGGCGCTGGAGATAAACCGCGAGGCCCTTATCGCTGAAAGTGTCGACAAACGTACGCGTAGCGGGCCCCTCCATCTTCGGTTGCGATGCCGTCCCACCGTGTCCAACCACGCCCGTCTGGATGCCGAAGCGACCCGAATAAAATGCCGTCCGTGAGGGGAGGCAGGGCGCATCAGGCGTGTAAACTCGCTCGCAGACGAGGCCCTCGCTCGCGACTTGGTCTATAGCCGGGCTTGTGTTTCGATGATAGCCGTAGCAGCCGAGGTGATCAGGTCTCTGGCTGTCGATATCGATGTAGAGAATTCTCATTGGAACGTTACTGCCCGTTTTTGATTATTATAGCGCTTGAGATCGACATGCCCTCCGCTGATGCCACCGATGGTATAGTTGATCATGAAAAGAGAGGTCGTGCTCGAGCTAGCTCCTCCGTAGTAGCTGCAACGGCAGATGGCGGCTATGGGCAAGAGGACCGACGTAAAAGGATGATCTTTTGAAAAAGGATAACATAGAAACCAGCTTATTCTCAATACAGTCTAATTCCAGTCGATTTTTGAGCCGAGCGAACACTCAACAGAAAATGTGACTCGAATCTCTGCTAGACGAAACAAAACTCACGCGATTTGACGTTATTATTCATGTTGCGCTCCCGAGTCGTGTTACCAATTTCCACCCATGCTGTAATAACGTGGTATCCGGATTCCGCGGTCCAGGTGGCCTTTTTACCAAATGGTATATTTGCGGCGACGACAATGTCCCCACCGGGGGGAATCACCCCTGGCACAGTGACCGAGCGGCCAATCCGGTAATCGCCGTCCAAGAAGAAAGAAACATAAAGCGTGCCTGCGGAGGGTGTCGGGGCATCGCCCACATTGTGAATACGGGCTTCCAAAGTGACCTCTTCACCAGCATTCGCGGGTCTCGCAATCAAGACTTCGACAACTTCGAGATCGAATGTGGGCAGTTCTGAAAAATGCTTTTCCTGCGCCTTCGCAGCCAGAGCCATGGTTGTAGTGCTCAGAGGGCCTGGAGCAAGAAGGTAGGTGCCAATTGAATTGGCAGGCAATTTGCAATCGACTTCACCTCTGCCAAGTCGCAGTCGGAACTGTTGCTCTTCAACGGTTTGATTTACCACTATCACGCATATCTCACCGCCGGAGTCCTGAAAGGCAACTGCTGTCACCCACTTCTTATGTCCATAAGTGCTATCGACCCGAACGGATCCACGACAGATGAATTTTGTGAATTGACCGTATAATCCCCATGAACTTCCTTTCCCCCAATCATCCGGATGATCGCGGTGACTATATACAAAGTTTCTCCGCTCCTTTGGCAGCGGCTTTTCGGGATAAATGAATGGACGACCAAGAAATTGGTGGGGGCCGCCATATTCATCCGACATTGTCGTCCACTGAATATAGCTTCTCGACCCATTATGGAATTGATCAATTAGGTGACTCAACCCTTCAGGGGTCGTCACGTGTGTCTCGGTCATATAAAAGGCAAGATTGGGATACTTTGCCTGGTATTCGCCCATTACTACAGGCGTTCCGCCATAATCATGAAAGGCGACTCCATCGATCAAGGCACGCGCTTCACCATCTTCAAGCATTGGCCCCACGAATCCATCCGCGATATTAAAGTTATGGTCATAGCACCAAATCTGCATCTTGATATTCTGCTGCTCAAATTCACGCCGCAGGGCCTTGATTACCTCCTTCTGCATTCGCCACGTGAACCGGCAGGCTGGGGTTGCACGATCTTCACTTGTCAGAGGTTCGTTCTGTGGCGTAATTGCGTGGAATTCAATACCGAGCTTCTGCCATGCCTGCACCGCCATGCACAAGTAACGCGCGTATACCTGTGTGCATTCCGGGTTGAACCGGCCAAACATGATGCTGTCGTTTTCTTTCATCCAACCGGGGACACCCCATACTGATGCCAAGAAGATAACGTGGGGATTAATTCGCTTGATGTCGTGCAAGAGCTCAGGAAGGCCGCGTTCAATGTCACGCTGAATTGAAAACTTCTTCAGATTCCAATCCTTTGCGCCACGCGGCATATCATTATAAGTGTAGAAATTGGTATCACGTTCCCAGTCCGTGCTCCCGAATGGCACGCGCATTAAATTCCAGTTGGCTCCGTTCTTCGTATCACAAATTGCGCTCAAAACCTCCAAACGTTTTGCAGGACTCATCCGCGTAAGATGATAAACATCCGTGTCCAGCATCGTACCTCCAAGTCCAAGAATTGGTTGATGCTTCACCGCGGGATCAACCACAATGGCCCTGTCTTCCGGGTGTTCTTTCACTGGTTCCAAGGCAGAATCTTCTTGCAGAGCAATCTGCAATTTCCCGTCGTGGGAACTTATATAGCTGCGCACAACATCGGCCATGGTTGAAGTGCTTTTTGGATTCATCGCCTTATCAATCAGATCAAAATAGGAAAACATGCCCGAGGAGACTTTCGACAGCGTAATGGTTGCTCATGTTTTTGACTTTTGGGGTTTAAACCTAAGGATTTCCTTTTCTGTTTGATGTACTCGGCATTCACCCGGGCGACTTTTCTCATTAGAAGTGGGGTCCAATGCCGTAATCTGGAATAGGCGGAACATAGGCCTCGTCTCCACCGTATTTCTTCCAACTGCGATAAAGTAAGATCACGCAAATAAGACATGGCAGCCCAAAGACAAAATGCCAAACCGGTATATAAAGATAGGCGCGTTCCTTCCCGACACAGCCAGTCACCATGTCCAAAAAAATGCCTGCGACGCTCCCTCCAATAATTCCTCCGATCGTCCGCCACAGAAAGTTGGTGGAGCAGAACTGACCGTAACGGTCCCGTGGGAAAATCCGCATCAGCAAAGGCGGATCGGCCATGGCGCACATGGCCCCGATGGGAGCCGCCAGTAAGACCGTTTGGACCAGGCGGATCCAAAAGACCGTCTCGGAAGACGGGTGCCAAAACAACCAGATCATGCTGCATGGCGTAAGCACCAACCATCCCAAGATGTTCCCAACGATGACGATTCGGATTGGATGATAGCGATCGGCCAGCCATCCCGCGAAAAAGACGCAAACCATATTGGCAAGACTACTGCTGCCGTTGATTTCCCCAATTTGTTTCAGGTTCAATCCGATAGCCAGTGAGTAGAATAAACCGAAGATATTAACCCCGCCGCCAACCGAGCCGAGCAAAGTCCAGATCCACTGGTACCAATAATGCGAGTGGGAATGGCAATCTCTGCCGTAAGTCTGGATGCCGGCCCACGGGCCGGATTTCCCATGGATCAACGGCGGTGGTGGCGGGTAATCCCCTTCCGTGACTTTGATGCACATCAAACCAAAACCGAAAAAATAGACGAGAGCGGCCCCGAGTAGAATTTCAGTCGAATGGGTACCCGCGTATTGGAAGATGAAAAAACTGTAGATCGCGCTCGAGAGCGATGCGATGCAGCGGAACCATGCCATGAACCGGGACAGCAGTTGTTCCGGTACGACATCGTTGAAAAGATAATAAAAAATCGACGTGACGAACGAGTTGAAGAAGGTGAACCCGATCAGGAGAATCCCGATGCTCGAAAGAGCGAGGAGTTGAGGCGAAAGCCACGAACCCGGCACGTGGACGTGATGCTGAACCCAGTTGCCGATTGGGCCTGAAAACGCGAGGCCCTAAGATGAAGGGGATTCGCCGGCCCCAGCGACTCCGGTAGCGGTCGCTCTTAAAACTGATGACAGGATTCAAGAACACGGAAATGATTCCGGGAACCGTGCCGAGGATCATGCCCATCTCAAAGTTGGAAGCTTTTAAGTCCTTTAACTTCAGTGGCATGATGCTCGGCGTGACGGTCTCCATGAAGGTGAAGCAGAAGTCGCCCCACAGGATCCAGCAGAACAATAGAGCCAGGGTCGACTTCGTATAAATCAAAGTCCCGGCGCGATAAATTCCGGGAGATCCCTCCCCCGCGTCCGGGATCGGGCTTTCACCGCGTGAGGGTATTCCGGTCATGAAAAGGTTGCTTCCTTTGCCGAAAAGCCCCCCTGAACTTCCTCTTTCAACCTGCTCTTCCGAAGCCACGAGGCTACATTCCATGCGCCAAATTTATCGTCGGCGCCTGCATCCCAAAGCACGCCTTTATTGGCCAGGATCAAAGGGCTTTCAACCCCCAAAAGAGAAAGCCGGGACGAGAAGAGACTGATCACGGGAAGAATTTTTCCGCAAGACATGGTGAGAAAAGTTACGAGCTGCGTATAGCGGTGCCGATCCCCGGCGCCGAAACTGCCGGAGGATTGGTTTTGAGCTGCGTCTCGGCATTTTGCCAGGACAGGAATAGACTGGAAAATAAAGCACCAGCTTGAAGACGATATGCCAACATAAATACAATCTGGATGGAAGGATGGCGGCGATCTCACCATTTATCGGTGCGGAAGCCGATGGCTGGCAGACCGTCGGCATTGAAGAGATTTGCCCAAGCCAAAGGCCATGTCCACGCATAGTGCACGGCCACCGGGTTGGGAACATGCGTGCTGGATACGACAACGGTCTGACCATCGATGGCTGCGGAATCAGCCCAGTAAAATCTCTTGTCCGCGCCCGCAACGGCAAAGCCCTGCAGCGGCTGTCCGGCGGGCGTCACCAGCCCCTTACCCACATGCGTGTAGGAAATACGGATATGGTCGCCCTCAATTTTAAACGAATCGTACTTCGGCCCGTAATACTCGACCGGTCGACCGTAAACCGCGCCGAGAGCCACGGTGAGATCCCGTGTCGCGTAACCCGATTTGTTGGTCGGGTGGACGCCCATCGCCAAGTCGGTCGTGATCACCAGAAACGTGTTGGTATTTTGGGCGACCACATCCAGGGCTTCGCGATGAAGCCATGAGAAATAGTCTGCATCCGGTACGTACTTGGGCAAAGGTTCGAAGGGTTTGGCTCCCTTGTTAACCGGATCGTCAGGATTGAAAGCGCAGCCTCCACCGCTTGGCTTCTGCACGTAGAGCCAGGGGAAATCGCCCTCACCCCATTCCTGTCGCCAGGCCGGAATGAGCGCCGCCATGATTGCCTGCTGCCAGATCGGCAACTGCGCAAAACCAGCGCCGCCCTCACCCTGGTCCCAAAGCACGCCACGGATGGCAAAGGGAATCATCGGACGGATATGCTTTTCAAAGGCGTCGCCGGTTTTGCTGTCGACCGCCAGACCCGGTGGCCAGGGTTTCGGATGCTTGGCTAGAATTGCGGGCGGAACCTTGGCCGTCTCGACCGCCGTCGGAACGGCGCTTGCGACGGCGTTCGTCGTGTTCGTTTGGTCAGAGAGGGAAGCGCCCGGGGTGGGCTGGGTTGCGGCCATGTCGGCGGCCACGGCGCTTTCCCATTTCGCCAGGTCTTCCTCGTACTTTTTCTGCCTTTGTTCAATGGGATGCTCCTGATCCCACTTAGCCGCCGTGGCCAGGATGGCGGCGTTGGACTTGAATCCTTCCTGGGGAAGAAAAGGGGCCGAAGGAGAACCGGCGACAGCGCCTTCCAACACACCGACCGGGACGTTGAGTTCCTTCTGCAGTAACACCCCGTAGTAAAAGAGCTGGGCGGAATATCCGCCGATGAGTTCAGGATTCGTTGCGGCCTGCCAGCCCTTCTGCCCTACACTGTGGTAAAGACGCAGGAGCGGATGGGATTCGCCCTTCGCTTGATTCAAGATCGAATCCTGCCCGGCGTACATGTTCACCGGGCTGTCCAAATTTGACTGGCCCGATCCGACCCAAACTTCACCGACCAGTACATCTTTCAAAGTCACTGTCGTGCTCCCGGAAATAGACAGCGTGTTGGGCTCAGCCGTCGCCGTGAGCGCGTCAAGTTTGACCATCCACTTGCCCTGGGCGTCCGCCGTGGCGGTTTTGGTCTGCGCCTGAAAGGTAACGGTGATGGCTTCACCGGGATCCGCCGTACCCCAGATCGGTACAGGCATGTCCCGCTGAAGAACCATGTGATCCGTCAGCACAGGAGGGAGAGTGATCGCGGCCATGACAGGCCCGATGGCGATTCCGTACAGCACACACAGACCGATCGCCATTTTTAGGGTGGAATGAAACATCGGTTAGGTTATCGCGCTAGATGAACGAATCTCCAAGTCTTGCTCGATTGGACAGTCTAAATGCGGTGTGTCGCGACAAGCTTCTACGATTTACTGCAACGCCAGGCGAACGCGCGCGTTCGCCTGGCGTGTTCAAATTTAGGGAGAAGGAACAAGCTTCACCGCGTTGGCGATGACTACACCGTTGGCTCCGGTAGCACCGACTGTGATGCTACCCCCTGTGCCCGCGTTGAACGTGTAAGTTCCCAGTGAATACCATTGGCCGCCGTTGGTCTGTTGATTGACGTTCATGGATGCCGCCCCGCTCGCGCTGACGACAGTAATTGGCGTGTTTGTCGCGCGGTTGGTGCCAGCAGTCCACATGGCATAGACCTGATAGGTGCCGGTACTTGTCAAGGTGGGGGTAAACGTAACCGTGCTTGAGTCATCGAGGGAATTAACGAGATAGTAATTCCCATAGTATCCCTCAGTGGCCGTAGACTGAGTCCATGTCCCGGTGGTGGTGACACCACTCGTGCTTGAGGCGGACAGGATTATCGGCGCAGCGGGGACGAATTCGACCGCATTGGCAATCACATTACCGTTGGCTCCCGTGTCGCTAACTGTGACGCTACCGCCCGTGCCCGCATTAAACGAATAGATTCCGAGCGATATCCATTGCCCGCCGTTTATCTGTTGGTTCTCGGTCACCGAGGCTGTTCCCTTGGCGTTGACAATACTGAACGGCGCGTTGGTCGCGCGGTTGGTATAGGCGGTCCACCAGGCATACACCTGATAGGCGCCGGCGGCGGGCAAATTGGGCGTAAACTGAACTGAATCGCCACTTGTGCCACTAGTCCAGAGATAATAGTTGCCATAGTAGGGCGTTATGACAGTCGACTGCGACCATGTTCCAGTCACGGTTACACCGGTTCCACCGGAAACCGACTGCGCTATCGGCGCCACAGGAACCGGCACGAACATCGCCGCATCGGCAGCGACGTAACCATAGCCTCCCACGGAAGCATTGGTCAGCTTGAGGTTGCCCGTGGTTCCGGCGTTGAAGCTATAGGTGCCGACATAGGTCCAGAGCCCATCGCAGGTTTGTTCGTTAAATGTCCCCGAGGTTGTCCCGCTCGTGCTGGTGATGCTGATCGGCGTTTCGTCACCATCCTGATAATTTCCAGGCGTGGTGAAGTAGACATCGTACTGCCCCGCGACGGGAAGATTCGGCGTAAAAGTGATCGTGCTGAGCGTCGTCGGAGTCCAGGCGGTAAGCATGCTTCCTCCGTAGAGATTTTGCTGGGTACCCGAGAGGCCCCAGCTTCCTGTCTTGGTAACTCCAGACGAGGCAGAATCGACAATAATCGCCGAGGGAATGGGCGGGATGCGCATACTCTCACCCGAACTACTATACAGGGTGGCCTGGATATCCGGATTGTTGACGCTGGCCGTCCCAACCGTGTTGAGCGTCGTGGTGTTGCCGCTGCTGACCGCCACGCCCGCATAGGCCGACGAGGTCATGGTAACGGTTTGCGAGGCGACGTAGGTCCAATTCATGCCGTCAGTTGACTGATACCCACTGATCACGTTTCCGGTCTGAAGCAGCTTCAGCCACACCGGCAAAGCGACGGAACCGACCGTGGCGTTCGTGACGGCCGCCGCTCCTGCCGTGGTGCGGCTTTGGAAAATAAGATTTCCGTTTGAAACAAATAGGGCCGCGTAGATATCGTTGGCCGCCGCAGATTGCCGGATCATCAAGCCAGCCTGCCCGGTGGAAGTGGACATGGATGTGATCTGTGCCAGGCACATGGTTGAGCCCGCTGCGGCTTCAGAGGCGAAGTGGAAATTGTCCGAAGTTCCTCCGCTCAGGAAGCCGCCGCCGGCTCCCGTCGTGGAGAAGGCATTGCAGGCGCCAGTCAGTCCCGTCGTGCCAATGTCATTATTGGTCGTGAAAGGTGGAACCGCAAACAATTGGGTGAATAGCGCTGCCGAATTGGGGAATGCTGTGGGCCCCTCGCTGGGCGCCGTGCTGAGCTGGTGATTGCCGTCGCTCGCCCAGACATCAAAATACATATGCCAAGCGACATTGTTGGCTGGGTTCTGAATGTAGTTGTACATCTGCTGGATGTAATAGGGATCGTCGCCGCCTCCATTGGAAGAAGTGTTCCACGTTCCCCACTCCGGAATGGCGAAAGGCTTGCTGTTGGTGTTGGCGATATTATCCCACGCTTGCAACCCGTTGTTCAGCGTTGCGACATTGTCTGCCCAAGCATTTTTCTGTCGCTGCAGAATGTCGGCCTGGGAATCCCCGTTGGGATAGGGATACGTATCGGTGTCATAGCACCTGTCGTAGATATCGGCTGCAACATAATCGACATAGGCGTTGCCCGGATAGGCATCAGCGATATTGTATGAGGTCCATACCGTGGCTGCTCCGCACCAGCAAAACTTGATGCCGCTGGCTCCTGGCACGGCATGCACAGCTGTGACTACTTGCTTCCAATATGCGGCATAATTAAGCGCCTGAGCATCGCTGGTGACCGCCCAAGGGTACCAGTTTCCATTAAATTCGTGACCGAGACGGACAATCGTCCGGTTAGCAATCCCGGCGTTGACCAAGTTTTGCGCCATGGCCGCGAAATAAGAATTATAATTACCCGCTGCGCCGTTTGCCAGCGAAGTGCCGCTTAAGGGGGTGTTGCCAGATCCCGGCAAAAGCCCGACTGCAATCATATAGGTAGCACCGGGATTATCCCGGAGATAATTCGCTGCAATACCAAACATGTAGGAGTTGCCTTCCATGTCGGCCCATGAATCATCGTTGGTAAAATCCTGAGTCCAAAGGTTGCTTCGGTTCATCGCAGTATCCCACCAAGCGAGGCGCGATTGACATGGGCCGCTGGTCAGGCCCCATTCATAAAATCCCAGATAAGGGGCCGAGGTGTTATCGGTTGGTGGAACCGGGGTGGCGACCACAGGCATGCTGCCGACGAAACTCAACATGCATGCCCAAAAAAGACGCCGAACTTTTCCAGCACAATAAGATTTATCGAGAAGAGTATTTTTCATAATAATTTTTTGATAATGAGGGCCGATTTTCTCACCAAGTTCCCAATTGAGTTCCTTCTTTGCAGCGTCGTTGCGATTAACGTCGCCGTAACAACGAAGCGAGGACACAACTAGCTTATCGTCGACGCAATCATCAATGCTTTTACTGTTGGACAGTCTAACTGCATTACTTCCAATGGTGGAGATAGAGTTGGACTGTCTGCCTCTCATTTGAGATTTCTGTCGCCCTATACCGTTTGGCGAGGTGTTAATCTAACGTATTTGCTATCCGTGCTATGAACAAAGTTGTTGTTCACGTACCGAACTATAGTTACCTGTCTTGTATATTGTTTGGCAGATCGTTGGAGAGCGAGCTTCTCCCGACGTAGCCTTGTTCTTGACCACATACCTTCGTTTCAGTCGGCTCCGTCAGTGCTTCAATCTCAGCGGCCAAGCCTTGCGGTCCATGACCGGGGTTCAGAAGCCACAAGTTACGAACGATCCGCGACTTGTTGGTCGAGGTACCTGTCTTTGGATGATGAGGCGCGGTCAAAAAATGAGAACTGTTGGTGTAATCCAGTGGGCCGCTTGAGCTGGCCGGAAATCGGTGCGGATAACAGATCCTCACTTTAGGAGCTGGAGCACTTATTTCGTGCGCGACTGGGTCAAGGTAGAGCCGCTTTTTTTGCGAAGTTGAGTGGCGATTAGGCGCAATTACACTGTCCAACTAACAGGCAATTGCAATACCAACCCTTTCTTTGCTGTTTTGGCTTCAAGCCAGTCTCTATGATTTTCTTCGTTCGAAACATCGCCTTCGTTACTGCGGTGCCGTTGTCTGTCACTATTTCTCCAGCTGGCGCCGCGATCACTCGTCCGCCGGCGCTCACCGATCACATGATCTTGCCGCAGGAGAGGCGGGTTCCGATCGATCCCAATGAAGCCGTCACGGTGACCGTTCCGTCACAGTCCAAAACAGTCACGTCGGACGCTCAAGACAAGTGGACGATGCTACTGGATCAATTCAAAGCGAAGAGTACACCTCATACTTTGACCATCTCCGGAAGCAACACGATCACCTTGAACGACGTTCTGGTCGGTGAAGTGTGGGTCGGGCAGTCGAATCTCGATAGTCCGGTTAATGGGTATGCCGAAGAAGACTCCATCCTGAGGGAAGCCAAGAGCAAGAGTTCTCCTCTCCTACGTCTATATCACCGTGTTGAGCAAAATGGGGGGCAGACCGCGTCTGATCCCGACCTTGTTGGCGGCTATTCGGTGCAACTTTTCTATTTCGGTGTGCTGCCGCCAAAGGAAGTCAATGTGCCGGTCGGGGGCATGGAGGGGGCCGTAGCCGGTTCCCCGGTCCTGAAGCCGTACATCACACACGGTCGTGGCCTCTTACATTGGCCCAATCCATTCAATGCCGATGGCCTACCTGCCATGGTCGTCAAGGCCGCCCATAGTAAGCGACCTTTATTCTCACGAAAATTTAACTATGAAAATTATGCGAAAACCACGTCCCTCCTGTAAAGTAATTATGTTTTCTGCCGTCATGCTCCTGACGCAGCAGAGTATTGGAAACAATATAATTGCAGATCCTTCACTAGATAATTCTTCGACATCTGGAACGAATTTGATGCCCCTTAACGACAACACCGCTCCACCGTTCAAGGCAGTCTATCGTTGGGGACAGGGAGGTTGTGTCAGTGGAAAATATGACGCTTATGGCCCCTGGCTCAATCGCACAAATATCTGGGCCGAAGATTTTCTGCCGACCAATGCATGGGATCAAGTTGAGGGGCAGCAATGGGATTTGGGGACTTGGCAGTGGTGGATCAAAAAGAACCCCGGGCGGCATTTGATTCTTACGCCGCCGATGCTAGCGGGTGGTTGGGACGGCAAGGGACCGAGCACAGGTCCCGCCGCCCATGTTCCCGTCTCGCTCGAGGAAGGAGCCAAGGGAACTTATAATATCTACTATCAACATCTCGCCAAAAACCTGGTCAAATATGGCCTCGTCGATGTCACGTTCCTTCGCATTGGCCATGAGTTCAATGGCAGTTGGTATAGCTGGAGGGTCAGTAACGCCAAACAAGCCGAGGCCTATGCGGCTTATTTCAAGCAAATCGTCACCACCATGCGGGCTGTGCCCGGCGCGGAAAACCTCAAGTTCGTCTGGAATCCCGCCATGATGCCGTGGTGGCCGTACGATCCCGAAAAGGCGTGGCCCGGTGACGACGTGGTCGATTATATTGGGGTGGACGTCTACGATCAGTCCTGGTCTCCGAACAACTATCCGATTCCCGCGGGCGCCAGCGACGCTGACAAGTTGGCCCGTCGCAAACGTGTCTGGGACAACGAAACCAATAGTGAGCAGGCCAAGGGTCTTCCCTATTGGGTGAAGTTTGCCGCCAAACACGGCAACAAGCCACTCTGTATTCCCGAATGGGGCGCATGTATCCGGCAGGACAAACATGGCGGAGGTGACAGCGCGTTCTTTATCGAGCAGATGTACAAGTTCATCTATAAACCCGCAAACAACGTCTATTTCGAATGTTATTTCGATGTCTCGGCCGGCGATGGCGACCATCGGCTCGTTCCCGAAACCGACAAAAACAAGCCGCCCCAGGAAACGAAGTTGCCTGAGGCTGCCGCCAAGTACAAAGAACTCTTCTCGCTGCCAGCGGGAGGACAAGCCGCAGCCAACTCGGTGACCGGGGACTCTGCGACTAATACGCCAACCCCGTAAGTAAAGTACCGGCCTAATCCTCATGAAAACAATGAAGCTGTTGCTGGTGATTCTTTTGTGCTGTGAAGTGGGCCTGAAAGTTGTCTGGTCGGAAGACGCGGCCGGTTCCGTTCAGGCGGGCGGCCCGGCATCAGCCAGCATCGTATTCGATAACTGCCACGATCCAGTGATCGATCGTACCCTTGCCAACTTTCCGCCTGTGGCCTCAAAAGTCGCGAACACCCTCTGGCAGCCCAAGAATGGCAAGCTGTTTCATGGTTACATCGTGCCCAGCGCGCAGCCCGGGGATAATCCCTCGGGATATCGTGAAAAGCTCAACCAATATATTGCGCTTACCGGCGTAGCGCCTTCATTGACCCGGATCGATGTTTATATCGGCGACGACACCGGGCCCTATCCCGACTGGTCTTCCAAAACATACGCAAAATCGATCTATGTGATTCACGATTGCGGCATGATTCCGATTGTGACGTTTTTTCCGATGTGCAAGCCGCATTGGACCAAGGCCGACATCTCCAATGCCTGGAAGTTGGCGGACATACTTGGCGGCGCTCATGACGCATGGCTGACCGACATGGCAAGATCGTTCAAGGCAACACGCAAGCCGATCATGCTCCTTCCACTTCCCGCGCCGAACGTGTGGCAATGGGCGTGGGGAATCTCCGGTGACTGGAAGGCGGCGGGTTATATCTCCGCTTACAAGCACATCGCGGACATTTTCAGAAAGGAGGGCGCGGATAATGTCGCTTTTTGTTTTGGACCGGAGATGAGTGCAGGTGACCACGACTGGCAATCCTACTGGCGCTTTTATCCCGGCGATGAAGAAGTGGATTACGTGGCGCCAAATATTTCAAATAAAATTCCAGCAGGCGCGATGGATTGGATTCTCCGCCACATTCCGCAAAAGCCGGTTCTCTATTCCAGTTGGACTCTTCAACCCGGGTTGTTTCGCTGGTATTGTCCTTCCGGGGGGCCTCCGACTGCCCAGGCGTACACCCGCGACATGTTTGAATTCAGCCTGAATCGATGGCCCGCCAATATGACTGGATTGGTTTTCAACGGCTACTCGGAATCCACGTTGGGCGGCACTGATGCCGCCTCGCAGGGCCTCACTACTGAATACCTCGCTGGAATCAAAAACGACAAATTCCTCAACGGTCCCCTTGATTGGAAGAATCTGGGTGACCAGTTGTACACCAACGGTGGCATTGTGACAAATGTCCCTCATGCCCCGAAATAAAAGTCAGGCATCCACGATCCTGATGAAATGCTGATCCGAGTGCACTGCAAAATTTTACCACCGCCCGTTGCGGTCGGACAATTCTTATGAAATCGCTTCTTCCTCTAGTTTTAATCCTGGGAACTTTTATCAGTGGATCTCAGCAGGTCATGGGAGAAGTTCGCCTGCCGAATGTTTTTGGGAGCAACATGGTCCTCCAACAACAAAAGCCAATTGTCGTCTGGGGATGGGACGCGCCGGGCACTCCGGTCACGGTCACGCTCGGCACAGAGAGCGCCCAGGCCACGACTGACAGCAAGAGCCAATGGAAAGCCACGCTGCCCGCGATGGAGGCAGACGGGAAGACCTACACGATGACGGTGCAGGGATCGACCGCCGTCACGTTCGAAAATGTTGTGCTTGGGGAAGTCTGGCTTGCGAGTGGGCAATCGAATATGGATCTCTGGCTGGACGACAGAGTGGCCAAGACCGCAGATTTCCCGGATCTCCGCCTTCTTCACGTTGAGAAGCAGATTAATGCGAATCCCCAGGCGAACATAAAAGGTGCGTGGGCGGCCTGTTCTCCGGCCTCTGCGCACGGGTTTTCGGGGGCGGCCTTTTTCTACGGCCTTGAACTTCAGAAGAACTTAAAAGTGCCGGTGGGAATTATCCAAGCGGCGGTGAGTGGTTCGCCCATTGAGGCGTGGACTCCACCACAGGGATTCGCCATGCTCCCCGCCGGCATCAAGCCGCCAGGGAAAGGCATGTGGCCGTGGCC
>Ga0206996_1084_pt1 | contig 24497 bp, 19 predicted proteins | sample Alteio_BWMinCont_2_FD_153467 | JGI IMG/M metagenome (GOLD analysis project Ga0206996, IMG submission 153467) | Enriched cells from forest soil in Barre Woods Harvard Forest LTER site, Petersham, Massachusetts, United States -... | ecosystem: Environmental > Terrestrial > Soil > Temperate forest >...
CTTCATTATGGGGACCTCACAGATTCCACCAATCTGATCCGGATTATTCAGGAAGTTCAACCAGATGAGATTTATAACCTTGCTGCACAATCACATGTAAAAGTATCTTTCGAAACACCGGAGTACACAGCCAATGCTGATGCCTTGGGCTCACTGCGAATTCTGGAAGCTATCCGAATTCTGCGTCTGGAAAAGAAAACACGTTTTTATCAGGCTTCAACTTCGGAGATGTATGGACACGTGCAGGAAATTCCTCAAAAGGAAACAACCCCATTCTATCCTCGAAGCCCTTATGGTGTTGCAAAAGTTTATTCTTTTTGGATTACCAAGAATTATAGGGAAGCCTATGATATTTTTGCCTGTAACGGGATCCTTTTCAATCATGAAAGTCCGGTGAGAGGTGAAACATTTGTTACCCGTAAGATAACCCGTGCGGTCTCCAAGATTCATCTGGGGTTACAGGAAAAAATGTATCTCGGAAATGTGGATGCCGAAAGGGACTGGGGGCACGCCAAAGATTATGTAGAAGGGATGTGGCTTATGCTCCAGCAAAAGACCGCTGATGATTATGTGCTGGCCACCGGTAAAAAAGTTTCTGTTAAAAGATTTGTAGAGATGGCCTTCGCTGAAGTGGGCATTTCATTGGAATGGAAAGGAAAAGGCGTTGAAGAAAAGGCTTACAATAAAGCCAACAGCAAGATTCTCGTGGAAATTGACCCCCGATATTTCCGTCCGACGGAGGTAGATCTGCTTATCGGTGATGCTTCTAAAGCCAAAAAAATTCTGGGCTGGACTCCAAAACATTCTCTCGAACAATTAGTTAAGGAAATGGTGGCATCGGATATCAGGCTTTTCGAAAAAGACAAATACCTGCTCGAAGGAGGGCATGAAATCAAAAATTTTCACGAATAAGGTTTTAATCTAAACCTTTGTAGGTGCCCGTCCCGGCATCCTTATTTCCAAGATGCAGAAATCATCAAAAATATATATAGCCGGCCACCGAGGAATGGTTGGCTCTGCAATCATTCGCAGACTTAGTAAGGAGGGCTATTCTAACATTGTATTCCGTACTTCCAAAGAGCTTGATCTGAGAAACCAGCATGCCGTTGCCGATTTTTTTGAGTCGGAAAAACCGGAATATGTATTCCTTTCCGCGGCAAGGGTCGGAGGCATTGTAGCTAACAACACATATCGTGCAGAGTTTCTTTATGACAATCTGATGATTCAGAACAATATCATTTATTCCTCCTGGAAAAATGAAGTCAAGAAGCTTATGTTCCTCGGATCATCCTGTATTTATCCAAAGTTTGCTCCTCAGCCCCTTAAAGAGGAATACCTCCTTACCGGCATACTTGAGCACACGAATGAACCATATGCCATTGCAAAAATTGCAGGAATAAAAATGTGTGATGCATTCCGGGCTCAGTACGGATGTAATTTCGTATCGGTGATGCCTACGAATCTGTACGGCCCGAATGATAATTATGATCTCCAGAATTCACATGTATTGCCGGCATTACTCCGGAAATTTCACACGGCCAAAGAAGCGAACAGCCCCACCGTCGAAATCTGGGGCAGCGGAACACCTTTTCGGGAATTCCTCCATGTCGATGATCTCGCAGATGCCTGTTACTTTCTTTTCCGGAGCTATAATGAACCCGGACTTGTCAATGTAGGAACAGGAGAGGATATAAGTATCCGTGACCTTGCTCTGCTGATTAAAAAAATTGTTGGTTTTGAAGGAGAACTTTCCTGGGATAAAGCTAAACCCGATGGTACACCCCGTAAATTGATGGACGTAAGTAAGCTGCATTCCATGGGATGGAAACACAGCATCAGCCTTGAACAAGGAATTGCCAGTGTATACAAAGAAGTTAAAGGAAATCTCTTCACCACTCACACAATCTGATTTTTTCAGCTTAGCCTACGTTGGAATTGTACTAAATGAAAAAACATTATCTCGTCTTTTCCCTTTTCAGCCTGCTCACTGCTTTGCTTCCAGCACAGCAGAAGAACCTTCCATTGAACTCGGAATGGTTTATGAGTTCCGATTCATATCTGAATAAAGATACCTTAAGACCCTATCAGTACTTTACCGCCGTCAAACCCCTTCTAGAATCTCGTGAACTGGATGAGCAGCGATATATTTACCTCAATTCCAAAAGCTGGGGCTCTGCTCCTTTTTGCGAAACCGGCCTGGACTCTTCCAATGGCAAGTCAAGTCTTCAGGACCCCGGTGCCCTCCTCTTCCTTCAAAAAAAACATTATACAAACTGGAAAGACAAACTGGAAGGAAAAGTTTTTCATGACCACCTGATCGTTTTAGCCGATTCCGCAGATGAGTTCCTGGTTACCATCGATCCACTTATGAACTTCCAGTTTGGCGAGGATAAAGATCATGTTTACTCCCATCCTCTTAGTGTAAATACGAGAGGGGTTATGATCCGAGGAGATATTGGGCCTAAATTTTCGTTCGAATCTTCTTTTTATGAAAATCAGAGTTATCAACCTCAGTATATTGATTCATTTGCCCGTGCAACGCAGGTGATTCCGGGACAAGGGAGATGGAAAGATTTTAAGATTCATGGATTTGATTACTCCATGTCATCCGCCTATATCTCCTATTCCCCCAACAAGCATTTTAATTTTCAGGCAGGGACTGGCAAAAATTTCATAGGCGATGGTTATCGCTCTTTGCTCCTGTCAGATAATGCCTTCAATTACCCTTACCTGAAAATAACAACCACCTTCGGAAGGTTTCAATATACCAATCTCTATGCCTCTTTCATGAATCTTACGTTCAGCAAGGCGACTATTCCTTTGGGGACTGAACATCTTTACGAAAAGAAATCAGCGAGTTTCCAGTTTCTCAGTATCAATGTACATCCCCGGGTTCAGCTTGGACTATTTCAGGGATTGATAGCACAAGCAGCAGATAGTACAAACCGCCAGCACCTTGATTTTTATTATTTTCAACCGTTAATGGGTGTGAGTGCTTTGAAATACGGCCTAAATGACCCCAACCATATCCTGCTTGGTTCTACGGTGAAAATAAAGGTTTGCAGATATCTGAACTTATATGCTCAATACATGCTCGATGGGATTGCTCAAAGCGGTCCCAACGGCTCTTTGTATAATCGCCAGGGCTTTCAGGCCGGTGCCAAACTTTTTGATTTCTGCAAAATACCTAACCTCTACATTCAGGCCGAGTATAATCAGGTAAGACCCTATTCCTATACTTCTTCCGAAGCCTCCCAAAGTTATACCCATTATGGACAGCCTTTAGCTGATCCACTGGGAGCTAACTTCAGGGAAAGTATTCTGATCATTCACTATCGGTTCAGAAACATGTTCATCCAGTTGAAATATAACCATGACATTATCGGTGCTGATTCAACAAATAGGAATTATGGTAACAACTTATTTAACCCTGATTATACCGCTTACATAGGCAATAGCCTGAACACACCGACCATGCTGCAGGGAGTGAAAACCACGGTAGACATTTATGATCTGAAGCTCGGTTATCTGGTTAACCCAGCCTACAATTTAAATCTCGTCTGCGGAGTTATGCTGAGAGATTACAAGAATAATAGCGGCAATGACAAAACAGAGTATATTTACATTGGACTTCAAACCTCCCTTTCGAATATTTATTACGATTTTTAATTAGAATATTTTATTTTTTGATATAGCAACCTTTTTGTGGACATAATCATACTTACTTTCTTTACTGCCTTTTTTGTAGTCCTGCTTTCAACGCCTGCCCTTATAAAGGTGGCGATCTTGAAAAGGCTTTTTGATGAACCCGGGGATGAACGCAAATTGCACAAAAGGATGGTTCCTACGATCGGGGGGATTATCATTTTTGCAGGCACCTTGTTCTCCTTCGCACTCTGGTTTCCATCCGACAAGGTAGACCTGAATTCACTAAGGGGTTCTGTGAGTGATTTTAAATACCTCGTCGCTACCGTGCTTATTCTCTTCTTTGTTGGAGTCAAGGATGACATCATTGGTACTGCACCTATCAAGAAACTGGTGGCTCACGTAATTGTTGGTATGATCCTGGTGCAGATGGCGCAGATCAAGCTTACCAGCCTCCACGGAATTTTTGGAATCACTCAGCTTCCCGAATGGGGTTGCGTGTTTGTCTCCCTTTTCACATACATCGTTGTAGTCAATGCTTTCAACCTTATTGATGGAGTTGATGGTCTTGCTGCGGGTATAGGGGTCATCTCTTCCCTGGCTTTTGCAACCTGGTTCTATATTGCCGGAGACCTAGTGATGGCTGCTCTGGCAGTGGCCCTGGCAGGATCATTGGTTTCATTCCTCATTTTTAATTTTAATCCGGCCAAGATTTTCATGGGTGACTCCGGTTCCCTTTCAATAGGACTCATCATTTGTATCCTGGCTATTAAAATGGTTCAGTGCGACTCAATCAGTGCGATGGTTCCCTCTCCACTTGCCTATGTAAGCAAGCCTATTTTTGCCATGTGTGTGCTCGTATATCCTTTGGTAGATACACTCCGAATTTTTATATACCGTACGGTAAGAGGGATCTCTCCTTTTTCAGCCGACCGAAACCATCTTCACCATTTACTTATTGATGGAGGATGCTCCCATAAACAAACCGTGCTGATCATTTATTGCTTCAACATTTTCATGATCACTCTTTGTATTTTGTTGAGAAATCTGGATCCTACCTGGGCATTCAGTATTATAGGTGCTACGGCCATCATTCTTGCTCAGATTCCGCAATTTGTCAAGAAAAGATATCTGAAAAAGAAAGCATGAAGGGAGCATATACCCGAAAACGATCCGAATATTTTTTCTTCAGACTGGCTCTGCTTTCTTTTCTTTTTCTAAGTTCTACCGATGAGTTCCATGCCCAACAAAATTTTCCGCTCGACCGCGATGCCGTACTTCCTTACGATCATCTTCTGAATTCCCCAAATTCCGACTTTCATACCGATGTAAAGCCCTTCCTGGTAAGTGAAATGCTTCCTTTTAACGATAGCTCTATTCACTACAAGTATTATTCTGCCCGCCAGGTTCCTGATTCTGTATTGCGCAAGGCTACCTGGAGAATCGATTTCAGACCCCGCAACTGCGAAGTTTCAGGAGGCTATGATCTGAAAAATCATAATTCTTTGATGGATGTATACGGAACCGCAGGGTTGAACCTGTACTATAAAACAAAGCTGGCGATTTCTTTAAATTATATGGGAGGCGATGGGATTTTTCCTTCTTATGTCGATTCCTCTATCCGGTCAACAAGGGTTATTCCCGGAGTAGGAAGTGCATACCAGAGCGGGAATGCATATTCGTACCAGGATTATTTTGGTTACCTCTCCTACTCTCCGAACCGCGTATTTAATTTTCAGATTGGAAAGGACAAAAACTTTTTCGGGGACGGATACCGGTCGATGTTCCTTTCCGACAATGCAGCAAATTACCCCTTCTTTAAAATACAGGTGCATGTCTGGAAAATAAAGTGGGTGAACCTCTTCACTGAAATGACTGATGCTACTACCCCTACAGGGCTTCAGCAGGATTTCAGGAAGAAGTATGCCTCCATGCAATATCTGAGTTGGAATGCAACAAAGAGAATAAGCCTAAGCCTCTTTGAAACAATCGTATGGCAAGGCAATGATACCAACCGTGTTAGGGGCTTTGATATTAATTACATGAACCCGGTCCTCTTTCTCAGGCCCACCGAATATTCTCTGGGTTCGCCCGACAATGCATTGGTTGGCGGATCTTTCAAAATAAAACTGCCTTTACAAATTCAATTATATGGTCAGTTACTTCTTGATGAATTTGTACTCAATGAATTGGAAGCACATACGGGCTGGTGGGGAAATAAATATTCCGTTCAGGCTGGGCTCAAAGCGTTTGATCTCTTTGGCATCCGGAACTTATACATGCAGGGAGAATTCAACTATGTACGTCCCTATACCTATACCCATGGAAGTGTCCAGCAGAATTATGGGCAATATAACCAGGCGCTGGCTGACCCCTTCGGTGCCAATTTTGAGGAATTGGTTGGTATACTTAATTACCGTACCGGGCGTTTCATTATTGAACTCAAGGGGGTAGGAACAATGACAGGGCTGGATACCGGACGAAGTAATCTGGGACAAAACATTTTTCTTTCCTATCTCACCCGAACAGGAGGAAACGACCCGGCCCACGATTATGGACATCATATCGGTGACGGGCTGAAAACCTATATCGGAACCGCTGATTTAAGGGTTGCTTACCTTATCCTTCCTTCGATGAACCTAAAGGCTGAAATCGGATTCACATACCATACACAGGTTTCAGTAGGATATAAACCTGCGGAAGCGATGCTTTTCGAGTTCGGAATAAAAACTTCATTATACAATACCTACCACGATTATTGAACCTGCACCTTCTTGCCAAGCAAAGCCTGGTAATTTCTTAAACCCTCCGCTCGTGACTTTACGGATTTTTTTGTTATCCTTGTAAGAGAACTTTCGAGATGAAAAAACTGGTAGTCTTTACGGGTGCAGGGATCAGTGCGGAAAGCGGGATCAAGACTTTTCGGGATGCCGGAGGGCTGTGGGAAGAGTATGACATCCATGATGTGGCCACCCCAGAAGCATGGGAAAAAGACAAAGAGCTGGTACTGGGCTTTTACAATGCACGCCGCAAACAGGTACTGGATGCCAAACCTAACGAAGCACACCGGGCACTTGCAAAGCTGGAAGATAAATTTGAAGTACATATTATCACCCAAAATATTGATGATCTTCACGAAAGAGCTGGCTCTACACGGGTACTTCATCTTCATGGAGAAATCCTGAAAAGCAGAAGTACCATTGATCCTTCTCTTGTCTATCAGGTTAAAGGCGGAAACGTGAAATTGGGTGATAAATGTGCAAAAGGCTCCCAGCTGAGACCCCATATTGTTTGGTTTGGCGAGATGGTTCCGAATATGGAACAGGCTTATGCCATAGCTTCCAAAGCAGATATCTTCCTGATTATTGGTACCTCCCTGAATGTTTATCCTGCAGCCGGATTAGTTGAATATGCTCCTGCGGATACTCCAAAATACCTGATTGATCCCAACGCAGTGAACAACAGTGCACAGTTGGAGAATGTCCACCTCATCAAAGAGAAAGCCGTGAAAGGCGTGGCGGACCTGATAGCCAAACTAATGATCTGAGCAGTTTAGTGCCTGACTATAAATCGCTTCGTAGCAACCCCTTTACCATTTAGCTGTAGGGTGTAGAAATACATTCCGGATTCCATATCGCTGACATCCATCTTTACCGTACCGTTTGCTTCTGTGAGATCAACCGTCTTGACATGATTACCCAGTAGATTGTAGACCTCAATAGAAGAAGAAACAACCTTGTTACTTACTTTGTAATCGAGATTAAGAACAGAACCGGCCGGGTTTGGATAAGGTTCGCTGATATTGAAATGGAGCGCATAATTATTTATCCCCGTTGGAGAAGGATTATAAACGATCACAAAAGTTGCCGAATCGTTCACATTATTGCAGTTATATACCGTATAGCGTATGGTTGCGGAGGGGTTGGAATAGAGTGGGCCGAATGTAAAGTCTGCGGTCATCAGCACCGATTTGCCTGCTGAATCAGTCTTACAGGGAGAAACATACAGGCCTGATCCGTAGCAGGTACCTGCAAAACAAATAGAAGATTGCCCTGCAGCAACATTGCTGATTTCTTCTTTCCGGAGCTTCGTCTGAACGCCTACGGAGCTTGTGTTTTTAATGTTAAAATTGCCGGAATAGGAAGCATTGATCGTATCATACACGTTAACGGTGGTTCCAGTTACATCCAAACCAGTCGGGTCCATAATTTTGAAGGACGACTGTGCCATGGAAAACAAGACCGTCATAGATGCCAGAAAAGTAGTGAGTATGATTTTTTTCATAATTCTGAATTAGTCATTCGTTCTATAAAGGATTTACAAAGTTACTCAATCGAGGTGGCATGTACAAGATCCTCTTGTGCTTATAAATTTCATTCTTCACCTGGAAATGCGATTATACGAAGGTGTACTGGATTAAGTTTCGGATTTTGCATAATTACCGGATAATTACTACATTGCATCCAATAGTTGTATTGAATTATTCGGAAAAAGCAAGGCAAAGCAGAAGCAGCAATATCGATCCATCCCCGGGCTCACCTGACAATAGCTTTTGTTAAATAACCCTTGTTTTCAGTTCCTAGATTTAAATTAAATGACCACCTCGGATAATATTTTTGAACTTATTAAATCCCTGAGTCCTTCCGAGAAGGGCTATATCAAAAAGTTGTCTTCCTTTCATCCCAGGGGAGGCCAGAATCAGTATGTCAAACTCCTCGATGCCATTGACCGCCAAACCATTTATGATGAGAAAGAACTGCTCAAGAAATTCAAGGGCGAATCATTCATCAATAATTTCTCCGTTGCCAAGAACTATCTCTATAACTATATTTTAAAAGGGCTTGAGTCTTATCACAAAAATGTGCGTGCCGAAATCAGGAGCTACCTGAACCAGGTAGAGATTCTTGAAAATAAAAACCTGAGTACACACTGTGAAAAGCTTCTTGAAAAATCAAAAAAGCTTGCTCTGAAATATGAACTCTTTGAACTCCTAGAAGAGATTGTGGAATGGGAAATACATCTAATTTCCAGAAGGACCCCGAATGAAAAAAATCACAAACAAATCATTACCTGTTATGATGAACTTTTTGATATCCTCCTGAAAAAAGACATTACTCTTCGGTATAAGAAAGTTTCAAGTCTGGTTTATTCCAAGATGCACAATAAGGGGCAAATACGGAGCCTGGAGGAAACAAAGGAATACCGGGAAATTATCGAACAGGGGCCTGGAGGAACAGAGCATACACTTCGCAATTTCAAAGCCAAATTATTCTGCCTCCTGGCAAATTCCAATTATTACCTCCACATCAATGAATACGAGAAGTCTTATCATTATACTTCCAGGATACTGAAGTTATGGGAAGATAACGCTCACATGATTGAAACGAATCTTTTTAATTTCTTCGGATGCCTGATTAATAAAGGAGTCTGTGAACTAAAGTTTAAAAAGTACGGAGAGCTGGATCAGACTCTGGATAAAATCAATGAATATTTTTCACGGTTTCATCCTGAAAACAATTACCTCCGCCTCAGCCTTTTTAATTTCAAATTTTACGTAAGCATATTTACAGGGCAACAGGAGAAAGGGCTGGAGATTGCGGGAGAAATCGAAAAGCACCTGGTTACTTCCCGTCTACAGGAGGAAGATAAAAAGGCAAGTCAGCTTTTTCACTTCGGCATGAGTTGTCTCTATATCGGTATCGGGGATTACAAATCGGCTAACAAATATGTAAATATCGTTCTGAACGATTATGAAAGTGATCTGAGGAGTGACCTTTATTGTTTTTCACATGTGCTCAGTATCATTATCCATTTTGAACTGGGGAACAGGGAGCTGCTTGAATACCGGGTTAAATCGACATACAGGCTACTTCTAAAACGGAACAAGTTGTACAAAGTAGAATCCCTGATTCTGAATTTCATCAAAGACACTATCGGAGTGATTCATACCGAAGAAGAACAGCGGCAGGCCTTTATCTCCCTTCGTGATAAAATGGTTGAAGCAACGGTGGACAATCGTTTCGAAGAAATTGCACTCGACTATTTTGATTTCATTTCCTGGCTGGAGAGTAAAATTGAAAACAGGTCTTTCCGTGAAATCAAACGCCGGAAATTTCTTGCTCATCTGGAACAAATACCCCCAGAATCGAGTCTGACCGAAAAATAGCCTATTGATCTGAATATTAGTATATTATTTCCTACTAAAGCAATTCCATTCCCAAGAATAAATGAAACATTGCAAGGATTTGACTATAATACGTCTTATCTTTGAATTTATCCAAAAACACAAAACCAAACACATGAAGAAAATTACCAGCATCCTTGCGTTGGCTTGTTTCTCGACATTTGCCATTGCACAATCACAACGATTCGAGCTTTATGAAGAATTCTCAGGAGAAAACTGCGACCCTTGCGCTGCTACTAATCCTGGCTTTAATGCCGTTCTTCAGCAATACAACAACGTAACAAAGATTGCTGCGATCAAATATGAATCTCCAATCCCATCCAGCGCCGGACCAGCCTCCTTGTATGGACAGGACATGACGGATGTAGATACCCGCAATACATACTATAACAATCAAGCAGCTCCTCAGGGATGGTTTGATGGCTATTTCCAGCCCGATACTTCCGGTCAGGCATACGCAGGATGGCCTGGAATACTTCAGCAATATAATATTGATACCGCCAGCAAGGTCAACTCTCCATTCACTTTCACGATCACCCATAGTTTCAGCCCTATGTATGACTCGGTGTTCATTCATCTGGTTGTCACCGCAAGCATGAACTACACTGCAAACGGAGCGCTCTATATGCGTCTTGCCATGGTAGAAGCTCAGATTCACCTTGCAGCTCCAACCGGCAGTAATGGTGAAAAAGATTTCTATAACACCATGCGGAAGATGATCCCCAGTGCACTTGGAACCCCACTTGCAGGAACCTGGACCAACGGGCAGTCGGATACCTTTAACTTCGCAGTTAAAATACCGGCCTATATCTATGACAAAGAACAAATTGCTTTTGTAGGCTTTATTCAATCCGACGGAAACCAGGCCGTTCAACAGGCAGCACTAAGTTCGCCTATCCCTATGCTTCTGGATGCCGGTGTTAAATCAGTCTACAATATTCCTTCTGTACAATGCAGTCTGAACTATACGGCAATGGATACCATTTATAATTTTGGTACTACCACCCTTACCTCCTGCACTATTAACTATTCACTTGATGCAGGAACGACCATGACCCAAGCTTGGACCGGATCAATTCCTGCAGGCGGAAGCGGAGTGGTGACCTTACCTGTGGCCACCACCGTTCCGGGAGCTCACAGCTTGAAAGTATGGACCACACTTCCGAACGGACTCACTGATTACAATCCGGGCAACGACGCTGCAAGCATTCGCTTTACAGTAGAAGGCGCATCCGGTGTGGCTCCATTAGTTCAAGGCTTTGGAAGCAATCCTTTTCCTCCAGTGGGATGGGCAGTAGTAACCAATCCACCTAGCCAAAACGGCTGGACTCGTAGCACTTCCTGCGGAAGTTTCGGTGTTCCCGCTGCTCTGGGAGCTGCAAAAGTTGATTTTAACGGATTAGGAAATGGTACTGTTACCTATATGTACCTGCATAACCTCGATCTGAGTGGATCAGCGACCACCGCTGCCCTTACTTTCGATGTGGCCTATGCTCCGCTTGCTGCTAATCAGTATGACCAACTGGATGTGGAAGTTTCTACCGATTGTGGTGTCAGCTGGAACAATGTGTATTCTAAAAGCGGATCAGGACTTGCTACTGCACCTGCAGACAATACCACTTTCTTTGTACCTACAGCGGCTCAGTGGAGAACAGAAGCTGTGAACCTGAATACATTCGCCGGACAAACCAATGTGCTGATGCGTTTTACAGGAACCAGCGGACAAGGTAACAACTTGTTCATTGATAATATTAACCTCAGCAATTCCCAGCTTGGTATTTCCGAGCATAATCTTCAAAACAACCTGAGCGTTTTCCCTAATCCGTTTACAGACAACGTCCAGGTTGCATTTAACCTGCTTAAGGCTGATAACGTAAAGATGACCCTGTACAACATGATGGGACAAATGGTCTATTCTGCCGATCAGGGTCTGTTCCCTGCCGGAGGAAGCACTATCAACTTTAATGGTTCTCAGCTTTCCGGTGGTATGTATTTCATGACCATCACTTCCGGTGATTATACCGTTAGCAGGAAAGTAACCGTCAGTAAATAAAACTCACCTCTTTATCATCAGTCCCGCCAAAGGCGGGACTGATTTTTTTTGTTACCTTCGATTTTCGTATTGGTTTAAACAGAATAAACGGAACATGAAAAAGATTTTCTCCCTTTGCCTGATCCTGCTCTTTGCCGGCGGAATCTATGCCCAGCAAAAACCACAAAAAGTTCCTCCGGTTGATTTAAAAACAATGGATGGAAAAGCATTTAATACGAAGGACATCAAGAATGATGGAAAACCAATCGTGATCAGCTTTTGGGCTACTTGGTGCGGGCCCTGCAAAAAAGAACTCAATGGGATCTCCGAAAATTTTGATGACTGGGTGAAACAGACCGGAGTGAAACTCTATGCCGTTTCTATCGACGATTCCAGGAACAGCAGTAAAGTTGCTCCTTATGTGAATGGTCAGGGATGGGACTATACCGTGCTTCTGGATGAAAATTCAGACCTCAAAAGGGCCATGAATGTAAATAACGTACCCCATACTTTTGTACTTAATGCAGCCGGAGAAATTGTCTGGCAGAACAATAATTACACCGAAGGGAGTGAGGCAAAGCTTCTCGAGATCCTGAAGAAAGTGGCCAAAGGCGAAAAAATAGAGTGAACCTTTAAAGAACTGTTTTGTGAGTATACGGATACCTAGCTTATCTCTTGTCTGTTTAATCTTTTTAGTACTGCTTTGTCTTCCCTCCGGAAAAATGATTGCCCAGAATTCCGGCACCAACCTGGGCGAGATCCATGGGAATTTTCAGATGGACATGCAGTATTACAACCCCGACTCCACTATCAAAGCTCCGCCTGTTCCAGAGAAAACAGGTATGAACGGATTTCTCAACCTGAACTATACCCGTGATAAATTTTCTGCCGGGCTCCGGTATGAATCCTACCTCAGCGCCCTTCAGGGTTTTGATCCCCGTTATAAAGGAAGTGGTATCCTCTATCGCTATGTAAGCTATACCTCGGATGAACTCCAGGTTACAGTAGGGAGTTTTTATGAGCAGTTCGGAAACGGTTTGATACTCCGTGCTTATGAAGACCGGGGGCTGGGCTATGACAACGCCCTGGAAGGTCTCCGTGTGAAACTTCATCCTTACAAAGGAATTTACATCAAGGGTGTTTATGGTCTACAGCGTTCTTTTATGACTTACGGACCGGGAACAGTGAGAGGTGTCGATGCAGAAATAAATTTTAATGAACTGTTTGAGAAGCTTACCAATAAAAAAACGAATGTTATTCTCGGTGGAGGGTTCGTCAGTAAGTTTCAGGCTGATGCCGGAACAGGAGCCTATATCGTTCCTCAGAATGTCGGTGCCTGGGCTGAGCGGTTGAATATCCACAGAGGCAAAGTCAATATCCAGGCTGAGTATGCTTATAAAATCAATGATCCCTCTTTCACGAATGGATATATCTACAAGCCAGGTGAAGCCCTGTTTGTAAGTGCCAGTTACAGTCAGAAGGGATTCGGATTTTCCCTGAGCGGAAAACGAATAGACAATATGGATTTCCGTTCCGACCGTAGCGCTTCTCTGAATAATCTGGAGATAAACTATCTTCCATGTCTTACCCGTCAGTATACCTATAGTATGCTCACCTTCTATCCTGATGCTACACAGAATACCGGAGAAATAGGATACCAGGCCGAGATGACCTATAAGATTAAAAAAGGAACATTGTTGGGAGGGGAATACGGAGCCAATGTGCTCATCAATTTTGCAACCGTGTCCGGTCTCGACACCAACCGCCTGAACCCGGCTTCGGATAGTGCACGCAAAGGTTATTCGAATAAAAGTTATTTCGGTTTCGGGCAGAAATATTTTGAAGATTTCAATATTGAGATCGACAAAAAACTCAGTCAGCATTGTAAACTGATTGCCATCTATTCCTATCAGACTTATAATAAAGCAGTACTTCAGGGGGAGCCTAGCGATCATACCATCTACTCACAGATTGGGGTAGCCGATATTGTTTACCGTTTTACAGATACCCTCTCCATCCGATTCGAGCTTGAGCACCTCTATACCAAACAGGATATGGGAGCGTGGGCTTCGGGCCTGGTGGAGTTTACAGTGGCACCGAAATGGTTTGTGGCAGCCAGTGATCAGTGGAATTATGGAAACGCCGATCCTACAGCCAGGATCCACTATTACAACGGGACCATTGGTTATATCCGGAAAACAAATCGTTATCAGATCAGTTACGGAAAACAAAGGGCAGGCATTTACTGCGTAGGCGGAGTATGTCGCACAGTACCTGCATCAAATGGTTTAACCCTTACATTAATCAGCAGTTTTTAATTACCTTTAAGTATGCAATTCCAGGGGATAAAAAAGATCGGTGTAATGGCTTGTTTGGCTGCATTCGCTATGCTCCAGTCTTGCGATTACGTGAACACCCCCTATCCGAAAACAGGTATTGTTCATATTGCTCCGCATGCCGTTGTCAAAAAAGTGTTGCTGGAAGATTTTACAGCCTCTATGTGTGTGAATTGTCCGCTCGCTGCAACAGTTGCCGATAACCTAAGAAATAATAACCCGGGCAGAGTGATCACCATTGGTGTACACGCATGCTCTCTCGCTGCTCCTTCGGGTACTGCATTCCCTTACGATTTCCGGACGACCGCCGGGAACTACTACAATACTACCTATATCGACGGTGACAATACCGGTTTGCCCAACGGCATGGTCGATATGTATCCCTGGGATTCCACGGGAACCAATCCATTGCCGCGTTCGGTAGGTGATTACAGTGCAAGCTGGACTAAGGATGTAAACCGGAGGCTCTCTGCACCCGATTCTGTTTATCTGGAAATCGATAATGTTTATACTGTTTCCACACGGGCACTGGCTTCCACCATCAAAATAAAATATCTGAAAACACTTCCTCACAGTTATAAGCTCGTGGTGCTCATGACGGAAGACAGTATTGCCAGTCCTCAGAAAACCCCTTCGGCTACCATGAACAATTATGTTCATCGTTATGTTTTGAGGGGGGCCATAGACGGTCAAGCCAATGGAACCGGAATCCCTATTACACTCGCACCTGCCGGTACTGATTCCACCACCTTGCAGACCATTAATTACACCATTCCAACTGCTTTTCCCAGTGCAATGAACTGCGACGACAATCATTGCTATATCGTTGCATTTCTTTACGATACCCTTACAGGGGATGTACTGGAAGTGGAAGAACAAAAGGTGCGGTAAGCTCCAGGTTCTTGTAAATCAATTACTTTTGCAGCAAAACATAATTCCGATTGCAAAGTCTCTCTACCAAAACCGATTCCCTGTCACTGCTTTCCCAGCAGAGCCTCTTTACATCGCAGGAACTCCCGGTTAAACATCATGGCGCCCTCCTTGTTAAACCGAGAGGATATGATGGACTACTAACGCTGATCCTGTTTTTAGCCTTTACCTTATTTGTGATTGTGAAAGTTTACAGTCCACGTAAACTAAACCAGATGTTCCTGGCCTTCATAAAGCCAGTAGCGATGAACCAGCTCATGCGGGAGGAATATACCTTTTCCAACAGGAGTTCTATTCTTCTATTGGTTTTAGCCACACTCATCCTTCCTCTCTTTGCATTTCAGGCATTTGGTTTTTCCGGCTCTGCTTCCTTTTTGCATCAGTATGTCCTAGAAAAAGGGTTGAAGGCTTATGTCCTTTTCACCCTATTTGCAGTGGGGGCTTATCTGGTCAAAATATTGACCATCAAATTCCTGGCTCTGACCTTCTCTGTTAAAGGGGCAGGGTCTGAATATGTCTATACTATCTTGCTTTTCAATAAGGTAGCAGGGATTGTTATGTTTCCCCTTGTTTTGCTGATTGCATTTGCCCGTCAGCTTTCCACCGGTCTATCGCTCTATACCGGGATGACCATTCTTGCTATACTATTGGTATACAGAATGCTGCGTTTAGTCCAGATTGGTATTTCAACCTCCGGTGTTTCTCCCTTATATTTATTTTTATATCTTTGCACCCTCGAAATATTGCCGTTTGTCGTCCTTATCAAATTATTCATGTTCAGTTTTTCATGATCGGTGTGAATCCGGAGTGATTTTTAAAACTAAATAACAAGCATAAATTGAAAGTAAAAAGTATTCTCGTTACGCAGCCTAAGCCCGAGACCGACAAATCACCTTATTTTGATCTTGCCAAAAAATATTCGGTAAAGGTTGATTTCCGAGAATTTATTCATGTCGAGGGTATTCCTGCCAAAGACTTCCGTAAAGAGCGCGTAAACATCCTTGACCACGGGGCTGTGATTATGACCAGCCGGAATGCAGTAGACCATTATTTCCGGATGTGTTCCGAGATGCGGGTTACGGTACCCGATACCATGAAATACTTTTGCATCTCTGAATCAACAGCCTACTATCTTCAGAAATATGTTCAATACCGAAAGCGGAAGATTTTCCATGGCAAACAGACCTTTACCGATCTGATTGATGTAATCAAGAAGCATAAAGAAGAAAAATTCTTATACCCCTGCACAGATATTCACAAAGAGGATATTCCGGAGATCCTGGATAAGCATCATATCCAATACACGAAAGCTGTACTCTACAAAACAGTATGCAGCGATCTGAGCGATCTGGATAATGTCACATACGATATAATCGTGTTTTTCAGTCCTTCCGGAATAACCTCCCTGTTCAAAAATTTTCCAAAGTTCAAGCAGAATAAAACCCGGCTGGCGGCTTTCGGACCCACTACTGCAAAAGCCATGGTCGACACCGGCCTTACGGTCAATATCCAGGCTCCGAAACCAGGTACTCCTTCCATGACTATGGCTCTGGAAGAGTATATTAAAGTAGCCAATAAGAAGTAAGAGCTCTTACCCTTCCCTATCTTTCAGAACATGCATAAACATTCCTTTACACGGGAGGAGAGGCTTCGGGGACGAAAAGTTTTTACCGCCCTCTTCGCTTCAGGAAAATCATTTCATACTCCTCTGTTCAGAGTAACCTGGCAGTGTACCTCTGCGACGAAAGATGGAAAAGAGTGTGTGCAGGCAGCCTTTGTGGTTCCAAAAAGAAATTTCAAGAAAGCAACCGACCGTAACCGAATCCGGAGAAGAATGAAAGAAGCCTATCGGATTCACAAAAATGAGCTCCGGAACCATGCTTTTCATTCCGGCGTAACACTCTTGTTTGTATGTCTTTATACCGGAAAGGAAGAAAGTCAGTACCTGGAAATTGAGTCCAAAATAATCGTAACTTTACAACGTTTAGCAAAAGAGACCCAGATAGCCAGCGGCGCAGGCCAAAGCAAGGAATCATGAGACTGATCAACACTTTCTTCCGGTTTATTCTTACTGGCTTGATCAGATTCTATCAACGTGCTATTTCTCCTCATCTGATGAAAGGTTGCCGGTATACTCCGAGTTGTTCGCAGTACAGTCTTGATGCTATCCATAAACACGGAGCGGCAAAGGGCAGCTTACTTGCCGTGAAACGGGTTTGCTCCTGCCACCCTTGGGGCGGGCACGGTTTTGATCCTGTTCCTTAAAATCACCTTCATGGAAATACTCAGAAAAAATCTGAAACGATTACGTCTATTCCTGGCTGTTGTTGCAGTCTGTGGCTATGCTATCGTTTCGTATAGCTTCGTTGACAATTACTTCGAAGTATCCAAAAACCTGGACATCTTCGCAACCATGTTCAGGGAGCTGAACATATATTATGTAGATGACATCAAACCGGGGGAACTCATGAAGAGAGGGATAGACAGCATGCTGGAATCCCTGGATCCTTACACCGATTATATTCCGGAGTCGGAGATTGAAGATTACCGATACATGACTACCGGTCAATATGGCGGTGTCGGAGCCCTGATCATTCAGCATGGGGATCATATCATGGTTTCAGAACCTTACGAAGGTTTCCCGGCCCAGAAGGCCGACCTGAGAGCAGGAGATGTGCTGCTGGAGATAAACGGGATTTCTATCAAAGGAAAAAAAACAGATGATATCAGCAAAATCCTTAAAGGCCAGCCGGGCACAGTCGTCAAACTTCTGATTGAAAGAGAAGGTGAAAAAAAGCCTTTTGAAAAAACACTCAACAGGGAAGAGATAAAAATTAAAAGTGTTTCTTATTCCGGGATGCTAAATGAATCTGTGGGCTACATCAAACTTACAGGCTTTACCGAAGATGCGGCCAAAGAAGTAAAAGATGCTCTGCTCGAACTCAAGAAAAATCCAAAACTGAAATCACTGGTATTCGATCTGAGAGGAAACCCGGGAGGGTTGCTTAAAGAAGCGGTGGATATCGTGAATATTTTTGTGGATAAAGGACAGGAGATTGTAAGTACCCGGGGTAAGGTAAAAGAGTGGGATAAATCGCACAAAGCCATCAACCCTCCGGTCGATCTTGATATTCCAATTGTGGTGTTGGTGAACAGGGGTTCTGCTTCTGCCTCCGAAATTGTTTCCGGCTCCTTGCAGGATTTAGACCGGGCTGTAATCATCGGGCAGCGTTCGTATGGCAAAGGGCTTGTGCAGCAGACCCGGCCTCTTTCCTATAACTGCCAGCTCAAAGTAACCGTAGCCAAGTATTATATCCCCAGCGGACGTTGCATTCAGGCCCTCGATTATTCACACCGCGATGATGACGGGAAGGTGCATAAAGTAGCCGACTCTCTCATCACCGCTTTTAAAACGAAGAACGGAAGAACAGTATACGATGGTCTTGGGATCAGTCCCGATATTCATATCAAACCCGAAAAACCAAGTAATATTGCTTATAGCCTTCAAAACAAAAATCTGATTTTCGACTATGCTTCTAAATACAAAAGCATACACGAATCACTGCCTGTGGACGCGATGAAATTCAGGCTCACCGATGCTGAGTATGATGATTTTGTGAAGTATGTTTCGGATAAAGATTATGACTATACCACCCGGAGTGAAAAAAATCTGGAAGATCTCAAAGGCATTGCCGAAAAAGAAAAGTATTATGAGGATGTAAAAACAGAGTATGAAGCCCTGCTGAATAAAATAAAACATAATAAGAAGGATGATCTCACCAAGAATAAGGCCGAAATAAAAGCCCTGCTGGAAGAAGAAATAGCAAGCCGCTATTATTATCAGAAAGGCCGGATCATGGCTGCACTGAAAGATGATCCTGAAATAATTTCAGCACTCGATGTACTCACTTCCGGAACCAAATACAAAGAAATTCTGAGCAGCCTCGCTACGAAGGAAAAACCCAAGCAGGATAACGAAGACTAGATGACTCTTTCCGAAAGGGCAAATTTACACAGCCGGGTATTTACTGCGGGGCTTATCTTCCTTTCGCTGGGCATGCTTTTTTCAGGGCCGGTAGCGAGCATCTCCCTGCTTCTGTTAGGCATCAACTGGTTTGCGGAAGGGAATTACCCGGAACGCCTCCGTAACTTCTGGAAGAATAAACCTGCCGTTCTCCTTTGCTCTTTCTTCCTGATTCACTTCATCGGTTTAGCCTGGTCATCCGACCTGGATTATGGGCTCAGCGATGTACGTATCAAAGTACCGCTTTTTGTACTTCCCTTTATCCTTTCCACCTCTCCCAGAATGAACTCGGACCATTTCCGTCTCTTCTGCGGCTTATTCGTGCTGGGGGTTATCGTTTCTACTTTAATAAGTTTATGCATTCTTAAAGGCCTTCTTCCCATAGAGGTTCATGATATCCGGGATATTTCCTTTTTCATTTCACATATCAGGCTCAGTCTGATGATCTGTCTCAGCATTTTTATGCTTGTTTACTTTCTTCCCAGATATCCATCCATGGGCCTGAGGATTTTGTTCATCCTGTCCATCTTATGGCTGGTGGTATTCCTTGGAATCATTGAATCGCTTACCGGATTAAGCATTCTTATGATCGTGTCTGTTATTCTGGGAGTGGCGTATTTCAATTCGCATCGCCCGCTACTCGGAAGAATTTTGTTGGGAGGAGTTTTACTCATCCTCGGTCTGATGGTGTATCAGGTCTATTCCATCTCCCGTTCTTTCCGGGAAGTGAAACCAGTGAGACTTGCCACGCTTCTCCCGGTCACCCAAGATGGAAATCTCTACATGAACGACACCACTTCCTTAATGGTTGAAAATGGAACGTATGTCAGATTGGAAGTTTGCTGGATCGAATTAAAAACCGGGTGGGAGAAACGGAGTTCTATTCCTTTCGATCAGAAAGACAAGAAAGGGAACCTGCTTGCCAGCACGCTCCTCCGTTATATGGCATCTAAAGGATTGTTCAAAAAAGACTCAAAGACCTTTGCAACCCTTAGCGATGACGACATTCGTTCCATCGAAAACGGGATCACCAATTATAAATACCCTAATCTCAGTAGCCTGAATGCAAGGATTTATGAAACCATCTGGGAAATGGATGTGTACAAGAAAGGCGAAAACCCCAGCGGACATTCCATGACGATGCGTATCGAATTCTGGAGAGCAGGCTGGCATATCTTCAAACAGCATTTGCTTTATGGAACCGGAACCGGTGACGTAAAAAATGCTTTTATCAAACAATACAAAGCAGATCAGAGCAAACTGCTGGAACGGTGGCAGCTCCGGGGTCATAACCAATATCTGGCTATTGCCATTGCCTTTGGTTTACCGGGAATACTTTTCTTTCTTTTCTCGTTGATCTACCCGCTCGTTCAAAGCAAAATGTACCAAAACTATTTCTATGCGGTCTTCTTTATAATCATGGTGGTATCTATGATTACGGAGGATACATTAGAAACCCAGGCCGGAGCAACCTTCTACGCCTTATTCAATTCGGTGTTTTTGTTTTCGATGCCTAAGGAAGCTTAGCCTCCCATCTGGCTAAAACTCCTTAGGCTGTCATCTCCTTATTACCAAACCTCCGGTTAAGTAACATCCAGGTTATACATCCCATGGTCAGCAGTATGGATCCTGCAATGGTATACCCTATATACTGCCTGTAATGAAAGAAATAACAGGAATTGTAAAGAGCCAGAAAGGCCGCGAAGCGGATTATTTCTACCGGCATCACCCAGGATTTGTTCTCCATAATGCCTCCACAGTTTAAGGTGGTCAGGGCTATAAGGACAAAGAAAGCAAGCTGGTAAAATAAGCTCAACTCTTTGAAGTGCGACATGTAGGAGACCAATGCAAAGAGCAATACAAAAAATTGAAAGGTTACATAGAGCTGCATATTCAGTGGCACCCGGGTCCGGAACTTTTCAGGAGTCGCTGTTGAACTCCCTTTCTGCCCTATTAACGTCCCCAGGTATGCAGGGCCCCGGAAGGTCAGATAGAACTTGTCTTTAAACGACCCCAGTTTTTTATATCCTTCCTTTAAATCTTCATAAAAATGGAGGTTGGCCCATACCGGATTGAAGCTGTTCAAAGGAGTAGTAATGCCATAGTCAGGCTCTTCTTCCTCTTTGCAAAAAGTACCGAACATCCGGTCCCATAAGATGAACACTGCAGCATAATTTTTATCCAGGTATTTATCATTCACGCCGTGATGTACCCGATGGTGGGATGGGGAATTGAAGACCCATTCAAAGATTCCGATCGATTTGATATGCCGGGTATGAATCCAGAACTGATACAGTGTGGCGAAAGCGGCTGCGCCGGCAAAGATTAAAGGATCGAATCCTAATAAAGGCAACGGAAGAAAGATAACGAAACCCAGTGCCGTATGAAACCAGCTCTGGCGGAGGGCTACAGAAAGGTTGTACTCCTGACTTTGATGATGTACAATGTGAGCTCCCCAGAAAATATTCATCTCATGGCCCCAGCGGTGTGCCCAGTAAAAGGTAAAATCATAAGCTACCAGACAGAGGAGAAAAGACCAGATGCTTGTACCCAAGTGGAAGAAGGCAAAATGCTCATAGATAAAAGCATAAAGGGTAGGTAGAAGTACTTTCAATAAAGTGTTGAAAGCCTGACTGCCAATGCCGATATTAAGATTGGTAAGGGTATCTTCGAAATTATAAAAATTGGTTCCTTTAAAGCGGCCCCAGATAAATTCAAAAAGCATTCCCAGCAAGAAGAATGGAATAGCCAGGAGGATAAAGTTTGGGTTCATTGGAAAATGAGGATTAAAAGAAAATGCTTGTTTTTTTAGTAATCTAATATACAAAGCTACGCTTTTACCCTGGAAAATAAAGAGAAATTCGGGTATTGCGTAGAACAGATACCAGAATTAATTCCTATTTTAGCCTTACTCAATCATCCACCCTAAACACATCCGCATGAAAAATATTTACGCACTGATTCTTGGAACGTTGTTGCTCGGAATGATTTCTCCGAAAGCTCAGGCCCAATTAGCTGCCTCGATCACGTCCACCACCAATATTAATTGTTTCGGGGCATGTACTGGATCAACTACTGTTACACCCTCCGGCGGAACTGCTCCTTATACTTATTCCTGGTCACCCGGCGGTGCTACCACCGCAACCGTATCAGGTCTCTGCGCAGGCACCTATACGGTAACTGTTACTGACGCGCTGGCAGCGAATGTCACTCAGAACTCAACGATTACTCAACCTTCAGCAATCACCGTAAACCCCGGACAAGTAAACGTGGCCTGCCATTCTGCTTCCACTGGATCTGCCTCTGCCGCTCCGCTGGGTGGAACTCCGGCTTATACTTACTATTGGTCTGGAGCAAGTATTGGCACCGGACAAGGCACTGCAAATGCAGGTGGTCTGGCTGCGGGAGGTTATACGTTAACTGTTACAGATAACAATGGCTGTACAAAAAACCAGACCTACATTATAACACAGCCTGGAAACCCTGATGTGCTTACACCTTCTGTTGGCAATGAAACCTGTGGAGGTGGGAATGACGGAAGCGGTTATGTTACAGCCTCCGGAAATGCTCCTTTTACTTATAACTGGACACCCAGCGGAGGAACCGGTGCTGGCGCTACTTCCCTTTTCGCGGGAACCTATACCTGTACGGTAACCGATAATTATAACTGTGTAACGCCTGTTGTAATGACCGTTACACAGCCTCCAGCAGTTACGCCTACGGTTACCTCCTACACCAATGTATTGTGTAACGGGGCTGCGACCGGAGCTATTTCGGTTAGTACTACCGGTGGTACAGGTCTCTCCATCCCCTATACCTATACCTGGAATAGTGGTCAAACTACTTCCAACGCAACGAATCTCCCTGCCGGAACTTATACTTGCACAGTATCTGATTCTGTCGGATGTACCGCTACTGCGACACAGACCATTACCCAACCGGCAGTATTAAATGTCGCCCTCTCCGGCGCAAATGCCAGTTGCAGTGTCTGTGACGGGAGTGAAATCGCAAGTGTCACAGGCGGCACTGCTCCTTATCTATATTCCTGGTCTCCGGGTGGACAGACCACTTCAACTACCAACGCACTTTGCGCCGGCACTTATAGCTGTCATGTAACAGATTCCTATGGTTGTACTCAGGTGGGCAACTTCACCATTACCCAGGTAGCTTCCCCTTATCTTCAGGGAACGGTTACTGCACCGATATCCGGCGCTATCAACAGCGGAATGGTTTACCTTGTTAAATATGACACAGCCTTGCATCACCGTCAGGTCTTTCAGGACAGTACGGCTCTTACAACCGGTGGGATGTATAGTTTTTCAAACGAGCCTGCCGGTCAATACCTGGTGTATGCTGTTGCCGACACTGCCATCTATCATAACACCTTCAAAACCTATTCCGGTCATACTACCGAATGGGATAGCGCAAATATTCAAAATCTGGTATGCCCAAGCAACGATACCGCTAATGTCAATATGTTCGAGTTGAATCCAACCGTTGGAGCTGGATCCATCAGTGGTTATGTGAAACAGGGGATGGGTTACACCCCCCGTTATATAGGAACCGATCCGGGTACGCTTGCACCGGGTGATCCGGTTCCGGGACTGGACGTAAACCTTGAACAACATCCTGGTGGAATCATCGCTCATACAACTACCGACGGAACTGGTAAATATCATTTTGGAACGCTCCCTCCAGGTACCTTTCAGGTCTTCGTAGATATCCCTGGCCTGGGTATGACCGGAACCTATACACGAACCATCACCAGCAACCAGATGTTCCCGAATCTGGATTACCATGTCGATTCCACTCATATTTATCCCGACTCTTCCGTTATAACCGGAATGGCTACTCAGCAGCAGGCAGTAAAGAGTTTGTCTCTTTCTCCAAATCCTTTTAAGGACCAGGTCATCATCAACTACAACCTTGGAAACCGTTCAGAAGTAAGTATGCAGCTATACGATGTGCTTGGAAAAGAAGTAGGATTATTGATGAGTAGCCGACAGGAAGCCGGTTCTCATTCGTACACATTCAGTGCAGCAGACTATGGACTTGCTCCCGGAATCTATATCCTGAAAGTAACCATGGAAGGAACAACCACTTCCAGAAAAATAGTGCATACCGAATAGCAGTTACCCGACTGTAAGCACAAAGCCCGCTACCATAATGGTTAGCGGGCTTTTCTTTTTTAAGAAGGATTTGTTTTCTAAAAATCGAATTTATAGATGTCTTCAATCTTAGATTCCTTGCTTTTGGAAACCTGCAGATCCTTGATCAATCCATTCGACACATCGTAGACCCAACCATGTATCATCAGTGGCTTATCCTGATCCCAGGCCTGCTGCA
>Ga0206996_1085_pt1 | contig 24448 bp, 25 predicted proteins | sample Alteio_BWMinCont_2_FD_153467 | JGI IMG/M metagenome (GOLD analysis project Ga0206996, IMG submission 153467) | Enriched cells from forest soil in Barre Woods Harvard Forest LTER site, Petersham, Massachusetts, United States -... | ecosystem: Environmental > Terrestrial > Soil > Temperate forest >...
ATTAATAATCTGCCCTTTGGTTTAAGGTCTTCGGCAGCGGCTTGACCCAAATGAAATTCGGCAAGCATATATTTAAAGGGGTCCTGCTTACGGCCCGATCCACGTCTGACAACAGCGTAGTTTCTGAGCATAGAGAACAGTTCTTTGAAGCAGTCGATCTTTCTAATGCCCGTGGCGTCGCGTAACTGCCATTTGGTCACGCCTTCCTTTCCGACACCTCGAAGAACCTCAACTATTTTTTGTCTGACTGTCGCGCTTTTATTAAAATGTTCCATTTCAGTATTCCTTCTGTTTTTTTCCTTCATACCTAGAAGATTGTTATTCTGGGGTCCTAAGCTCGCGCTGTAGAAAAAAGATTCGAGAGTGCGCGTGTGTCGCGTGTAAAGAGGGGGGTCCGCAGGGGGGTCCCGTTAAAGAGTGGGTTATTAGGGGTCCTATGGGTTGGGGTTAACGGCAATCTTATATTTACTATGAAGATAAAGTTACCCAACAAACTTTTGAAATACTTTCCAAAGCCAACCGATCTTAAGGTGGAGTTCTGCCTATTTATCGAATGGCGACTATTTCTGAGGCGTATGCGCAATCCTGACCTGACCATAGAAGAAAAGATTAAATATGTGGAGACGGTTTTGGGTGGAATCTTTAACATTCCGATGAAACACTGGCGCGAGTTTATTCCAAGACCAGTGAAGCAAAAGCGACTGAGACTTTCGCCAAAGGAAATTCAAAGGTTACTTGAACTTACGCTACAGCCGAAAACTAAAAAGACTCAGACACCCAAAGTACAGAAAGCCCCTCTGTCGATGATACAGCGAAAATTCAAACCAAAGCTTATTGTTCGTCGTGATGGTCAAGAAATCAAAAGGATTTAAAAAAGCCCGCCCCTGGTGACTGGACCCTCATATAATGCGCCAATACGAATGGCAAGCGGGGTCCCGCGCTAGAACGTGAACTCAATGTCACTACTGCTAGGTCTTTGCTGGGCAAGCGGCGTCCTATCGCTCATTTAAAAAGACCGGTGGTAACCAGCTTAACGCTTTAAATTAATGTGGTTTTATGTCTATGCCAAAGACACGGCAGATATATAAGAGCATAGGGAGACTTGGAAATTTACGGCCTTGTTCGATATATTGAAGCGTTGTCGGGGCTATTTCCAACTTCTCCGCTGCTGACTCCTGGGTAAACCCAAGGGCCTCCCGTTTTGACCGGATCAGTTTAGTAATCATATCCAAGTCTGAAATAACTTCCCGTCTATACCGTGTGGGGATTCTATCTAAATGGGCATGCAAGCGATGTTTCTTCACATTTTAATAATTGCGCGCTATTACTAGCAGGAACACAGACCGCTGGTGTGAGTTTATAATAATATGGCTAATTTTGGAGTCCGCCTTGCTAAAGGTCCTAATTGTTGATGACCATCAAGATACCGCCCACTTGATTACAGAGATTCTTAGGACCTCCACCCAGGCCAGAATAACCACTGTATTGTCGGGTGAGCTTGCAATCAAAACCCTCAAGGTCGAAAATTATGATTTGGTGATATGCGATTTTCACATGCCAGAGATGAACGGGCATGAGGTATTTCTGGCCATAAAAGATGCGGGCCACGATTGCCAGTTCTTACTTTTTACAAATGCAGACCTAAGAATCCTACCGAAGTTCAACGGGACTGGTTTCTTGGGAATAGTAAAAAAGACGGATTTAGAAGCATTGATTGACCATGTTGCAAAACTAGGTAACGAGAAGGGAGCTTTATGAATTGGCAGGAGAAAGACGATTTGATTGCATTCCTATTATTCAAAGCTAAGGCGTCTGACAAACTTATCGACGAAGCCTCGAAGGTTATCGGGTGTGGCTTTGATTCACTAAAAATGAGAATCAGTAACTTTTCTCATTTGGATTCGGGTAAAGGATTAGATCATTCCGCCGCCCAATCCCAGAAGATTTTCCAAAGATTTAAAAATTTATAAGGCTTTGATTGGTGTACCTGAATAAAATCTCTTTTTCCGATTGAGTTTACAGGTGTTCTTTGACTTATAGTCAGCTGGAATATATATTAGTTTATAAACTAATATCAACCATTTGGGCATAATTGATGATAAGTGGTGCGCTGTTTGAATAGGAGAAGTCACATGAAAAAACTTGGAGAGCAATTAAAAAAGATGCGATTAGCCAAGAGTTTGAGTCAGAAAGATGTGGCAGTTTTTCTAGGATATTCTTCAAGCCAATTTGTTTCAAATTGGGAGAGAAACCTTTGTCGCCCACCTGGGTCTGCCCTTCGGGGTCTTTCAAAACTTTTCAGTGTTAACTACAAAGATTTAGTAAATTCATTTGTTGCCCACTATAAGGCAGAATTAATGAAAAATGAGTGATTCGCTTTCACCAGGCAATTATTACAATTGTGTTTAGAACTCCCAGAACATGGATAATTTCATTGCCATTTTATGATTATAAGATTGTAAATTTCGTCGGTTCCACATAGAAAGAGACGTTTTTCGTCACTGTTTAAAGGTCACTCAAAGGTGCCAAACTTTGGCTCCCCAAGGGGTTTTAGCGTTTGGGAGGAGCTTCTACTATGAATACCTTTCTTGCCGGCCATGAGATTCATGGCATCTCAATTGCTCACCTTTATCTAAAGACCAGGGAAGTGTGAATTACTTTAACTTTTGGAAAGTATGGCAAAATTTTTAATACTTTTATTTAGCGCCGTTTTGTTTGGAGCCGATGTCTCTTGGGCTCAGAGCCAAACTCTTTTTAGAACATATTTGTCCAATAGACGTGACGATGCTGCCAAAGTCTTACTTGCGGGAAGCTCAGAAATCCTTACCGACCGCGTTCGTGAAGAGGTGGCCAGCGGGGACTACATTGAAATTATTGGCCGAGACAATGAAGCTAACCAAGCCATTGATATTCTCTGTAGACTTAAAGGAAAGAACCCCGTTTTTGTTGGTCCTGCTGGTGTTGGTAAGACCACCGTGGCTGAGAAAATTGCCGTTAAGATATTGAGACGCGAATACCCTGACACCGATGTTTATAAGAGAGAACTTGATAACGCTGAAGTCATTATCGCCACACCCTCAAAAATTTCAACGCTCGCTAAGAAGGGGCAAGAAGCTCTTGCAATGGAAATGTATCTTGAGGCCCTTCTTGAAGTCGAGCGCACCTACAAAGAACAAAATCGCGGTAAGGAAAAACCCCTCATCCTTTACATAGACGAGATGCACTCCCTATCAGAAGAGCAAATTGAGGCTATGAAGCCGTTCCTAGATTCAAGAACCCGTGGGATAAGGTTTTTGGGTTCAACCACTTCAAAAGAATTACGTCTTGCGTTCAAACAAAACGAAGCCATGCTAAGAAGGCTTGAACCCATTGGTGTAGAGGAGATGACACCAGAACAAACGGTGGATCTTTTCAAGAAATCATGGGGACCAAAGATCGAGGCGCGATATAAAGTAAAATTCAGTGACGAGGCAATAGAGGCCGCCATTCGTGTGGCTCCAAAACTTAAACCCGATAATGCAAGACCTGATGGTCCTTTTAAAGTTCTTCAGGATCTTGCCATAAGGTTACATAGAAAAAATAAAGGTTCTTTAGTTCAAGTTGACGATAAGAATGTCTATCAGTTTGCAACAGACCTTACAGGGCTTCCCTCAAATCCGCTTAATGGAAAAGAGTTCGCGGGGTATTTTCAAAAACTTGAGACTGACCTCAATCAAGTCGTCGTCGATCAACCCCGAATGGTCCATAGTCTTACTGAACAATTTAGTGATCTCCTAACTGAGTCGGGACGCCCCAGGGTTCTTATGATGATGGGAAACACGGGCGTTGGTAAATCTTTAGTTGGAAAGACTTTCGCACTTAAAGCCTTTGGCAGCGAGAACAGGTTTTTTAGAATTGATGGGACATCATTAGCTAGGGATTCAGAGGGCGGGCAACTTAATAGCCTTTTTGGTGCCGCTAACGGTATCAAGTCTGCTGACCAAACTTCGGGAACACTGATGGAGTTCTTAGATGACCCAGCTCGCGGTAAGTATTCAGGCGTTATTCTTATAGATGAAGCTGAAAAAATGAGCCCCGATTCCTGGCAAAGATTTATGGAAATGTTTGATACAGGGCGCACGACTGGTGGTGACGGCAAAGTCAGGACCCTTTCAAATCACGTCATTATATTAACAAGCAATCGTGGAGCACAACTCGCTTTTCCTGGGAGTGTCAATACTTGGACCGAAGATGACATCAGGCGACGATTAGAGTCCCTCTCATCAGGTGATCTTAAAGACTTTTTTATGCAACCCACAAATGGGGATGATGACTTTAAACTTCCACCGGAGGTTGTAAACCGTATCGACGAGTTTGTTTTAGCTGGTCCCATCACCCGCTCAGGAGCCGTTAAGATTGGACGTTTAGAAGCTGATAATTTCCGTAAAATGATTCTAGAGAAATTCCAGCTAAAATTAGACATTGATCCTAAGCTCATTGAGCACTTGGCTCTCACGGGTTATTCCGTGACTGACGGCGCAAGGTATGTAAGTCGTCAGATCAAACAGTATTTGAGTAAAGCCTTTAGAGATGCAAGAGCCCAGTTTGATCTTGGGAAAAACGATACGTTAAAGTTTGAACTATATCAGAAAGACCCCACGTCTCCTGTTGAAATTAAAATCATCTCTCCCAAGGGACAAAGCTTAACAGTTGAGGCTCCTAAGAAAATTTATCTTGACCCCCTTCAAGACGCAGACCTTGTAAGTAAGCTTCAAAACCTGCCAGGGGTCATGCACGAAAAAATAATCGGTCAAGACATGGCGATAAGAAGTGCTGTGCAAAGTATCACGGCTAAGATGGGGAATGCCGACCGCACCCGTCCTCTTTCGATGTTTTTAGTGGGTTCCACCGGCACTGGAAAGACTGAGTTTGGTAAGGCTATAGCTCAAGGTCTTTATGGTTCAAATTCAAGATACGCTGTCATTCCATTGGGCGGAGTGATGAGTGACGTTGATTTGACTGAAATCTTTGGCTCAAAGCCAGGATATTCAGGACACCGAACTATGTGGGCTTTTGAAAAGGCTTTGACTGAGAATCCAAACGGCGGCGTTATCATCTTCGATGAAATATCCAACATGGGTGGAAATAACAAATCCCTTAAAGAAGCCCTGTTTAAAAAATTCTATGACATTCTTGACGAAGGCAAATGGGTTTCTCCTGCTACAGGAAAAACTTTTGATCTGAGAAATTACTTCTTTCTCTTTACAGGTAATGACGGTGAAAAACTTTTTCAAGGGATTGATGCTGATGATCTAAGAATGGCTCGCTGGAAGGATGCCAACACCAGAGAAAAGATCCGTGGTCTTTTAAGAGAAAGCGGAGTTCCCGAAGCTTTCTTAGGGCGGCCTGACGACATTATCTTAATGAAGCCTCTGCTGCACCCCGAAGCCATAGCCATTACGCAAAAACTTCTTAAGGCTCAAGTGGATCAGTTCTTAGCCCACAGACCAGGGTTAAAAGTTGAGTACGACCAGAATTTTGTTAAGCAATTTGCAGAAAGTTTCTTTACGCAAGATAGCGGTGGTCGTTCTGTTAAATCGGTCCTTGAAAACCGTCTGGGTGAGCTTTTAGTCTCTGCCCTTTTGCAAAATGGCTACAGCGCCCAGAATATGAACGGGATGACTCTTAAGCTAAATCTAACGGACTCTATGACAAAGAAACCCTATTGGCTAAAGCAAAACCCGCCAAGAGAAGTGAAGCTCCAAGTTGAAATCTCAAGATCTGGAAATCCAGTTGGAAAAGTCGAATCCAATCTGACCGAGTTTGCACCTGTCATTCCTATACAAAATACCAAGCAAGCTAAGAGCACAGCTTACCATGAAGCGGGTCACGCCATTGTCAATGAGCCCTTATTAACTGGAGATAAACTTTCACACATTACGATTCGCGGTGGAAGTAAGGGCGATCTCAAGTATTATGGTTATGCGAGATATGAAGAAATACCAGAACTTCATTCAAGCCCTACAAAAGAAGCTGTCTTAGCAGAAATCGCAAGGTTGACTGCGGGAAGGGCTGCCCAAACCTTGGCTGGCTTTTCAGAAGATGCTGGGTGGGCTAATGATTTAGAAAAAATCAGAAAGCTCGGCGCAAGGTATCTCACGACCTGGGGCATGGAACCTACCCTTTGGGGAATCCAGATTGATGCCGACGGAAATCCTGTTTTAAATGACGCCCAAAAAGGGATCTTTGATAGGGAATTAAAGAAACTCATTGACCAGGGTCTTGAACTATCAACGGCGGTTCTCAAAGAAAGATGGCCGCTGGTTCGGTCTGTGACAGCGGAGCTTTTGCAAAAAGGGATGATCTCTGAAGAGCGGTTTAACGAGTTGAGAGCCCAATTTGATGCCCAAAATACAAAACAAGTCAGTATTGAAGAGTTTCTGAGAAGGCAAGAATTAAGGAAAGTAAGCATGGAAACGGGGCAAAGCAGGGCGGCTCTTTGTAATAGTCTTTTAGGGAATTTAATTTTGAAGGGAAAATAAAAAGTGACTAGGCGGGAGGGATTAAAATTTATTTCGATCACGGTAGCGTTGCTGCTCCAGTGGTCAACGCCCTCGTTTGCAGTATGGCCCTTTAAAGGGACCACTGAGCAGAATAGGGTTCAACAGTGCGCAGTTCTGCTAAGTGCCGTTAGTCAGCACAAGATTGACTCCTTTGATGATCTCTTAAAAGCCTTTTCAAATGGCTTTGTTCCCAATCTTAAAGATAAATCCCAACGTGATGCTTTTGAAATATATAGGCGCATGCGTTTTGGCGACCCTAATACAAATCTTAACGCCAATTCTATAGATACTGTCGGGAAAGAACTTCAGTCGCACCCAGAACTTCAGAAAGAAACTTTTAGAAACTTCGATCTTGAAGTTCAAGAAAGAACTTACCCTGTTACTCCAGAATTAAAGGCGTTTATTGACGGCCAAGTGAAGAATGCGGGGCAAGTAAGAAGTAATCTCTTTCAAATCGACGCCAATCTTGGGTATTGGAAAAAGATTTTGCAATACGAAGACCATGAGATAGTCGTAGCAAAACCTCAAAGTAAAGAAGAGCAAAAGCAAGCTCGAAAGCTTGAAAACGAAAGGTTCATTAATTATCTAAATAAAATCATCTCCCCTGAAACCAGAGCAAGCATTGCAGACAGCAAGGTGGATGCCAAAGGAAGGGCTAGAATTTTATACAAAGTCTTGACCAGCCAACGTGACATCTTAAAAGCCCAGAACAAAGACACTCGGCCCATATCTCAAAGTATTGTTGATTTAATTCACACCATTGGGTTTCACGACCCCGTTGTTCAGAGGGATCTAAAGAGCGCAAACGGCATGGACCGCATCAACGCCATAAGACGGGTCTTAAGCGAGCGTGATTCTTTTGCGATGGAACTTGGATTTAAAAATCACTTTGAAGAAATGAAAAATTATTTTGCAGTCAATCTACCTAGTGGTATTGAATCAGCTCAAACGCTAACCCAAGTTCTTCCCAAACTCCAAGCCGACGTGGAGTCCAAGGCTCAAGTCGTAACCACTCAGGCCGCAAGCCGTACAATTAGGCATCTTTCCATTGTTGAGTCTCCCTTTAGGTCGTGCTTGGGTGGGAGTGATTGCTCGTCAAGAACTTATCTCACCCGTGGTCTTGATCCTAATTACCACTACTTCACCATGACCGACTCTCAAGGGTATTCATCAGGTCATTTCACGGTGGTTCTGGGAGACGCTACGGCACAAAAATCAAACGGGTCAAAAGAGAAGGTCAAAATGGCCTTTATTGATAAGGTTCAAAATGTCCCCAATAACGATATTCCATTTATGATGGAAGGGGTCAGGCGTTCCCTTCTTGAAAAGGGCTATATATTAGCTTTGCCTGAAGATGTGGGCGATCACAACGGTCTTTCAAATGAAGATATGACAAGAAGTTTTGTCAAAGCCAACGTCAAAACAGATTCCGATACAAGGCTTGTGAACTTTAAGCCACATGCGCACAAATATGCATTTCCCAATCAATACTCGCGGGCTGAACAAGGGCTTCCATCGAGGCCCGTTTTGCCATTGAAAGATGAAAGCGCCATCACGTTTACACCGGAGAATATGCAAGAGCCGTGGAGCCATCCAGGTTTTGATCTCACAAACTTGGTCGCAGCGTCTTATAAACTTAAAGACGGGACCACTGAAGACAAGCTTCGCTACCTCCCCTCAATGAAGGCTATTCAAGTCGCTGGACTTAAAGTGGACCCTGCATTTGGAAAAACATTAGAGACTTGGCTTGCTGATGAGAAAGAACCCATTCAGCTTAGGCGTCAAATTCTTCTTTACCAGTGGAAGGAAGAAAATAAGAGTTTACCTGATTTGTTAAATAATTTTTCAAAAACTGACCAGATCAATATTTTACAGAACCTTCTTGATACTCCTCGATACAAGGACGCCCTATTTAAACAGAAAAAGGACCTCTGGGGTTTAATGATTAGGGCTAGAACGAACAAAAAAGTTCGAGATCAGTTGGCGCTACAGCTTTATCCAAGATACATGGATCAGATTGATAAAATTTTGGATGCGCCAGACATCGACGACGCCAGAGCGAAGTTGATTATTGAGAGTATGGAAGCGGGTTATGAGGCCACTGACATTGAAGAGGCTTCAAAATTTCCTACGTTTCTTAAGGGTACTTCCATTGAGGCATGGGTCAACCAGGATCTTCCCGATCACTACTTAAAGAATGTTTTAAGTGAAACGGTATTCGGGCGAAATCTTGTTAAAGGGATCACTTCTCAAGATGTTGGGGCAAGGAATTTTGCAGCCGTTATTTTAGGGCGAGCCCTCCATGATGAGAGATTCCAAGATTTTGGCATTGTTAGGGCGCTGGCTGAGATCGGGAATCAATATAATTGGGATTCAAGGGCCTGGCTCAGTGCCACTCAGGATATTGAACTTAAGTCAGAATTTATCTTCGCTCACTATTTCTCGCGTCCTGACCTTTTTGATGAATACATGAAAAGTTTAAATCCAAATGAAAAAATAAGAATTGAGGATTACGTTGCTGGCCGCACGAGTCTTGGAATTTCAAGGCGCATGGCTGAAGAACGTGGCGTCCCTGAGAAGATCATGGAAAAAGCAAAGCCTGAGACCTTTGACTTCGCAAGGCTTACTTTCCCCAAAGAAGGTAAGAAATTTGTGATGGGAAGCCCACCTAACGAGCCTGGACGGCAGAGCTATGAGTTTTCACAGCGAGAGGTCACATTAACTAAGCCTTTTGAGATCGGAAACCTTGTGACCCAGCTTGAGTATTATCTAGCCACCGGCAAGGCACCCTCGAATTTCAAGGGTAAAGAACACGCCGATGGGGACCATGCCACTGTCAATGGTATTGAGATGAATATTAACCACCCTGTTGAACAGGTCAGCGAAGTTGACGCCGAAGAATATTGCAAAATTATAAGTAAACGGGACCCCAAGTATAACTATAGACTTCCTACCGAAGCAGAAATGGAACTCGCTGCCCGTGGTGGAACAAGTACAGCCTATTCCTACGGTGATGACCCAAACAGTCTTGGGGATCATGCGTGGTTCTCTGGTAATTCAGGAAATCGGACCCACGCTATAGCGACAAAGAAGCCAAATCCATTAGGACTCTATGACGTTCATGGGAACGTATGGGTGTGGACCTCAGATTTGTGGGACGGTAACCCTAATAACTCTCCTACTACTAACCCCACGGGGGCTAGTGCGGGCTCCAATCGCGTCATACGCGGTGGTAGTTGGTTCAACTATGCGCAGGACCTCCGGTCGGCCTATCGCGACGGCTACGGGCTTGGCGAACGCAACTACGCTGTGGGGTTCCGTGTTGTGAGGACGCCTAAGTAACCCTTGCCCCTTTTACCCTTTTACACTCTTCAAGGCTGGCTTGAGCCAAAATGGAACTGAGAGACGTAGGCCCATGCGAAGCTGGGCCGTAGTCTTCAGTGACATTGGCGAAGCCAAAAAATTTAAAAATTTGAGGTAGTTATGCTGCGCGTAAGGCGGTGACCATCTAAACCAATCTTGTCTAGAGAATATTATTTGGGTGGGAACACTTTTTGAATTAGCCGATGTTGGGTCTAGATTTGTCAGATTATTGGGGTAGGGACTTGTTCGGTATAGAAATACATATTAGTTTAAAACAAACAGACATCGTAGAGACTTCTTTGAAGCCCGCATCTTTGAGAGTTTGAAGTACCGACATAAACAAAAAGGGGGAGCGGGTGTTAATAAAAGTCATTTCCCTTACGTTTGACTCAATTTATGGTGGGTTTAACGACGGGGCAGTCAGGGAATTTCTAAAGGATAAGGAACTGCTGGGTGTTCAAGACCACCTTATTGTCAGAAACGACGTTCCCTATCTTGTTTTCGTATTGAAATACATGCCCTATAGGGCTGAGACGGACCCCAAGTACTCCGCAAAAGTAAAAGAAGAAGAGCCGTGGCGAAAGATGCTTACAGAGAGTGACATGGGGCTCTTTAATCTGCTGCGGGATTGGCGTTCAGAGAGGGCGAAGAAAGAAGGGATGCCGCCTTACGTCCTTTTTACAAACCAGCAATTCGCCATGATCGTTAAAAAGCGCCCTCAAACTTTGGGGGAGCTTGCACAAATTGAAGGGGTTGGACAAGGCAAAGTCCAAAAGTACGGCCAGGACATATTGAATATCTCTAAGGTCAACTTGGGGGGTGAAAAAGAAAAGGTGAAAGTAGAGGAAAAGGAGCCAGAAAAACCTGATGGAAGTACCACTTAAGGATTTCCAGACAATCCAAAAAGAAGATTTACCGATCTTTGTTAAGTGGATGGATTTTGTCAAATGGCTCTTAACGACAAGTGACCATTTCCCAAAGAAGGCTCGGTTTACGTTTACTGACAGGATTTTGAATCTCGCTTTATCGGTCGTGGAGGATCTAGTGGAAGCAAGATACAGCAAAAATAAAATGGTAGCCTTAAGAAGGGCCAACTTGAACCTTGAGAAAATGAGGGTTTTCACTCGCATTTGTTATGAGAGTAAGTTTTTGTCACGAAAATCATACGAGTACGCCTCTTATTCAATTAACGAGGTCGGGAAAATGCTCGGCGGGTGGATCAAGCAACAGGGCGGCCTATGAAGAGGGAAGGCTATTTATTTGAAAGAATCGTAACTTTTCAAAACCTTCTTTTAGCCTCAAGAAAGGCCATGCGGGGGAAGAAGTTGAAGAAGTCAGTGGGCTCATTTTACTTTGACCTAGAAAATGAAGTCATAGAAATAAAGCGGGATCTGGAAAATAGAACTTACCGCCCAGGACCTTATACTCAGTTTGAAATCTTTGAACCCAAGCGAAGAAAAATTTGCAGTTCCGTCTTCAGGGACCGCGTTGTCCATCATGCCGTCTGTAATTTCGTTGAGCCCTTGTTTGAAGACAGAGCCATTCACGATAGCTATGCGTGTCGTGAGAAAAAGGGGTCCCATGCGGCCATTAAACGCTGCCAAGAATATACGAGGCGGTTCCAGTATTATTTAAAATGTGACATTAGAAAGTTTTTCGAGAGCGTTGACCATGGGATTTTAAAGAGCCAACTTCGGCGCATTATTAAAGATGATAAATTGCTTACACTTTTAGACCTTATCATTGACCACTCTGTTCCAGGTGCCCCCTTGGGTAAGGGTATTCCGATTGGAAATTTAACAAGCCAGCACTTTGCCAATTTTTACCTGGGAGAACTCGACCATTTTATAAAAGATAAGCTTCGGATCAAGGGATACGTCCGTTACATGGACGATTTTATTTCTTTCTCGAATAGCAAAGAGGAGCTTCATGGTCTCCTTTATGAAATCGGTTTATTTTTAGAGAGAGAACTTAAATTAAAGCTTAAGGACAAGGTGACAAGGCTCTCTCCTGTTTCAGAGGGTGCCCCATTCTTGGGGTTTCGGATTTATCCACAGTTAATCCGTATAAAGCGGGAAAACCTAGTTCGTCTTAGGCGCAAGATCAAAAGGAAAGAAAAACTTTACCTTAAAGGGAAGATCACTGAGGAAATGCTTGTTCAGTCGGTGGGAAGCATGACGGCTCATGTGTCCCACGGAGATTCCCTTTCTGAGAGGAGGCATATATTTAATACGTCTTTAAAATTGGCGTAATGACCACTACGGGCTCCAATCGCGTCATACGCGGTGGTAGTTGGAACAACAATGCGCAGAACCTCCGGTCGGCCTATCGCAACAACAACGGGCTTGGCAAACGCAACAACAATGTGGGGTTCCGTGTTGTGAGTACAAGGTTTTTGAACGAAATGGTCAGAGGGCGTGGTTTACGGATCACGTTCGCGTACCCAGGCTTTGTCCAGGTCATTATTCCTGCGCTGATGGTTGATCCGTCAGACGAATATCACTAAAGCTGCACCGTCAAGTAGCCCCCAGCGTGGAAGTCGAAAGCCGGTGCGGCTCCTTATTTTATAAACTAACATATTACGACCTACCGAATTACCATCCTTTAGTTTCAACCCGTATGCTTTCTCCTAAAGCGAAAGGAGAGGGATAATGCCCCGTGTGAATAAAGCGTATGAGGACAAGCACCTTAAAAGAATGGTCAAGCAAGTAGGCGTCATGCTTAGGTACTTTAGGGAAGAGGCAGAACTTTCTCAAAATGCGTTAAGCAGGGAATCTGGTGTTTCGATTTCAACCATCAATGAGATTGAAAATATGATCGTCAATGACATTAGACTTTCAACCATATCGACGTTGGCTAGGAACTTAAAGAAAGACCCTATCCAATTGATCGCTTCGCCAAAGTTTAATCTGCCGGAGGTTGAAGTAGCGGAGTTTAAAAAAGCTGTAGAGATTCTAAGCAAGATAAATAGGCGGCTGGCATAGGTCAATGCAGTCCTAGTCTTAAATTCCGCCTCTGGACTATAGTTTTGTCCAAAATCTTTATGGTACAGATAGTTTAGATTTCCGTGCCTGAATCCGATACCAAGGGTGGTCTAGAATATGAGGAGAATGTTGTGGTCACTCTGCTAGTGGTGGTCTTAATCGTTGGAATTTTGGGAACAGCTTATCTGTTCCTACAGAGATCATTGGACGCGGCGTACTTTAACTCGTTGCCGAAATCGCTGAAAGATGGTTCGGGAAAGCTTCATATCCATAAGAAACTTGTAAAACACATTGAAGCTCAGAAAAATGAACTCTTACTTTCTGCACACTCCAAGTTTTTATCGGATAGAGGGCCTGCCCGTACTTTAGAAAATCCAGAAGTAAGCGCCTATGTTGAAAAGTTTGCTCATGTGTACTTTGACGACTTTAATAATGACATAAGCAGCGGAAAACTTTACCTCCATCAGGAAAACACAAAGCTGTTTTTTGAACTCATGGAGCACAAATTTAAAATTACCAACCGGGCACTTTTAAAGACTCTCTTATACCTTCGACATGAGATTGGTTATTTCAACTATCGAAATTCTGTTGGTCTGATGAAACCTGACAACTTTAAGACGCTTTTGAAACAGTCTATAAAGTATAGAACTACAAATGAATTGGCCTACCTTGATATGTTTTTTATCAAAAGGGCAGCCTGTGAGTTTGGGATAAAGCTACCGCTTTTTATGGCCGATCAAAAACTTATTCAACGCACCAAAAAAGAACTTGAATTAGAGCAATTCGACAAAGCGTTTAGTGCCAATAATAAGAAAATAACAGAAAACTCCCAGCAGCGATTGACACGAGTTTCTTGGGAAGAATTTCTTGCCATTGCTTCTTCGGAAGGTATTAATATCTCGGAGTCAGAATACATAGTTTTGCCAGAGGATTATTCCAGAGATAGCAGGGTGGACAGGTTTTTTAAAAATCATTTAAAGTTTATTCTCGTTCAGCACTTTGACGGCAAATGTGTCGATTGCGGGGCTCTTTCGGACCTTGAGTTAGATCATTTCTGGCGGCCAAAATCAACGGGTGGTAACTTTGCCATGCGCTCTCGGCAACACTTTTATGTCAATAACTGTATTCCTCTTTGTAGGTCTTGTAATGCTTCTAAAGGTGCGAGGAGCATCTTTGAATATTTCGATTCTGATAAGGTTAAAGCACTTCTCAAAACCAGTCATTCATTTGGGTCAACTTTGAACACATTTTTACAAAAATTTGATGACGATAATTTTAACGAGATTGCCCTCCAAGCAACACAAAACTCTACATCACAAGCAATAGAGAAAAAGAAAGCTGCTTAAATATTTGGGAGCGATGACAGTGAACTCTTCGGAAGTACACAAAATCTTAAATCAAGCGCACAAACAAAAAAAGCGCGTTAAGGGGAGAAGGAAGGATGGATCTTTCTTTTTTGGATTCCCACAATACCCAGAATCCCAAGGCCCTACGGTTTTGTGGGACGTATATGAAGGCCAAAGGGTTGATACACCTCCAGAAAAGGTGAACATCGAAGATGTTGTGTCCATTACTATTGATGAATAGCAAAGCGAGCCATGTACGACATAAGAGGAATATTTCTAAGAATTGCAGCGAGTGAGGGTTTCTTAAGGCAGCGGGCAGAATACTGGGGCTTCCTATTGGCTTTTTCCGCATTGATCTCTGGCCCAGAGGGATTCAAAACATCTTGGTGGAATAAGTCGCTGGCACTCTCGGCCTTTGTTGGTATGGTCACGACCATGGTGAATAGACTTCTTTTAGAAGTCACAGAGTCTAATCCAAGAAAACTTAGAGAACGTTTGATCGGCCTTGGGCTTATTTGCGACTTCGTATTCATGTCCATTACTTTAAAGTTATTTTTGTCTTGAGACTAACCAAGGTAATTACCCATGAAGATTGACACTAAAGCCTTAATAGCAAAATCTGAAAAGAATCTTAAGGAGGAGCTTGAGGCCTTACGACTCCTAGTGTTTCCGCAAGTGAATGAAGTCTTGGATTTTAGAGTGGATGATGAAGTTTACAAATTGGAGCCAAAGGCGATCCAAAAACAAAAATTGTTGCCTCCCAGAGGGAACCAGGTAATTTACATATTAAGGTTTATAGATCAGTTCCAAACTGCCGAGGACCTTGAGTTCTTGAGGAAAGAAGCACAACAGGTGAAACAAAAAGACCATGATGGCCACCGGCAAGTCACTGGGATCAAGGATAAGAATTGGGAGTATCAGTTGAAAAATCTGAAAAATGTTACTTTATATACGGGGTCATCCAAGGCTTTTCCAAGTCGTTTGCGCGAGCACATAGGCTGGGCAAATAAGGGAACGGCAACTCTTCTGTTGCGTAAATGGCCATCCCTAATGAATAGGCGCTTCAAGGTTACGTTTAATTATTTTGATTTTGGGCCAGAGATTGGTTCAGCGGCAATAAAGTATATTGAATATCACATGGCAAACGAACTGAGACCCTTAATAGGCCATAATAGGATAGCGTGAAAGACTATATATTTGTAGATTCTTATCAGATAGTCCCCAAGCCGGCATTACAGGGCGGCGCTAAAATCAGCAAGAGTGTGTCCCAAAACCTTACAGCGATATTTGGTTTAGATTTAATGAAGCTTGGGATGAAAGCTCCGTTTGTGAGCCTGTATAGCGGTCTAAAATTCGTTTCACCATTTGTGGATGCCAACGCTGCCCCCGGCATTTTGTGCGGACACCAGTTTGGCTTAGGACCTTTGCTATTTGGCGAAGGCTCAAATTATTCCTGTTCATTTCCTTGATGGCATCAATGACTTTTTGCTCAATGTTATGGGGAACTGAATGTCCGTTCCAGGTTCTAAGTCCATAGCAGGTCTGGGCGGGTCTTCCATGAGGTTTGTGTGGTTCGCGGATCTCGATACCATGAAGGGAGAGGTGCTTTAAAATGGTGCTCTTACCAGCAGAGGCTACTAATGCAATCTGGGCAGCAGAAAGGCCCTGTTTAACATATTTCTGGTATAAGAAGGCCCTATCAGAGAACAGTTGATAAGTGCGAAAGGGTATGGATATATTGAGCTTTGCGCGGAGAACGGGGTTTAGTACAGAGATCCGTCCGCTCCGCCATTTACTACACCGGAAATAAACTAATCAAAACAAAAGCTTAAGTAATAAAGTGGGTCCATACCTAGGACCAGTTTGGGTGTAGTGGGTGTAATGCTTTTCTCGAAGCTTCCGACAAGAAAGATGGGAGAACGAGATGCAATACGAAAGACGCAATAACAACAACGGCCTTTACTTCTCATTTGTTTGGTACGACACCAGAACAAAAAAGAGAATACGTCTCACCAGAGCTGAAATCAAGAAACGCTTCGGCCATGACATCACAACAGAAGATGAAGCCATAGAATGTCTCAAACTTCTCCATGCCCAGTATGAAACTGAGAAAATCAAAATCGAACGCCGACTATCTTGGGAAAAAGAATATTACAATTTCAACAAACTTTTAGACCAGTATGAAAAGGCTCAGAAAAAGAGTGCTCCCAATTCGTGGATGAACAGCGTCTTCTACATGAAGCATTATGTCCTGCCATTTTTTCTGACACAAAAAAAGTTGAACAATATTGAGTTGTGGGAAGACGGTTTTGATGACTTCCGCGAGTGGCTTGAAAAGAAAGCTAAACTCATTCCCCAAATCCGAAAATAGATACGCGTCAACCGGGTTAAGAAATCTGAAAAGAAATTTTTTTGAATTTAGATTCCCGAGAGGGAATCGAAAGGCACCAGTGTGCCTAAAATTTGAACCACCACCTCTCATGCCAGTGAAGTTACAAGCAGCGTGCTGGCAGTCAGGGCTGCTCGGGTCTCTTTAAGGCAGACCAGTGCCTATGACGGAGTGTAGTCAAATGGTTTTTCGAGGTTCGAATCCCCTAATCCGCCGCGATTGACAACCTTCAGCTCAAGCTCTCCTCCAGTTGTGTATGCGGTTGTCAGGGAACTCAGCTATTTCCCAGAATCAGGCTGGGAGCCGTGGCGGATCAGAGGTTGCCGCCCACCTCTCAAGCATAGTTTGGACCTCCTTGTAATAGTGAATTGGAATTCTCATTGTTAACTGCCTCGATCTCTCAAGAAACTTGCCAGGCAAGTAGATAAGACGCTGTCTTATTTTTTTTGCAAAGTGTGGTTTCTCTGGATTTGTTAGATGTGCTATGGCTCTTAAAAAATTATGGGCAACCAAAGCCAAAAGCCCGTAGACATGATTAGCCTTCAAACTCTGGCAGGGAAAGTGTTTGAGGTCATAGTTGATCTTTCCCTCACGAATAAAATTCTCCATATTTCCGCGGCCCTGGTGAAACTCCAAAATTTCTTGAGGAGTTTTAGGATAAATTCCCATGAGGCTCAAAACCCCCCAGTACTTATAACGACCGTCTTCAAAGAGACTGCTCTGTTCCTGCTCTTTAAAAGTTCTCTTGATAATAATGGGAAACATAACCCCTGGGGCCCACCCAGGCTCATACATCCAGTAGCCCACATCAACCTGTGGGAGTTTTTTATCTTTCTTTTTTGCTTCTAGAATTTCTTCATCAGTGTAAGTCCACGGCTTCCAGTTGGTGACTTCATTTAGGTGCTCCATCCACTTGGTGTTGCCATGGGCCGTGATGGTTCCTTTTAGATTTTTGGATAAAGCCACACGAATAAAGTCTTCCCGACAAAAATGCCGAATCCATTCGAATGTAATGCTGAACGTGTAATCGGTCTTGAAGCTCTCCGCTGATCTCGCTCAACATGTCTGCTGCCCCTTCAGAGCTAAAGGTGGCACCACCTCTTAAAACCATATCATAGGCATAACCGCGCTCATCAAAGGCTAATAAACTCTCAAGGCCGATCAAACCATCTCGATTTTTCTCCAACCCCTCCATGAGCTTTCCTGATTGTTCGTGAAACGTTGAGTCCATATCAATGGTCATTGATCCCTTGTGCCCGACTTGCCTGCGACAGGAAATAGCCTGTCTTGTCAAAAATTGACGGAGATCATTTGTATTTTGATCGCTGAATTCTCGTAAATAGTTCCCAAAAGTCTTAGCTGTGGCCAGCCCCCCAAGTTTTTCTTCAACACTAGGGTCATCTTCAAATTGTTCAAGATCATCAAGTGAGTCATGGCCGTACCAAAATCCCGCAATGAACGTCAAAGCCAACTGTTCTGTGGAATAAGAAGAATTACTAATGTGTTCGGGTAAACACTTTTTAAAATCTACAAACTGCGGTGACGCACAGAAGATATCAATCAATGGGCCAAGCCCGGCATTCGCAGTAAGCTTTTCTTCGGTAGGTTCGTAGATAAATTTCTTGGGTTTCCAGGGATTTTTCTGCCATTTGCTGATATGTTTTAACAATGCTGCCCCTCCGTTTTGAAATTGAGGGCAACTTATCATAGAATCTTTAGAACTTCCAGATGCACACCAATTTGGTGAATGAAAAATCACTGACTAAATTCAAATAACTTCTACAGGTAGGCCTTCACAAAGAATTCTCCTAAAAACCTACTTTCAGATGCGGGTCATTCGTTCAAGCAATATCATTTCTTATTCCTCCAAGAATCACGCCATAAAATCCCTAAACACATTTTTAGCCCACCTCTACTCTAAAAAAATAATCCACCGACTTACCAAATGTGAATCCTTCGGCTCCCACCTTGTCAACAAACGCACCATTGATGATGTGGTTCATCCTGATGAAATGGAACTTATCTATAAATCCCTTATGGAGCGTGGTCATAAAAAAGAAGCCATTTTCTTTCGATATCTCTTTTTCTCAGGAATGAGATTTAGTGAAGGTTTAGCGATCAGTATGGTTGATCTTTATCAAGGTGAGTTGCCGTCAAATCAACTTCTGGCAAAGAGAATCAAGATTCACAATATGCTTTATTATGGCTACATTGTTTCAGACTCTCAGGTGGATGAGAAATGGAACCGTCGCCCCTTCAAGGGTAAAAAAGAAATCAGCGAAAATTATGCAAGGACCATCCCAATCACCGACAAAAGACTCTGGAATGACCTGGTGGATCTTGCCGAGGAGCAACACAAGAAATGGAATGGAAGTTCTACTGACAAAAAGAGCTGCTTTCTTTTTCGTGGCATTGATGACACCACTTCATCCAGGCGGCTTGAAGAGGCTTTCACCTCATGCGAATTACCTTATCGGTCTTGGCATTGCCTCAGACACAGCAGAGCCACATGGCTGATTGGTGAAACCGGAGATGAGGTGTTGACCAGGGCATGGCTGGGGCATTCCTCTTCTAGGACTTTAGAAAAATACAATCACATGTATCAGGCCATTGTTAGAGAAGCTAAGTCGAAGGAATATATTGGGCGTGAGTTCAAATTAAAGAAAGTCGACTAACTCTGATACTACTATTTCACCAAACAAACTAAAATTAGCACCTGCGCCCCCAGAGCATTCGCACGCGATGAGCTCCTAGCCAGGGAAATTCCTTGAAAGAGTGTATTTGGTAAAATCAAAGTTAAGCCGGTCAATTCTCGCGCAGGGCTAGAAGTGTATCCGCTTTAAAAATAATTTGAATGTTACCTAAACAAAGCAATTTCACTGGGGATTTTCAAATTCTTATTACCCAGATCCAGGCTCGCAGTGAAAAGCTAAGTCAGAATTCGATATACTATATAAATCCCGGCAGAGGTGTATTTAGCGCGGTTTTGCCGGGAGACTGCGCGGAAAGGAGTTGTTGTGGACAACTCTAAAACCGTCAACGGGGCATCAGTTGAAGGCCAAGATCTCGATGGCTTTAAAATGGTCGAGAAGGATCTACCCAAGCGGATCTACGAACTTACGAAACCACTTATTGGAGCCTACAAAGGGAAGAGTAAGAGCACCCACAGTGCACTCTACACCATAGAGACCCAAGACGGCGTAGTAAGACTCATAGGTTGCACCGACCTTGATTCCCAAATGAGCAAGGTTGAAATCGGAACGATGGTCAAAATCGTTTACGAGGGTGAGTTCAAAACCAAAGCCGGGCATTTTATGTCCCGGTGCCAAGTCTTTACGAAATAGGTCTTGGTCTAACAACTGTGGCGAAACAAGGCCACAACTTTTAATCTACCAACTAAATCTGTCTGATTCGCTAAAGAACAAAATTACACAAATGTTCTTTAAACCTCCAAGCTGTTGATTTCACAAACTGTAACTCACCCAACCCAATTTCCGATGTACGATTCCGAGAACATTTTTTATTATTAACTATAGAAATGTTCTGTTTACGAGGGGGATTTATGATTTCCGCTGACCGAGTTCTTTCAGAGCAACAACTATCAAAACTTTTGAAAATCATTAAAGTCGAAAAAGAAAAATCAATTCTGGCAGTCCAGGGGTCGTCGAAGCGCAACCCCAAAGAAGTCCGTAACATCATCGACTACTTCCTCTTTAGAATCATCAGCGTCACCGGCCTAAGAATCTCTGAAGCCCTCACGCTTCGGTGGTCGGATGTTCATACTGAATTCTTAGTGATCCAAAAACAAAACAGCAAAAATGGCCGGAAGGGCACGGTCTACTTTGGGGATAAGGCCAGTTCTCTTTTTGATGAACTTCGTCGGCTAAAGTCGGAGACAATAAAAAGAGGCAATCCAGATTTAGTTTTCAGTTTCACCGGCATCGTCCCTAGTCGGTCTTATGCTCATTCAAGATTTAAAAAGTGGCTTAGTCTCGCTGGACTTCCACTACAACTCTCAATTCATTCCCTCCGCCACACGTATGCCACCCTCTGTCTCGATAAGGGACTATCACTCGCCTTTGTGAAGAATAATCTTAGACATCAAAGTGTGGCCTCGACAAGCGCCTACCTGCACCTCACGCAAGAGAGCCGTCAGAAGATCAAAAGCCTGTTCTGAAAGAAAAAATCCATTTTGGAATATAATAGAACTTTGGAGTTGTAAAAAACCCTACCAACAAAGGCTTGAGAAACAGACTAAGCCATTAATTTTAATCAGTTTAATTGAAAAGTGGAGTGCCCACCTTATTAGGAGTTGTGTATCCAATGTTTACGAAGAATCAATCCCTTAAGCCCAAGCTACCCCTTGAGCATCAAGCGAGAAACGAAGCTAAAATCAATAAAGCGAGATGGTCCCATGGCTGTTTTCACTTTCTCCTCCAGAGAACGACTACCCAATACAATCACAAGACGACTACCCATCGACGACAGCTCCTGGAATCAGTCAATAATATATCCCTCCCTATCATTGACGACGCCATGCTACTTTCCCTTTATCGCTTAGCTTGCTTCAAATATTTACATTCTTGTTTTCACAAATATCTCAACTCAGGGTTTGAAAGGACCTACCATGAGAAAATGTTCCTCTCAACGCTCCAAAATATTATTTCGACCAACCCCAAATTCAAATACCTTGAAATCTATCCCAGCAGCTTTCTCTCAAAAGATTTATCGCCTCTCCAAAAAATGGTCATTGGAATCCATGTACCAGACTTCTTGATATTTGGTCTTAAGCATCCGGGCTACTCATCCGTCGTTATTGAATTGGATGGCGACTCCCACATCGAAAAGTACTCTAAAGATAAACTTTATTATGATCACCTTCAAGAGCTTGGGATTTTCTGCTGGTCAATTCCCAATGATAAGGTGACGGACGAATCCTACGTCACCAAAGGACTTGAAAGTCTTTATCGCCACCGATCAGGCGCCTTGGATAAGCAGATCAAGAAAAACAAAAGAGAAATTCAGTGCAAGACGATTGCTTGTAACTTAACTCTCCAAGAAATTGAATCCTTCGTTGAAAAACACTTTAAGACGGCTCTCAATTTGAGGGTCGAAGCCAGCACCCTTTTTAAAGATCCAACTTGCCCTCGTAAAATTAAATCCGAATTAAAAAATCTCTTCTCATTGAAATTCCAACGTAAAGCCGGTTGACGTCAGGATCATCGCCACAGCAACCAGAGCCAATCAGGTTGCATCTTTCGGGTACGGCATAGTTGTTTTCATTCTATGGAAAATTTAGGTACCATACGCGGGTATCCCGCCATGGGCCTTCATAATATTTTTAAAAAGGGCGTCATTCTGTCACCTAGACTAGGATGTGCAACCACCAAGAACGATGTCAAAATGTTTGAAAGCGGTATTGAATGGAACTATGGGAATGATGCCAATTCAATATTTGATCCAAACAAAAGACGGATTCTTAATCCATGTGGGAGACTTTTACCGGACTGACAATAAAGACGCCGACGATCAATTCCCTTTATTTTGCAAACTTTTTGAATATCCGCCAGATTTTACAAGATACTTGGTTAATACATACCTTGAAGAAGGTGGGACTTTCTACGCCCTTGAATTTGATGGAACTTTAATTACGTTGGCTGAATCAGATTTTGAATGCGGTTGCATTTTCGGAAAAAAAGAAACTATCAAGTTTTTAGGTTATGAATTTGTTGAGGCTGCATGAAGGTCCAGTTTCAATTCCCACGTTACCCTTTAGCAGTCGTTTTCTCAAGACATTGATTTATAGTTCCGACGAGCGAGTTATGATCCGTGTAGGCACAACTTTTTTGATCTTGATTATAATAGTCTCGCTGCCAGTTTTCGCCTCGAGCCTAAAAATAGATCAATACCTTCGTCAAGCTGGCGCTGCAAATGCGGTGACCAGAAAGTATTGGCCAAATGGTAACCTTGCTATGATTGCGACAGATACTAATGGCGACGGTACTCCCGACGTATTCGATTATTATAATGAGCAAGGCCAGATCGTTAAAAGAACCCATGATCGGAACTTCGATGGCAAAATCGACGAGATCACCATTTTCTCATACGGGGCCGAACCCAAAATCACTATCGAGAGAGATAATGAATTTAAAGATCACTTTGATCAAAAGGAGCAATGGGAGCGAAAGGGTGCTTACTTTGTTGTCTCAAGGAGCATTAGAGAAGGCTCTCGGAATCCGTTTACACTTCAGGAAATCAATCGGGTGGAAGCAGAGCAATTTCAAACTACCAACGAAGAGGGTTGTAATTGCAAAGTCCAAAATTCTTCCAGTTTTGACCAATTTAAAGAGCTTTCAACTATTTTTTTAGGGGTGGGAACGCTTGGCAGTCTAGAAAATGATTTTTACTCTACCAATTATGGTTTCAAAATTCAAAAGAAGTGTGTTGATACGCTTGGAGCTTCAACTATTGATAGCGTCGTTCAAAATATGTTAGCCCAAGGCATTCTATGTCAATGGGCCTTAGGCACGAGTCAAGCACGTCTTAATGTTCATAAAATTACTTCGCTCCTCTACAATACCGCGAACCCAATCAAATTATCGTGTGGTGATGGAGAGCCGCTTGACTCTGGAGAATTGGGGCATGCAACAGCACTTCCTACCGAGAAAGGTTATCCAAGCATAACAGTAAATTTAGACGAAATCTTAAAACATGAGAACATGCAGGGAGACCTTACATTTCTGCGCAAGATGACTCACCCTCTGGCAACCGGTAAGGTCATCGATCAAATAACGAATACACTCTTTCATGAGCTAATGCACCTTACAGGTCATGTCCACGAAGTGGACGTCGAATATCCTTATACTTGCGAAGCTTGTTGCTTTACTGCTGCCGGCATTCAGGCAAAAGTACTTGGGTGCAAAATCTGTCGCGGAACTTATCAAAGTGCCACAGATCCCAAGTATGTAAACGATGCGACGGATTTCTTCCAGAAAGACAAACATAATTCTCTTGCTGACGGTGTCATCGCAAATTATCTAAAAAAGTTTCCGCAGGATCGATGGGCACGCTTTAAGTTGGTTGATTCAATGTCACAACCTGAGTCGGGTCTTGCCGGTGCGGCACTAGCTTCTGCATTGGAAAGAGAATACAAAGATCTTTCACCTGAGGAAAAAAGATTGCTTGTGAGGGCACAAGATATATCCAAAGATCCCTATAGAGCCTACTTGCCAATTTATAAAAATGCGACAGCCAGTTACGTCGCATTTCTCGATGGAGATTATTTAGGAAGTGAACAAGCGTTATTAAAGGTTTCGTCTCCCAATGACGCGCCCGATGCCATAAAACGCGGCATTAAACGCTCAATCGAAAATAGAGCATGGGCACTTTATGACCATTACAAACTTCTCTCCGAAACAGATACAGTCCCGGACCAGCAATTGCGGGATGAACAGAGTCAGGAGAGAATATTCTCGGAATTTCTCAATAAGTAACTCTCTAAATTCTAATCTCCAACAAGGTACGGGAGCTAACTCCATAAAATAAAACACCAAGAGCTTAGGCCTTCTTCTTAAGAATAATCTGTTCTAGTTTCTCAAGTCGTTCTTCAACGGAGTCATGAGAGGTCATAGCTTTGTGCAGATACCAGTTTAAGAAAGTTTGGTATCCCATCCCCTGTTTCTCTCCCTCCATTTCCAGCCACCCAATCACTTCTGGATCAAGACGAAAAGTTTTGATGACTTTCACTTCCTTTTCTTTTTTAGCTTTCTTGGCTTTTGAAAAATCATAATTGTCTCTCATATGTCACCTCGAATGGTATTCCTT
>Ga0206996_1086_pt1 | contig 24117 bp, 19 predicted proteins | sample Alteio_BWMinCont_2_FD_153467 | JGI IMG/M metagenome (GOLD analysis project Ga0206996, IMG submission 153467) | Enriched cells from forest soil in Barre Woods Harvard Forest LTER site, Petersham, Massachusetts, United States -... | ecosystem: Environmental > Terrestrial > Soil > Temperate forest >...
TCCTGTTCTGGACCTCGGAAAGCTTGATCAAGTCATGGAAGGGAAACATAGACCTGGTCATTTTCAGGGAGTTATCCAGATTGTTAGCCGCCTTTTTGATGTCGTTGAACCCGACCGCTCCTATTTTGGGCAAAAAGATTTCCAGCAACTAGCCGTAATCCGTGAAATGGTGAGAAAACTCGGATATCCTGTCCAGATCGTTGGCTGCCCTATTATCCGGGAAATAAACGGTCTGGCCATGAGTTCCCGAAATGTTTTGCTCACACCCCTGGAACGCGAAAACGCCGCAGGTATTTATGCAATCCTTCTCGAGGTTAAAGAACGAAGCAGAACAACATCAGTTAAAGAGTTGCTAAATTTTGCAGGAGAAAGACTGGCTACTATTGAAGGTTTGATCTGTGAATATTTTGAAATTGCAGATTCAAGCACTCTCCTTTCTGTAAATTCAATAAATGATGTTGATTCTGTAATAGCATGTGTTGCGGTGTGGATGGGCAAGGTCAGACTTATCGACAATATCCTCCTCAAATAGATTTTGGCCTGGAGGCTGAGCAATAATTTTTAACTTTGCCGGCCATGGAAATCTCCGTTTTAAAATCAAAAATTCACCGCGTAAAAGTCACAGAGGCTAACCTGGATTACATAGGAAGTGTGACGATCGATGAAAATCTGATGGAAGGTGCAAACCTGATCGAAAACGAACAAGTACATATTTTGAACTACAGAAACGGGGAACGATTCATCACTTATGTGATTAAGGGAAAAAGAGGTTCAGGAGTGATCTGTTTGAATGGACCTGCTGCGCTCAAAGTAAATATTGGCGATATGGTCATCATCCTCTCCTTTGCACAAATGGAGTTCGAGGCTGCCAAAACATTCCGCCCACATATTATCTTCCCTGATTCAGAAACCAATCAGTTAAAAGCCTGAACCTTGAAGAACAGACTGATTAAGATATTGAAAGTTCTTTTATTTCTCTTTCTCGGGTTGTTCCTTGTGTGGTTCGCAGTTAGAGGAGTTACTCCTGAACAACAGATTCAAATCAAGGATGCCTTCCGGAACGCCAACTATTATTGGGTAGGCCTTTCTCTGCTCTTAGCCCTGGTAAGCCTTGTCAGCCGTGCCATGAGGTGGAATCTAATGCTTCAGACACTTGGTCATGATCCAAAATTAAGTAATACCTTTTTTGCTGTAATGATCGGTTATATGGCAAATTACGCCCCGATTCCACGTCTGGGTGAAGCATCCCGCTGTGGAATTCTTACCCGTTACGAAAAAATTCCATTTACAGAATCATTCGGTACCGTAATTGCTGAACGTCTTATAGATGTGCTCTGCCTCCTGCTCGTTTTCTTTATCACGCTGCTCGTTGAATTTGATAAAATAAACGGACTTGCACATCAATATATCCTTGACCCCCTTATAAAGAAATTTGTTCTTATTGGAGCACATCCTCTGCTTACGATTATCATCATTGCTTCGGGATTGATCGGGCTTTATTTTATTATCCGATTAACTAACAAGCGAAAAGAAGGCTCTGGAATTATTCAGCGGGGATTAAAATTTCTGGCTGGCTTTTTTGAAGGAATAAAGACGGTCAAACACATCAAGAAGCCCTGGCAGTTTCTCGGACATACCATCCTCATCTGGGTTATTTATTATCTTACCCTGCATGTTTGTTTTTACGCCTTGCCCGAAACTTCAAAACTTGGGTTTTCAGAAGGCATTACCATTTTTGCATTCGGAACACTCGGAGTGGTATTCACTCCTGGAGGAATCGGGGCTTTCCAGGTTATTGTAAAAAATGTACTTCTTTTGTTTGCGGTTTCCGAATCCGTTTCAATTGCCTTCCCATGGATTGTCTGGACCTCTTCCTTCCTACTCATTCTTTTTGTCGGGCTTCTCTCCTTGGTTCTATTACCACTCCTTAATAAAGATATGAGCATCGATGCACAACCCGTCTAAAACATACCTGGATATTGTACGCTCCAGGATTTTCACCTTCGATACACTTCAAAGCGCTCTCTATTCCTGGCGCTTCAAGGACTATAAAATTGTATTCACAAACGGGTGCTTTGACATCATTCACCAGGGACATATTGATTATCTCAGCAAAGCTGCCGATTGTGGTACTATTCTGATTATTGGTGTGAATTCCGATGCTTCAGTAAAAAAACTGAGCAAAGGGCCTTCACGCCCTATCCAGGATGAAAATTCTAGAGCCCTTATTCTTGCATCCCTGCATTTCGTTTCAGCAGTTGTCATTTTTAATGAAGACACACCTTATGATCTCATTAAAATGATCCAACCCGATGTCCTTGTCAAGGGTAGTGACTATAAGGTGGAACAAATAGCAGGACATGATATTGTCCTTGCAAAAGGCGGAGAAGTTAAACTGATTAATTATTTGGACGGTTATTCCACCTCGGCAATCGAAAAGAAAATCAGACAGAGCTAGTTATTTTCCTTTAAAAATGAAAAAGCTTATTCAACAGTACTGGGAGGAAAAACCCCTGTTTTTGATACTTCTGGCTGGGGGTTTCTTCCGTTTGCTTGCCGTTATCTTTTCGAAGGGTTTTGGCTTCTTTGATGACCACTTCCTCATCATTGAAGCAGCACAAAGTTGGGTTGATGGGAGAGATTACAACAACTGGCTTCCCCGCTCAGGCGCTACCGGTCCAGGTGGACACAATCTGTTTTATACGGGGGCTCATTATTTGTTCTTTAAATTATGTTCATCCCTGCATTTCGTCGATCCCCAAAGCAAAATGTACGTGGTACGTTTCATTCACGCTGCATTCTCCCTTCTAATAATTTCTATCGGGTTTAAAATCGCTTTCATTTACGCAGGAAAAAAAGTGGCTCGCAACGTTGCACTCCTTTTATCTCTTCTTTGGTTTATGCCTATGCTGAGTGTTCGCAACTTGGTTGAAATGGTTTGCATTCCTTTCCTTATGTGGACCACCCTACTCATAATCCGGTCGGAGAAAGAAGACCGCAAAGTCTTTTATCTCCTTGCTGGCGCTTCCGCTGGAATCGCTTTTGCCATACGGTTTCAATCGCTTTTTTTTATCGGCGGATTCGGACTCGTTCTTGTGCTCCAAAGGAAATGGGTTGGCGCTGTCCTTTTGGGGGCGGGGGCAGTTATTTCCGCATTGGCAACTCAAGGACTTATTGATTATGAAGTCTGGGGTTATCCCTTTGCTGAATTTGTGGCCTACATTAAGTACAATCTGGCTAACAAGTATAATTTTGAAACGCAGGCCTGGTACATGTACTTCCTAACCCTGTCGGGCATGCTGATACCTCCTATCAGCTTTTTTCTTCTTTTCGGTTTTGTGAGAAAATGGAGATCTCACCTCCTTCTTTTTCTGCCTTCCCTACTATTCTTTGCCTTTCATTCTTATTTTCCAAACAAACAGGAACGATTTATTCTTCCGATCATTCCATTTGTAATTATCGGAGGAATGATCGGATGGCAGGAATTTGTTGATCGCTCGGGCTATTGGGCGAAGCATGCTCTATTGTTGAAGCGATTCTGGATTTTCTTCTGGATCATCAATACCATTCCAATGATCTTTATCTCCTGCTCTTATTCGAAACGCGACCGGGTAGAAGCGATGGTATACCTCAGCCATAAATCCGACTTAACCCTCTTCGTAGTGGAGGCCACGAATCACGATGACTTTGTAATGCCCCCGCTCTACTATCTCGGCCATTGGCCAAAGACGGTACTGAATATGACCACAGTGTATACCTGCGACTCCCTGAACAAATATACCCGCAATAATCCGGTGAATCTTCAACCGAATTATGTGCTCTTTCAGGAAGACGATCGCCTTGATGAACGAATCCTGAAGTTCAAAGAATGTTATGGAGAAATCGTTCCCGAAACAGTCATTCATCAGGGAATGCTGGATGCCATTCTCCACTTTCTGAACCCGGTTAATAAGAGCCAGAATTGCTATATATATCGGATAACTAATAAACGATTTTAGGATTTTTGAATTTAGGGATTTTTGAATTTTAAAAATCACAAATTAAAATCCCCAAATTCAAAAATTCTTAAATCCAAAATCCTTTTAATGTCAAAAACACGAACCACCTTCTTCTGCCAGAGCTGCGGAGCTCAATCTCCTAAATGGATTGGACATTGTCCTTCTTGCGGGGAATGGAACACCTACGTAGAAGAAATCGTGCAAAAAGCGGCCGACGTCAAAACGCCTGGAATCACGAGTCCGTCGAGAAGAGTACCTAAACCTCAGCCTGTAGGAGAAATCAACCTCAACACGGAGCATAGATATGATATTGGAGACCAGGAACTGAACCGTGTGCTTGGCGGAGGCATTGTACCAGGCTCACTAATACTCTTCGGGGGAGAACCAGGAATCGGTAAATCCACCCTTATGCTGCAGGTCGCACTCAATGCAAAGAAGATGAAAATTCTTTATGTTTCAGGAGAAGAGAGTGAACAGCAAATTCGAATGAGGGCCGAACGTATCGGACTTAATAACGCCGATTGCTTTATTCTCACGGAAACTAATACTCAGAATATTTTCCAGCAGATTGAAACTCTTCAACCTAATCTGTTGATAATCGATTCCATCCAGACTCTTCATACCTCGCATATCGAATCTTCTCCTGGAAGTGTTTCCCAGATAAGGGAATGTGCAGCAGAAATCATGCGTTATGCCAAAGAAAGTTCGACACCTGTATTTCTGATTGGGCATATTACTAAAGATGGGAGTTTAGCCGGACCAAAGGTGCTTGAACACATGGTAGATACCGTTCTGCAGTTTGAAGGAGACCGCAATCATGTGTACCGTTTGCTTCGTACCACGAAGAACCGTTTTGGTTCCACAAATGAACTAGGCATTTACGAGATGCATGGAAGTGGACTGAGGGAAGTGAGTAATCCTTCCGAAGTACTCATTACCACTCGGGAGGAACCGGTTAGCGGAATAGCCATCTCAGCAACAATGGAAGGCATGCGCCCGATGCTGATTGAAACTCAGGCACTAATAAGCAGTGCGGCTTATGGAACACCCCAACGATCATCGACAGGATTTGACCTCCGTAGGCTAAGCATGCTCCTTGCTGTGCTTGAAAAAAGATGTGGGTTTCGTCTTGCTGTCAAAGATGTTTTTCTGAATATCACGGGTGGAATAAAAGTCGAAGACCCAGCCATTGACCTTGCTGTTGTTTGTGCGATACTTTCCTCCAATGCCGACATTCCTATTCCGAATAAGGTATGCTTTGCAGGTGAGATTGGACTTTCCGGAGAAATACGTCCGGTTAATCGTATAGATCAGAGAATATCGGAAGCCGAAAAGCTGGGCTATGAACAGATCTTTATCTCCAAATACAATCAAAAGGGTCTTGACCTAACTCAATACAACATCAAAATCAATATGGTTGGAAAAATAGAGGAAGTATTCGGATTATTGTTTGGATAAAACAAAGCGACCGATGTTATCTTTCGAGACAGGATTAATAATGCTCGACAGGGGCCTTGACACATACTTCTGAGTTATGCAATCGGATCAAGTCAACAAGGGTCTGAGGGCAACTATTACTTTTTTGCCGAAAACTCTTTCTTCTCTGGAGCCTATTTAGATGACTTCACTTTATTATTTGTTTTATGGATCTCCACTTTCATGGTATCCCAGTATTCTTTCCCGTAGCCGACAAAAATCTCTGAGCCTGCAGAAATTTCTTTCCGAGCAACAATAAAGACCCGTTTACCCCTCATCTCATAGAATGAATTGTTCCTGATCCCTGCCACTTTCCCCCAACCTTTAGCATCATTTGCATAGCGGGCCACTTTATCTTTCGTTGGTCTGGCATCAATGCAATGCTTACTGGTTACATACATAAAATAACCTCCTTTGCCTTGCTCCTCGCGCTTAAGACATTCCGACCACGGAATAGTCTCACCCAGATACTCAATCACCACTTGTCCCCTCTTTATTGGAATCTTAGTGAACAGTCCCTTTCCGGATCCTGGTAAGGTTGATCGTTTTACATACAACATAGGCTCTTCTGAAATTTATTGGAATACAAAAATAAGAATCTTTTTAACTTGTTATCTTCGCATCGATAAACCCTAGAATAATATGGAAAAATACATCCGTCAAGTAACATCCCCCTTCCTTTTTCGTTTGTTTTCTCTGAAGGAACTTCCTATGCTTTTCCTGGCAGGAATTAGAGTGAAAGAACTAACCAGGGAACACTGCATAACCACCATTAAATACAGCTACTTGACAAAGAACCCGTTTCGTTCTGTGTACTTTGCCTGCCTCGGCATGGCAGCGGAGCTCAGTTCAGGAGTCATTGCAATGATGTATGTAAAAGGGGCGAAACCCGGAGTTTCGATGCTAGTGACAGGAACGAAAGCGGAATTCACAAAAAAAGCAACAGGCCGGATCCGGTTTACCTGTAAGGATGGAAAAAAAATAGAGGACGCCATCGCCTCTACCCAAAAAAGTGGAGAAGGGGTTATTACTGAAGTACGCTCCGTTGGAGTGGATGAAGCTGGAGATATAGTTGCTTCTTTTGTGTTTACCTGGTCTTTTAAAAGGAAGGGCTGATTTATTCAGAACCTTTTTTAACCGGAGTATACTTCTTTTCCATACCCTCTGCCTCGTCATGAAACTTGATATGTTTGATATCCTCTATCATTCGGGTAATCTCCGGGGCATAGCGCGCATCATAATAACCACGAATGGTTCCTTTGGCATCAATTAACACTAAATCAGCCGTCGATTTCCAAGCACCTTTGGGGAATCGGGGATCGGCAATAAAATAATTATCCTGGAGTAGATAGTTCAGATCGTTGCTGTCGGGATAAAAGGTGATGGAACTTCCCTTTTTTAATTCAAGACTGTCGCCGAAATTGGGAGTGAGTTTATTGTTCGCACCATGCACATAATAGAATATGAAGTGGAGGGTATCGAGTTCTCCCTTATTCACTTTGTAATAGGCTTTGAGGGCAGCGAGGTTATAACCGTTTTTCTCCGAATCTTTTTTAATGATAGAGGCAAGATACATATGTGTCTTGAAGGTATCTGATTTTATCAGTCCCCTTGAACTTTCGTAAGCATAAGCACCAATAGTGTGGTAAAGCGTATCTACTTTGTCCTTGCCCTTAATCTGGATGATTCGGATATTGCATGGGCCATAATGAGGAACTCTTACATAATGGATGGTACTTACTGCAAAGATCAGATATATGGTGATCGGCAATAATAATACAGTAAGAAGCGTGATCCCTTTTCTCATTTCAGTTTACACGCAATTGCAGTTCGGGAATTATTCGTGCTTTGCTCCTTCAGCTGACTTTGTGGTTGTTGATGGTGCAGGCTCTTCATTTTCCTCAGCTTCTGCTTTCTTGGTTTCTGCTTCCGTAGGCTTTGCGTATGATTTATCCGGAGGGGATACCTTGTGAATAGCTGAATAATTTCCTTCGGTTACTGTGGCCATAAATACCAGATACAGAATGAAGGTAGTATAAGGACCGATAATGATCCATTTCATAGATTTCACTTCATGTCCAAGGTGCATAAAAGAATACACGATGAAATAAGCCTTCACGATAGTTAAGCTGATGAAGATACAGATCAGTGCCGTTTTGTTAAAACCTTTGCTTGCTGCATAGGATCCTAAGGCAAGTTCGAATATCGTAATTCCGAGCATATACCAGAAAACTCTCCAAAGTCTCTTGCGTTGGATTTTTCCTTCAGCTTCACCGTGTTGGTCCCTGAATTCGTATTGAGGAAAATCGTCGTGGAATTCCATAGTGTGTTGTTTTAAAATGCATTCTTAGATTAAAGCAGATAAAAGAAAGTAAAGACAAATACCCATACCAAGTCAACGAAGTGCCAGTATAATCCTACTTTCTCAACCATTTCATAATGTCCGCGTTTCTCCATTACTCCTCTCGCCACCATAATAAAGATGGTGATGTTAATCAATACCCCGCTGAATACGTGGAAGCCGTGAAATCCTGTAATAAAGAAAAAGAATGCTCCAAAGAGAGAGTTACCATATTCGTTAAAGGTAAGGTTGGCACCATGAACAATTTTGTGAACGAGTTTACCATCTATAATTACATCTTTCCATGCGCCTTGCTCAGTGCCAGTAATGAAATGAAACCATTCCCATGCCTGTGAACCAACGAAAGCAAAACCTCCTACAATGGTGAGAAGCATCCAGATCATCACACTCTTTTTATCTTTCCGGTGACCTGCCTCTACAGCAAGCACCATGGTTACTGAAGACATGATCAGAATAAACGTCATCAGACCCACATAAGCCAACGGAAGTTCTTTCGTTACAAATGGGAAGTGATGGAACACCTTGGAAGGCTCTGGCCAGTATCCTGCAAATTTGTGACGCATGAAACCATAGGCGCTCAGGAATGCAGAAAATGTAAGTGCGTCCGAAATAAGGAAAAACCACATAAACAGCTTTCCATAGCTTACTTTAAGTGGTGATACCCCGCCGCCCCAATTTGCCGGATAATCTGTCGATGCGTGATCTGACATAAGAAATAGAATTTATTTGGTTTTAAGTTTTGGATCTGACCTACAACAGGCCAGCAATTTTAACAAAAAAAATTTAATTCCAGCACATTTTATGCAATATATCTGATAAACAGCAGGAAGAGAAACAGATAGATCCAAAGAATATCCAGAAAATGCCAGAAGATTGCGGCAATATGCAATCCGTTATAATTCGAATCACTGTACCCGCCTCTGCCCGATTTAATGCTCACATAGATCATCGAAATTAACCCTCCAAAAAGATGCATCAGGTGGGCCCAGGTAAGAACGTAGAGGTATTGTCCGGAAGCGATACTTTGCTTGCCGGTAAAATAAATTCCAGAATGGTTAAGGGTCCTCCACCCCAGAAACTGGAAGATGGCAAAACCAAAACCTAATAATAATGTAATAGAAGTGAACATAGCTGGGGACTTTCCCTTACGCACTGCCGACATTGCTGCGTTCATCGTTACGCTGCTAAACATGATCAAAGCTGTACTGACATAAAACTCAGCCGGAAGATGGATTTCTTTCCAGTTGCCACCATTCATCCTGACAATATAAGCACTGGTCAGTCCTCCAAAAAAAATCACCATAGAAGCAATCCCAAGCCACATCAGCATTCGAGAAGCTTTATCCTTATTCAATTGTTCTTCCAATATTCCGCTGTCCTTTGTCATCGCAAGCATATTATTTCCCCATTAAAATAGCCAGCTGAACTACTGGCAGGTAGAAGAATGACCCAAACATGAGCTGTCGGGCCGCTTTCACTGAGCATTCTCTATACAATGCATAGGCCTGATAACAAAACGCAGCGCCTGCGGCAAGGATTACGAATGCCGAGATCTTTCCGCACATCTGACAGAGCACAGGGAAAAGACTGATAGGTATTAAAAACAAGGTATAAACGAGTATCTGAAATGCGGTGCTCTTATCCCTTTCACCGGAAGGGAGCATCCGGAAACCAGCCTTACGATAGTCTTCGTCGGATACCCATGCAATGGCCCAGAAATGAGGAAACTGCCAGATGAACTGAATCGCAAAAAGCACAAATGCCTGGGTACTGAAGTGCCCGGGACTTGCCGTGGCAGCCACATACCCTAACAAAGGAGGGATAGCCCCCGGAAAAGCACCCACAAATACCGCAAAAGGAGTCTTTTGTTTTAAGGGAGTATAAACCAACGTATAAAGAAGCAGAGCCACAAAACCCAGCAAACCACTTAGAGGATTTAGAAAAACCCAGAGTATGGCAACTCCTGATATCCCTGTAAATGAAGCCAGTAATACAGCTTCCATAACACTCATCCTGTTTTTGGGGAGTGGGCGGTTCAATGTCCTGGTCATGAGTTTATCCAAATCTCTTTCGATGATCTGGTTAAAACCGTTAGAAGCCCCGGTAACAAAAAATCCTCCAATGATCAGCCAAAACAACTTCATCCAGTTAACAGGGCCTTCAGAAGCAATCAGAAAAGAAATGGCGGCAGAAAAAACCACCAGTGCGGAGAGGCGAAGCTTTATAAAAGCAGCATAATCCCTGATTTTACCAGGTGTATGTACCTGTTTTTCAATAATATGTATCTGTTCTGCCTGCAATGCGTCGAAAAGGGATTATAATGCGTGCAATTTTACAGATAATTTCTTAAAAGTCATAGGCTTTGAGGTGAATTTAGATGAGAGGCTCTATTGAAGAGATGAATCCGGTTCCGCACCTTCAACTATTCGAAATTTTCATCTGGCTGCCTTGAAAACACATGCCCCTTATTCAGCAAAATTGTGCAGAATAAGGGGCATAAAGTACTGACAATGAGCTATAAATAGCAACCTTATTTTGGAATATCAGTGATGATTCGTATTCCGAGGATTTGCGGGTTATTCAGCGCTGAGTAAGTCATAAGAGGAGTTTTAAGTTAATATTATTTGAAATTTTAAATTGGACAAAGCATCACCAAGCTGCACGCAGGCGCAGGATTGATAAGAATCAGAATAATTAGAATGGGTGTTGGTTGTTTAAAGGAGAAAGCCCGGTATGCATCCTGAGCTTCTTACTATGTGAAACGCAATCCAGCCAAAGATGTTTCAGCCGGTTCGCAATAAAATATCAGTTAGACTCTAAAGAAATGAGTGGGAGGCGATAAATTACTCCTTTTATTGGATCCTACCCCCAAAAGAGGGAAATTTTGCTGATATTTTACCCTCTTAAAAATTATTATCTTCGCCTTCCTATCAAAAGACACCGGGATGGCTAAGTTCAGAAAACAAGATGCGTTGGATTATCATTCCCAGGGACGACCCGGGAAGATTGAAGTTGTACCAACAAAACCATATAGTTCCCAGCGTGATCTGAGCCTGGCGTATTCACCGGGTGTGGCTGAGCCCTGCCTGAAAATTGAAGCAAATCCGGAAGACGTTTATAAATACACTGCTAAAGGAAACCTTGTAGCTGTCATCTCGAATGGCACCGCTGTCCTGGGATTAGGTGATATCGGCCCTTTGGCTGGAAAGCCTGTAATGGAAGGGAAAGGACTGCTTTTCAAAATTTTTGCCGACATCGATGTCTTCGATATAGAAGTTGATGCGAAAGACGTAGATCTTTTTGTAAATACAGTGAAGGCCATCGCTCCTACCTTCGGGGGAATTAACCTGGAAGACATCAAGGCTCCGGAATGTTTCGAAATAGAGCGAAGGCTCAAGGAAGAGCTCAATATTCCGCTCATGCATGATGACCAACATGGGACTGCCATCATCTCCTCCGCAGCGCTTATCAACGCCTGTGAGGTTGCAGGGAAAGATATTTCCAAGGTAAAGATCGTGGTAAACGGAGCTGGTGCGTCTGCCCAGAGTTGTGCCAAATTATACATTGCTGTAGGTGCCAAAAAGGAAAATCTCCTTATGCTAGACAGCAAAGGTGTTTTGACAAATGAGCGGACCGACCTCGACGAGTACAAAAAGTTTTTCACTTCAAAAATCAAAGGCATCACTACACTTGAAGAAGCTATGAAGGGTGCTGATGTATTTGTTGGCCTTTCTAAAGGAAATGTGGTTACCCAGGCAATGGTCAAATCCATGGCCAAGAATCCTATTGTTTTTGCTCTTGCCAATCCTGACCCTGAAATTCCTTACGAAGAGGCTATGGCTGCAAGAGAGGATATCATTATGGCTACAGGAAGGTCTGATCATCCTAATCAGGTGAATAACGTGCTTGGTTTCCCTTTCATTTTCCGTGGAGCTCTCGATGTTCGTGCAACACAGATTAACGAAGCCATGAAGCTAGCAGCTGTATATGCCATTGCCGGCCTTGCCAAAGAACCAGTTCCTGATTCGGTGAACCTGGCATATGCAATCAAGAATCTAAGCTTCGGTCCGGAATATATTATACCCAAACCAATCGATTCAAGGCTTATAAGTACGGTGTCTCCTGCCGTTGCCAAAGCAGCCATAGAATCGGGAGTGGCCATGAAAACCATTACGGATTGGGATGCCTACAAAAATGAACTGACGAACCGCCTGGGCCTTGATAACAAGCTTATCCGTGGCATTACAAATAAAGCCAAATCCAACCCTAAACGTATCGTATTTGCGGAGGCTGATCATTACAAAATTCTGAAGGCAGCGATGCAGGTAAAGGAAGAAGGTATTGCTAAACCCATTTTACTGGGAGACCGGGAAAAGATCCTCCGTCTAATTGAAGAAAACCACCTCGACCTTCAGGATATTCCGATTATCGACCCTCGTAGCAAGGAAGAGGAAGAAAGACGAAATTCATTCGGGGATATCCTCTTCAACAAACGTAAACGCAGAGGGTACACCCTCTTTGAGGCGCGCAAAATAATGCGTGAGCGAAATTATTTCGGAACCATGATGGTGGAAACCGGAGCGGCAGATGCTATGATATCAGGGCTTACCCGCAGATATGCAGCACCGATAAAACCGGCCCTTGAAATCATAGGGGTGCAGGAAGGTGTTAGGCGAGTAGCCGGCATGTACATTATGGTTACGAAACAAGGACCTTATTTCTTTGCCGATACCACCATGAATGTAGACCCCACGGCGCAAGATCTAGTAGACATTACTGTGCTTACCGCAAACACCATCAAACAGTTCAATATCGTTCCAAGAATTGCATTGCTCTCTTATTCCAATTTTGGATCGGCACCTGGCCCATTGCCTGACAAAGTTATGGAAGCGGTAACCATTCTTCACCGGGATTATCCGGGAATGATTGTGGATGGGGATATGCAAGCCAATTTTGCACTAAACAACAGTTTGCTGAAAGAACAATTTCCATTTAGTGATCTCGTAGATAAAAGAGTGAATACTCTCATTTTCCCTAACCTGGCCTCGGGAAACATCGCTTATAAACTGATGCAGGAAATGGGGGGTGCAGAAGCCATAGGCCCAGTGCTTATCGGTATGAAAAAACCAGTGCACATATTGCAGCTGGGCAGTTCCGTAAGAGAAATCGTGAATATGATCACCATAGCAGTAGTGGATGCTCAGTCCAGAAAATAACATTTTATGATTGATTATATTGAAGGAAAACTGGTAGAGAAAACACCTACGTATGTCGTTATTGATTGCGGGGGGATAGGTTATGTTATGCAAATCTCTCTTAACTCTTCTACCCGTTTGAAAGATTCATCAGCTTGTAAACTATTTGCAGAGCAAACCTATGTTCGCGATGATCTTCCCCGTTTTTACGGATTTCATGATAAAGCGGAACGTGCTCTCTTTCGCCTGCTCATTTCGGTTTCAGGGGTAGGAGGAAACAGTGCCATGCTCATGTTATCTTCACTTTCGGCTGACGATATCCAAAGTGCCATTGCAACGGGAAATGTGGCCCTGCTAAAAAGCGTAAAGGGGATTGGGGAGAAGACTGCACAACGGATTATCGTTGATTTGAAAGGAAAAGTCCTCAAAACGGATAGTGGAACTGATAAAACCTCTATTTCGGACAATAAAACGAAAAACGAGGCGTTATCAGCACTGGTCATGCTAGGTTTTGCAAAGGCTTCGGCCGAAAAAGCTGTTGACAAAGTATACCAAACGGAAGGAAATGTGGTTTCTGTAGAACACCTGATAAAACAGGCTCTCAAACAATTATAGATTTTATTCTTGTATAAGGCATTTAAATACACTTTCCTGGGAGCGATTTCCCTCGCGTTGTTGTCTGTTGTCTTTTTGACAGCGGCAAAAGTGGGCCCCGTACATGCATACGACTCTTCCTTCTCCCCTGTCAACCCTGGTCCGGATACTCCTGCCGTAAAGCTTCCCTATCCTTACGAAGATCAAAGCGGAAAAGACCCCATGTACTTTAATAACAACAAGGGCCTGATGTTGCATGATCCCTCCAATATTAAAACGACCATAGTCTACGATCCTGATTCTAACCAGTTTCAGGTGAACCAAAAAATAGGGGATCTTCAATACCGAGAACCTACTTACATGACTTACGATGAATATGTGGATTATAGTATGCACAAATCGCTTAAAGATTACTGGAAACAGCGCGTGCATGCCGAAAGCCTGAACCAGAAGACTCAGAAAGGAAACATCATTCCACCTATTAAGATCAATAATATTTTCTTCGACCGGATTTTCGGAGGGAATACTGTAGATATTCGACCACAAGGTTCTGCAGAACTCATTTTCGGGGCTAATATTAACCGAACAGAAAATCCTGCTCTCCCAGTTAAACAAAGAAGGATCACCACTTTTGACTTTAACGAAAAAATCCAACTAAACGTGGTTGGAAAAATCGGAGATAAACTTAAGCTGACCACCAACTATAATACCGAGGCAACATTCGATTTTGAAAATCAGATGAAGCTGGAGTATACCGGATATGAAGATGAAATTATTAAGAAAATAGAAGCAGGAAACGTAAGCCTTCCTTTGAACAGCTCTTTGATTACTGGTAGCCAGACCCTTTTTGGTGTGAAGGCTGTGCTTCAATTTGGAAGACTTACAGCAACAACCGTTTTCTCTCAGGAGAAAGGTAAAAAATCTGAGGTAAATGTTACTGGAGGAGCGCAGATAACCAACTTCGAAGTAACCGGCGATAACTATGATGCCAATAAGCACTTCTTCCTCTCCACCTATTTCCGGGAACAGTACAACAATGCGCTTGCAAATCTCCCGATAGTAAACTCTCAGGTTCAGATTACCCGTATTGAAGTTTGGGTAACAAATAAAACGAGTACAACTGACAATACAAGGAACATCCTTGCCTTGACAGATCTTGGAGAAACCCGTCTTCACCAGCCAAATAAATCATTCGTGACACTGAGCCAGCCTGCCGGAACCAATCCTTCGAACAATGCCAACTCCCTTTATTTTAAACTCACAAACCAAGCTTATCCTCTTCCTCCTTTAAATGCTGGAAACACCTTACGAAACATCAACAATATCACCAATACCCTGGCCTCCCTTGGTTGTACTACGCCTACCTGTCCCAATTTCCAGCCAGTCTCCGATTATGAAAAAGTGCAGTACTCCAAAAAATTAGCTTCTACAGAATTCACCGTCAATAAACGATTAGGATTTATCTCCCTGAATGCCGCCCTCAACTATGACGAGGTACTTGCCGTAGCCTATCAATACACTATTGGAAACTCTATTTATCAGGTTGGAGAATTTTCCGATGATGGAATTTCCGGAGACAATGTACTCTTCGTAAAAATGCTCAAGAGCACCAACGTCAGCCCTAAGGCCGACACCTTGCTATGGAACCTGATGATGAAGAATATTTATTCTATCGGAGCCTATCAAGTAAATCAGCAAGATTTCCGATGCGATGTGATCTATAACAATCCTGCTACAAGCACAGACATCCGTTATATTCCTGAAGGTGTGATCAGTGGAAAGCCCCTCATTCAGGTGTTGAACGCCGACCGTCTTGATGCCAACCTTGATCCAATCCCTGATGGAATTTATGACTTCGTGGATGGTGTGACCATTGATGCAGCTAAGGGAAGGATCATTTTACCGGAGGTGGAGCCGTTCGGAGACTACCTGGCAGCCAAGATGTACGACCCAAACAACCCGGCACTTGCTGATAAATATGCCTTCTATGATCTCTACGATTCTACACGAACGGCCGCACAACAAAATCAGAAAAAGAATCGCTTCAAGCTCCGAGGGCAATACAAAGGTGCTGCCTCCAATGATATCTCCCTGAATGCTGTGAACGTACCACAGGGATCCGTACTCGTTACTTCCGGAGGGGTCCCGCTCACAGAGAACGTCGACTATACAGTAGACTATGCCCTTGGCCGTGTAAAGATTATCAATGAAGGACTGTTGCAGTCGGGCGCACCTATTAAAATCTCTTTGGAAAGTAACTCCCTCTTTAATATTCAGACCAAATCTCTTATCGGTACTCACCTTGATTATCGCTTCAATAAAGATTTTACTGTCGGCGGTACAGTACTCAACCTGACTGAACGTCCACTTACACAAAAAGTAAACATCGGTGATGAACCGATTAACAATACCATGGTAGGGGTCAATGCCAACTACAGAACCGAGACCCCCTGGCTGACCAGACTCGTCGACAAACTCCCTTTAATACAAACCAAGGAGATGTCAAACATCACTTCAAGTGGAGAGTGGGCCGCACTGATTCCGGGATACAACAAAGCCATTGGGGCTGGTGGGACATCGTATATTGATGACTTTGAAGGGACTCAATCGGCGATCGATCTTAAGCAGCCTTCGGCATGGTCTATTTCTTCGATACCAAACGACCCAATCCTGTTTCCGGAAACATCACTGATTGATACCATAGCTGTTGGTTACAACCGTGCACGATTAGCCTGGTATGCCATTGACCCGCTTTTCCTTCGCTTAGGAAACAGCATCACACCAGGCAATATCAGTAAGACGGATATGTCCAATCATTTTACAAGAGAAATCTTTGAAGATGAGCTGTTCCCGAACAAAGAAAGCCCCACTGGCCAACCTATCCCTATTGCTGTGCTCGATCTCGCTTACTATCCTAATGAACGTGGGCCTTATAACTATGACGTATTACCAGATGCACACGCCCATTCTGCCGGACTAAACTCTGATGGAACACTTGCCAAACCATGGACCCGCTGGGGTGGTATCATGCGTCAGATCCAGACAAACGATTTTGAAGCTGCAAATATTCAGTTTATTCAGTTCTGGATGATGGACCCCTTCGACCATGACGGGGTGGATCCTAGCGATAACCTCAACCCAAACTCTACTGGCGACCTTTACTTCGACATCGGGAGTATTTCAGAAGACATACTGAGAGATTCGCGTAAAGAATATGAAAACGGTATTGTCATAGACCCCAATTCAGGCGCTGCTTCAGGCTATGATCCAACAATCTGGGGACGGGTAGCAAACGCACAAGTAATTGTCAATGCCTTTGCTAATGATAATCTTAGCCGGGTAAATCAGGACGTAGGATACGATGGAATGGCAGATGCTGATGAACGCGCATTCTTTTCTCAGACCCCGCTCAGCTATATCAATAGGGTGAATGCAGCATTTCCTCCCGGAAGCGGAGCAAGAGATAGTGCCTTTGCTGATCCATCAGCAGATGACTACCACTTCTACCGCGGAACAGATTTCGATAATCAGAGCGTTGGAACACTTGGCCGTTACAAGAAATTCAATGGGCCTGAAGGAAACTCACTTCCATCCGGTGTAACGAACCGCTGGGGATATAACGAATCCTATGCCACTGAAGCATCAACCTTGCCGAATACGGAAGACGTGAATCATGATAATACACTTAATGAAACCGAAGCATATTATGAGTATCGTGTAAGGCTCACAGAAAATGATATTAAAGAAACCAACGTAGGACACAACTATATCACCGATTACCATCAGAGCACCAAACAAACGATTGATGGACGCACCCGTACAGTAGACTGGTATCAGTTCCGTATTCCGATTGCCGAGTATACCAAGAAAGTGGGTACCATTGACGATTTCAAATCCATCCGATTCATCCGAATGTTCTTCAAGAATGTAGACAAACCCATCATTTGCCGGATGGCCAAACTGGAACTGGTAAGGGATGAGTGGAGAAGATATAACTATTCCCTGCTTTCTCCGGGTGAGTACATTCCGAACGATGATATCAACACCTCTTTCAACCTCGCTGCAGTAAGTATTGAAGAAAACGGAAGCCGTTCTCCAGTCAACTATGTACTTCCCCCCGGGATCCAGCGTCAACAGAGTGCAGCAACCGCCAACATCATTAAACTGAATGAGCAGTCACTTTCCCTAAAGGTTTGCGGGCTTAAAGACGGAGATGCAAGGGCTGCTTACAAGACCATGAACATCGACGTACGTTCTTACAAAACAGTCAGGATGTTTATCCACTGCGAAGCTGGTCCTGATGGGGCTCCATTGAACAATAACGATGTACAATGTTTCATACGATTTGGTACGGATTTCACAGATAATTATTATGAGTATGCCATTCCGCTCCAGGTAACGGCACCGGGTGCTTATGGGCAAGATGATAATTCCTTGTTAAAAGTTTGGCCTGCTGCCAATGAAATGGTGCTTCCATTTGCAGATCTTCAGCAGGCTAAGCAAGATCGGAACACCATGATTACACAAGGCAAAGCTTCACTTACTCGTCCGACCGAATTCAATCAAGGAGCAGGAAGATCCATTACCATTATGGGAAGCCCTAACCTGGCTTCTCTGAAAACAATCATGATCGGCGTGCGAAATCCAAAGAAGGTCTCCGGTGGTCTTCCGGATGATGGCTTATCCAAATGCACCGAAGTATGGGTTGACGAGCTGCGTCTTACCGATTTTGATGAAACAGGAGGATGGGCTGCAGTAGGAAGGATGACAGCCAAGCTTGCCGACTTCGGAACATTAACAGTGGCAGGAAATTACAGCACTCCAGGTTTTGGAGGCATCGAATCGAAGGTAAGCACCCGACAGAAAGAGACGGATAAAAGTATTGACATTTCCTCACAGCTGGAACTTGGGAAATTCTTCCCTCCGAAATTCAGCATGAGGGTTCCGATGTATGTAGGGTTTTCTGAAACAATTGCTACACCTCAATACAATCCACTGGACCCCGACATCTTAGTTAAAAATTTATCACCAACGGTTCAGGATCAGATCAAGAATGAGATTGAAACATTCACACGAAGGAAGAGTCTTAATTTTACGAATGTTAAAAAGGAACGATCAAAAGGCTCCACTAAGAAACCACGATTCTATGATCCGGAAAACATAGCGCTGAATTTTGCCTATTCGGAAATCACAAACCGTTCTCCGACTATTGATCATAATTATATCCGTAACTACCGGGGAGGTCTTTCTTATAACTTTAACAAACAACCGAAAAACATCAAACCTTTCGGGAAGAATGCGTTCATGAACAAATACAAATATCTTACCCTCATCAAGGATCTCAATTTCAATACAACGATTACGAGTATGTCTTTCCTCACGGATATCAACAGGACTTATAATGAGCAGTTGACACGGAATACAACAGGGATTAACGACATCCCTATTATCCCGACCTATAATAAGACTTTCAATATGACTCGTAACTATGATCTGAAGTACGACCTCAGCAAATCATTGAAGATTGATTTTGCTGCTCTTAATGAAAGCCGGGTTTTGGAGCCTGAAGGACCCATTGACACACAACAAAAGCGTGACACTATCCTGAATAATGCGCTGGGTCTAGGCAAAAACACGCACTATCACCATGCACTCAATTTCAATTACACCATTCCGATCAACAAAATTCCGGCTCTTGATTTTACAACCGGTACTGTTCGTTATGCAACCAGTTATGACTGGCTCCGATCTCCTTTCTCGGCAGACTCCATGGGTAACACCATCCAGAATTCATCTCAATGGACTTGGAATGGTCAGGCCAATATGGTTACACTTTACAACAAAATTCCGTATTTCAAAAAAGTAAATGCCAAGAAACCGCCGGGACAAACGCCCAAAACACCGGTCAACACGGGCTCTAATCCGAATCAGCAATGGGTCAAAATGACCAAACAGGATTCCATCAATAAAAAACTGGCCAAAGCCAAGAAGGATACCACTAAACAAACGGAGGCGAATATTGTTGAATACCTGGCCAGGGCCGTGATGGCTATCAAAACCATATCAGTTAATTATACCACTACGCGTGGAACGATATTACCGGGGTACAACCGTGGAACAGACATTCTCGGTATGGATAACAATTTTCAAGGGCCTGGTATGGGCTTCCTGGTTGGACAACAGGATCGTTATGGAGGGGATCAGGCACATTATGGTATCTATGCCGCACAGCACGACTGGCTTGTTCAGACTCATTCTCTATATAACCCCTTTGCGCGAACGCAGGTTAGAAACCTGAACGGAAGAGCCAATCTGGAGCCTTTCCCGGATTGTAAGGTGGAGCTAAACGCAAACCTGAACCGATCAGATAACCGGAATGAATATTTCCGGTGGAATCCGATTATTAAGGATTACACCAGTGAAACTCCATCGGAAAGCGGAAACTTCAGTATGTCCTATAGTATGCTCCGGACAACCTTGGTTTCTGATAATAAGGACCACAGTTCTCCGTTGTTTGAACAGTTCAGGAATAATCGTTATGTAATGTCCCAGCGTTTGGGTGCCCAAAGGCCAGGGCAACTGAGCACCTTAGGGACCGGATATGTAGATGGATACAGCGCAAGTTCACAGGATGTGCTTATTCCTGCGTTTCTGGCTGCTTACAGTGGGAAAAATGCCTCCACATTTACAACCAATCCTTTCAATGTAATTCCTAAGCCAAACTGGAGAATAGCCTATGACGGACTTTCGAAAAATGAAAAATTCAAGAAATATTTTAAATCCTTCACTCTTTCCCATGCATACCGTTCTACTTACAGTATTGGAAATTTCGGAAGCAATCTGGATTTTGCGGATGATGGAAGTGGATTTTCCAGCGTGAGAAATCCAGCCGGCGATTTTATTTCCAAATACAATATCCCTTCGGTGACACTTTCCGAACAGTTCAGCCCCCTGATCAATGCCGATATGACCTGGCACAGTGGATTACTGACAAAGGTGGAAATAAAGAAAGACAGGACCCTATCATTAAGCGTAACGAGTAATCAGGTTACAGAGCTTAATGGAAAGGAACTGGTAGTAGGATTGGGCTATGCGTTTAAGATGAAACCCCGCAAACTATTCCCTCAGTATCTGAAAGAGCCGGTCAAGAGCGATCTAAAGGTGAGATGTGATGTATCGTTAAGGAATAACCAAACGGTGATTCGGAAGATTGATCCGGAATACAATCAGCTGACGTCCGGACAGAATCTGATTTCTGTAAAAACCTCGGCCGATTACATACTCAGTCAAAAGCTTAGCATCCGCCTTTTCTGTGATTACATTCGAACCAACCCGCTTGTTTCTACTTCTTTCCTCACTTCGAATACCAATATTGGGATCTCACTGCGGCTGACCCTTTAATTCATTTTAACAAAATATTGGCTGAATTATGATGCTGATTTTATTTATACCATATCTTTGGGCCTGAACAAACAAGACAATCTTATCTGCTATGAATTTTCCAGAAAGTCTCAAATACACCAAAGATCATGAATGGGTCCGAGTGGAAGGCAATATTGCTATAATTGGTATCACTGATTTTGCCCAAGGTGAACTTGGAGATATTGTTTATGTTGAAATTGAAACCCAGGGTGAAGACCTTCAACACGAGGCTGTGTTTGGAACAGTGGAGGCAGTAAAAACAGTTTCCGATCTATTTATGCCAGTTAGTGGGAAGATATTGGAAGTTAATCCCAAGCTTGTATCCAACCCTGAAGGTGTAAATAAAGATCCATACGGAAACGGATGGATGATCAAGGTAGAAATGTCAAATGCTGCCGAACTTAATAACTTAATGACCGTCGCCGACTACAAGGCGCTGATCGGTCACTAAGCCTTTTCCCAATATTCATGGAATTAAAATGGCTCTGCAGGCATTTCTCAGAATTAAATGCCGGGGAGCTTTATGCCCTACTCCAACTTCGGTCCGCCGTATTCGTGGTGGAACAAAATTGTCCTTATCAGGATGCAGATGATAAGGATCAGAACTCTTTTCACTTGCTCGGACTAGATGCGTTGGGAAGACTAGGTGCTTATTCCAGGATTCTCCCGCCTGCTGTTTCTTTTCCAGAAGTTTCCATCGGACGCGTATGTACTTCGGCGCTTTACCGGAGAGGTGGGCATGGAAAAGTGTTGATGGAGCAATCCATCCGAACCATCCGTCAGCAATACGGCCCTGTTCCGGTCAGGATAGGAGCGCAACTCTATCTTAAAAAGTTTTACGAAGCATTTGGCTTCAGGAAAGACAGTGAGGAGTATCTGGAAGACGGCATCCCTCACATAGAAATGCTGCTTAGCTGATCATCCCCGCTCCTACTGTAATGTTGGTGCCTTCATCAATCAGTATAAAGCTACCAGTGATCCTGTTTTGACTATAGCTGTCAATAAACAGCGGTGCAGTAGTCTTAATGACAACGCGGGCAATATCATTGAGACCAACTGTTTTGTTTTCAGGTTCATTTTCCAGTGTAGAGATATTTACTTTGTATTTAATTTCTTTGATCACACAACGTACTTCTCTGGAGGCATGTCGGAGCAGGTATTTGCCTTGGAGTTCCAGTTTTTTCTCTGCCATCCAGCAGAGCATCACGTCAAGCTCCTGTGTCACTACCATAGGCTCCTCAGCTTTCACGATTATATCTCCTCTTGAAATATCAATATCATCTTCAAGAACGATAGAAATGCTCATGGGGGAGAAGGCCTTTTCGAGCTCTTCCTCTCCTAGAAATACTGCTTTGATCTTTGTCTTAAGGCCCGAGGGAAGAACACGAACCTCTTCCCCTTTGCTAAAGGTTCCTCCTGAAATGCGGCCTGCATAAGACCTAAAATCATGATAGGCTTCATTCATCGGACGAATCACATACTGCACCGGGAAGCGGGCCGAACCTTTCTGATAATCATCGGAGATTGGAATTTCCTCAAGCATAGTTAGCAGGGTTGGCCCTTTATACCAATTCATGTTCTGGGAAACATCCACTACATTATCCCCTTTTAAAGCACTGATAGGGATAAAGTGACGATCGTTTCCTTCCAACCTTCCCGCAAACGCTTCATAATCTTTCCGGATCTTTTCAAAGACCGTCGCCTGAAATTCGACGAGGTCCATTTTGTTTATACAGATGATGAGGTGCGGGATTCGCAGAAGCGAGGCGATATAGGTATGTCGTTTGGTTTGCTCTATGACTCCTTTTCTTGCATCGATAAGAATGATAGCGACATTGGCCGTAGAGGCACCGGTAACCATGTTCCGTGTATATTGAATATGGCCTGGCGTATCGGCAATGATGAATTTGCGTTTGGGAGTAGCGAAATAACGATAAGCCACATCAATGGTAATACCTTGCTCCCTTTCTGCTCGAAGCCCATCCGTTAACAAGGCAAGGTTTACATAGCCCTCCCCTCTTTTTTCGCTCGAGGCCCGGATAGCCTCATACTGATCTTCAAAGATAGATTTACTGTCATAAAGCAATCGCCCGATCAATGTGCTTTTTCCATCATCCACAGAACCAGCTGTGGTAAACCTCAGCAACTCCATATCGAGGTACCCTTCCGAAGAAAAATCATTCTTAACGGGTATTTTATTCTGATCAAAATCCTTATACATCTGTCCTGAGAATTTAATTCGTGTGTTAAAAATAGCCTGCTTTTTTCCGATCTTCCATTGCCGCTTCGGAACGTTTATCATCAATTCTGCTGCCTCTTTCAGTAACACGGGTGGAGGCAACTTCGTTGATTACTTCCTCCAGTGTGGAGGCTTCAGAGGTAACAGCACCAGTGCATGACATATCTCCGATGGTCCGGAAACGCACGGTCCGTTTTTCAATTTTTTCGTTGGGTTTGAGTTGTACAAACGGGGAGTGGGCATAAATTACTCCGTCTCTTACAAAACAATCACGTTCGTGGGTGAAGTAGATACTCGGAATTGGTATTTTCTCACTCAGAATGTATTGCCAAACATCCATCTCCGTCCAGTTGCTGATGGGAAATACCCGGAAGTGTTCTCCCAGGCTTTTCCTCCCATTCAGCAGATTCCATAATTCCGGTCTTTGGTTTTTGGGATCCCATTGGCTGAACTCATCCCGGTGAGAAAAAAACCGTTCCTTAGCCCTTGCCTTTTCTTCATCTCTTCGTGCTCCGCCTATGGCCGCGTCGAATTTAAGTTCCTGAATAGCATCAACAAGTGTAGTTGTCTGAAGGGCATTGCGCGATGCATTCACCCCTTTTTCCTCCGTTATCCTACCCCTCTTGAAATCTGTGAACACCGGGATGTAAAGGGTTTGTACGCGAAAGCGCGTAAAGGCGAGATAGCCGATTTTACAGGTATTACTTCACCTTTTGAAGTTCCGGATAGGCCCCATATTGAATTGTTTACGGATAAAAATCCGGTTGCTGCATGTGTTGGGGAAATCCTCCGGAAAATTATCTAAATAGGAAGCAAATGAATTCAAACAGA
>Ga0206996_1088_pt1 | contig 23470 bp, 23 predicted proteins | sample Alteio_BWMinCont_2_FD_153467 | JGI IMG/M metagenome (GOLD analysis project Ga0206996, IMG submission 153467) | Enriched cells from forest soil in Barre Woods Harvard Forest LTER site, Petersham, Massachusetts, United States -... | ecosystem: Environmental > Terrestrial > Soil > Temperate forest >...
GAATTTCCCGAACACGGGCTTCATCATGACAAAATAAAAACGGGAATTCTTCTGTTGATTTCAGTCAAATCCCGGCAGTTTCAAATTCTCGGGGACCAACACATCCACGAAAAAATGGGTGAGGCCGCCTGGCAGTCCTTAGCGCAAAACCTTTCCCGCTTTTTCAAAGAAGAGAAATTCTACGATGGCCTCCTTCACTTCCTTACCGACATTGAAGGTCCCCTCACCGAGCACTTTGCGAAGAAATGAGTCGTGTAGATGTGACCGATAATTCTCTTAAAAGAGGGGTCTTTTTTAGAGGATTATCGGTCACGTCTACAAGTGCCATAGTTGAGCGCGCCACTCATATCATTTGAACAAATTACTGAGAAATCGCCCGCCAGGTGTTTTTCTCCGTTAAAACGAACCCACGCCTATGACCTCGTTTGAGGAAAACAAAGCGCACAACGCACAGCTTGCCGCAGATTTGCGCAACCACCTCGAAAAAGTCAAGCAAGGCGGAGGCGAGGCGCTCGTCAAGCGGCATCATGAGCGGGGAAAGCTTTTCGTGCGCGAACGCATCGCACGTCTGATTGATCCACAAACCCCATTTCTTGAATTCAGCCCTCTGGCAGCTTTGGGGATGTACAACCATGAAGCTCCTTGCGCCGGCATCGTCACCGGAATCGGCCGCATCGAAGGGCGCGAATGTGTCATCATCGCCAATGATGCGACAGTCAAAGGGGGAACCTACTATCCAATCACAGTAAAAAAACACCTGCGCGCGCAAGAAATCGCGCAAGAAAACCATTTGCCTTGCATTTACCTTGTCGATTCCGGCGGCGCGTATTTGCCGCTTCAAGCTGAAGTTTTTCCCGACAAAGAACACTTCGGCCGAATCTTTTACAATCAAGCCAGAATGTCGGCCCTTGGAATCGCGCAAATCGCAGTGGTGATGGGATCTTGCACAGCGGGCGGCGCCTATGTCCCCGCCATGAGCGATGAAACGATCATCGTCAAAAATCAAGGGACCATTTTTCTCGGCGGGCCGCCGCTCGTAGAAGCAGCCACAGGCGAAAAAGTGACTGCGGAAGAATTGGGAGGAGCCGAGGTCCACTGCCGCACCTCAGGAGTCGCCGATCATTACGCATCCAATGATGAAGAAGCGATTGCAATCGCGCGCAACATCATCGCTTATCTTCCGCGGCCCCACAAACAATCGATTGACATGGCGGATGCCGAAGACCCGTTGCATCCTCCCGAAGAGTTGTACGGCATCATTCCGAAAGATCTTCGCACCCTTTACGATCCGCGTGAGGCAATCGCGCGCATTGTGGATGGAAGCCGTTTTCAAGAATTCAAGGCCCTTTATGCCACAACACTTGTCACCGGGTTCGCGCGCATCTGGGGATATCCGGTTGGAATCCTCGCGAACAACGGCGTGCTGTTCTCCGAAAGCGCATTGAAAGCAACCCATTTCATCGATCTTTGCAGCCAGCGGCAAATCCCGCTCGTTTTTTTCCAAAACATCACCGGGTTCATGGTGGGTAAAAAATTCGAAGCAGGGGGAATCGCTAAAGATGGCGCAAAAATGGTGGCTGCTGTTTCGAATGCAGCGGTTCCCAAATTCACGGTGATTACCGGAGGATCATTTGGCGCCGGAAATTACGGGATGTGCGGGCGCGCGTTTGGACCTCGACAGCTTTGGATGTGGCCGAACGCGCGCATTTCAGTGATGGGTGGCGAGCAAGCAGCCAATGTCCTTCTGACCGTCAAAAAAGAACAAGCCGGCAAGAAAATGTTAGAAAAAGAAGAAGCGGAATTCAAGCGTCCGACTCTTGAAAAATATGAAGAAGAAGGGAATGCCTATTACAGCACGGCAAGATTGTGGGACGACGGAATCATCGATCCGGTCAAAACGCGAAACGTGTTGGGGCTTGGCATTTCCGCCGCGCTAAACGCCCCCTTTCCTCCCCGCGCGCAAAGCGTCTACCGGATGTAAGCCAAAGGAGAGACCTATGGAAAAATCAGTTGATTTTTCAGTGATGGACCAAATCGCAACCTTAGTCATCAACCGCCCCGCGGTCCACAATTCGTTCAATGAAGACGTGATTGACCAATTCATCGCATGCTTTGAAGAAATGAACGCATCCAAAGAGATCCGGGTGATTCTCATGACTTCGGTCGGCAAAACCTTTTCCGCAGGGGCTGACATCGAGTACATGAAACGGATTGCAACTTATTCTATGGAAGAAAACTTGAAAGATGCGCAAAAACTAGCGCGCATGTTTAAAATCATCCGGGAATCGCCAAAACCGGTTGTGGCGCGTGTGCAAGGGCCGGTGTTCGGCGGAGGAGTCGGATTGATTGCCGCTTCAGATGTTTCAATTGCGCTCTCCTCGGTCACCTTCTCATTCACCGAAGTGAAACTCGGTATCATGCCTGCAATCATTTCGCCTTATGTCGTTGAAAAAACAGGGCCGGGTCCCTTGCATCGCTACTGCTTGACCGCCGAACCGTTTCATGCCGAAGAAGCCAAGCGGATTGGACTTGTTTCCGAAGTGGTTGGTTCCATGGAAAAGTTGAACGAAAAAGTGACCGAAACGTGTTATGCATTGAAATCGAACAGCGGACAAGCCATAGCCGCCTTCAAAAATCTTTTAAGCGAAGTGGCCGGCCGCAATTGGGAGGCCACCAATCAAATCACAAGCCGGAGGCTTGCCGAGCTGCGCCATTCTCCCGAAGGGCAGGAAGGGCTGCAGGCTTTTCTTGAAAAGCGAAAGCCTCGATTTTAAAGCATGTTTAAAAAAGTTTTGATTGCCAATCGGGGTGAAATCGCAATCCGCGTCGCAGTCACCCTCCAACAAATGGGAATCGAAGTTGCGGCGGTTTATTCTGAAGAGGATAAAAATGCTTTGCATCTCCGGTTTGCCAATGAAGCTTATCCGCTTGCAGATAGTTACCTCAATGAAAAAAATCTGATCGAGATTGCCAAATCATGCAGCGCCGATGCAGTTCATCCCGGCTATGGGTTTCTTTCCGAAAACGCTTCATTTGCAGCGTCTTGTAAGAAAGCGGGATTGATTTTCATTGGTCCCTCTCCTGACGCTATCGAGTTGCTTGGAGACAAACTCCGCGCCAAAGAACTCGCCCGCAAAATCGGCGTTCCGATTATTCCGGGAACCGATGCCGATGCGCCGCAAAATCTGGAAAGCTTCACAAAGTCGGCTCAAGATATCGGATATCCGGTTTTGATCAAAGCTGCGGCAGGGGGCGGAGGCAAAGGGATGCGTCTGGTGAAAGCGCCTTCAGAATTGGCGCAAGCGCTTGATGCCGCCAAACGGGAAGCCAAAGCCGCTTTTGGAGACGCGCGCGTTTTTCTTGAAAAAGCAATCGAAAAACCGCGCCATGTTGAATTTCAAATTTTCGGCGATGAGCACGGACACCTCGTCCATCTTTTCGAGCGGGAATGTTCGATTCAGCGGCGTTATCAAAAAATCGTCGAAGAATCTCCATCCCCGGCCCTCTCCCCTCCCCTGCGGGAAGCCATGGGGAAAGCGGCTGTTGAATTGGGAAAAGCCGCCGGCTATACCAATGCAGGGACCGTTGAGTTTATTGTGGATCAAAATGGGAACTTTTATTTTCTTGAAATGAACACGCGTTTGCAGGTCGAGCATCCGGTGACTGAAGCGATCCTTGGACTTGATCTGGTCCGCCTTCAGGTTGAAACGGCTGCCGGAGAAAAGCTTACACTCCATCAAGATAGCTTAATCCCAAGAGGTCATGCGATCGAATGTCGCGTCTATGCTGAAAATCCGGCGAAAGACTTTCTTCCTTCTGCTGGGACAATTGAAGTGGTTGTTCCTCCACAGGGGCCGAACATCCGGATTGACAGCGGCGTTTCGACAAAATCGAAGGTCTCAGTTCAATATGATCCCCTTCTTGCGAAGGTGATCACTTGGGGGGAATCGCGAGAAATCGCAATAGAGCGCATGCGCTTTGCGCTTTCTCATTTTGTAATCCTTGGAATTACCACCAACCTCGAATTTTTGCAAGCAGTCGTAGGCCACCCGCAATTTCGAAAAGGGAATTTGCACACCGGTTTTATCAGCGAGCACGCAGAAAGCCTTCATCCAACGTCGAAGGTTCCGTCCCCAGTTTCAATGGCGGTAAAAATCATTTCCGAATCAAAACAAGCAAGATTTCCCATCGCCTCTGCACCATCGGCTCAAATCGGGGATCCGTGGAATCAAATGGGTGAATGGAGACTTTTTTAGTGCAGCCTCTTTTTTTAAGCCACAATCAGCTGCTCCTTGAAGTTGATGGAAAACTTCATCAGATTTATTATCATCGAAATAATACCCGGCTTGAAATTTGGATGGAGGGAAAAGTTTACACGATCGAGAGCGAGAAACAAGGGGCAAGCAAGCATCCTGTAACTTCTCCAGGCGAGCCGCTTCGGGACATCATGGCGCCGATGCCCGGAAGAATTTTGAAGCTCCTCGTGGAACCTGGACAAGAAGTGAACGCGCACGAACCTCTTTTATTGATGGAATCGATGAAAATGGAAGTGACCGTTTCTGCGGAATTCGCCGCAAAAGTCGAGAAGTTTTTGTATCGCGAAGGGGACTTGGTCGAGATGGGAGCCCACCTCGTGATACTCGGAGAACCCAATGATTGAAAAACGGGTAAATATTTTCGAAGTGGGACCGCGGGATGGTTTGCAAAATGAAAGTCAAACCGTTCCGACATCCGTCAAACTCCAATTTATTGAAACATTGGCCCAATCGGGCTTAAAACAAATTGAAGCCACTTCATTTGTCCATCCGAAAGTGATTCCGCAACTTGCCGATGCGGATGAACTTGTCAAACAGCTCCCCAAAATTCCGGGTGTTCAATTTTCCGCATTGGTCCCCAATGAAAAGGGGCTTGAACGTGCTGCTGCCTCAGGCATCAAACACATTGCCGTTTTCACGGCAGCTTCCGAAACCTTTGTTCAAAAAAACATCCGCATGACGATTGCGGAATCACTTGCGGAGTTCCAAAAAGTGATACCGCTTGCAAAACCGCATGGCATGGATATTCGCGGGTATGTCTCGACCGGATTTGTTTGCCCTTACGAAGGGAATGTGCCGAAAGAAAAGGTGAGAGAAGTTTGCGAAAAACTTCTGGAGATGGGCGTTTCGCAAATCTCGATTGGAGACACAATCGGCGCGGCAGCTCCTTCTGACGTGCAAACAACGGTCGGACACATTCTTGAAAAAATTCCCGCATCAAAAATCGCGCTTCATTTTCATGACACCTATGGAACCGCGCTCGCCAATGTCTATGCCGCATTGCAGCTTGGAATCACGACCTTCGACACTTCTGCCGGAGGAATCGGAGGTTGCCCCTATGCACCTGGAGCGGCGGGCAACCTTGCAACCGAAGATCTCGTTTACATGCTTGACCGAATGGGAATCCAAACCGGCGTCGATTTGCAAAAAGTCTTCGAAGCCTCCAACATCATTGCCCGCGCCTTAAACCGCGACCTCCCCAGCCGCCAATGGAACCGCCTCAAAAGCCAATCCACTTAATGGATTGGCCGATTCCTCTAGTCGCCGCTTACTCGTACGCGCATTTTTGATATCTCGAGGGATCAAAAATGCGCGCTTCCGTTCAAGAGCGGAGAGCTCCCTCCCCCAATTTCGCTTCCAGAAACGTTATCGGTTACAGTCGGTTAGGAAAACTTCCAGCCTCTCATATTAAATATGGGCTTTTCGCTCGAGCGCTTTGCCCTACAGCAGTTCGGCGCTGTCAAATTGACTCGCGAGTTGTTTGTTCGTGTCACACGCCGAATCATGCAAACCTCGTCGAACTAAAATCTCCCTGGGCAAAAAGAATTCCCGCAAAATTGTTTTAAAATCGAAAAAGTATTTTTTGGCGCGGAGGGATACATGCAAAGATTTCTTTGCGGTGCAGGGTTCACGAAATTGATATAAATGGCTCCGTGGAGCGGTTGTGTGCACTTGTTGATTTCCTGAAATCCGTTTGATTTTTCAGGAGTTATCGGTTATAATTTAAGTAAGGAAAAACACATGAGAGGCTCACATGGAACTCATGACAGCAGCGCAACTGCTTTCCAAAGAAGCGGTCAAAATTCGAACACTTCCCCGCGAGGTCCTCTGTTGCATTTGGTTCCAAGCATGATACGGATGTATGAATAATCTGAGTTCTTCTATGAAACAACGTTGGGTGGTACCGAGGGGGGGACTCGAACCCCCACGCCCTTGCGGACCCGGGATTTTAAGTCCCGTGCGTCTGCCGATTCCGCCACCCCGGCAATGCGTATGAAGTTCAAGGATTCTAACTAGAGTCCCTTTCACAAAGCGGAGTGAGCGCAAGCTTCCGCGAAATAACCAGTCGATATGCGGTCACGGACCTTTCAATTGGCCATTCTTGGATTCTCTGCGCTTGTCGTTTTTCTGACTCAGCTTGGAAATCCATTGGCCGGCGGACACTCGGACGAACCCCTTTACATCGGCATTGCAACCGAGATGATGCATCGGCATGAATGGATTATTCCTTACTTTCACGGCGCGGTCGCCTTCTACAAACCCCCCTTTCTTTATTGGATGATCATCCTTTCATTCAAGGCCTTCGGCACGAGCCTCTTTGCCGCCCGATTGCCCGCTGCTCTTTGCGGTGCGCTCCTCGCGGTGGTCACCGCCTTGCTTGGAGAAACGCTTTTCGGGAAAAAAGGGGAACTCGCCGGCTGGCTCACCGCCACCACCATTCCGGGCGTTTACGCCTATGCGCGCGCAAGCCTCATGGACATCCCGCTGGTCTTGTTCATCACCCTTGCGCTTTATTGCGCAGTCTTGGCGGCGCGCAAAAGAAGCGCTGGATTCCTCGGACTCTCTTTTGTATTTATGGGATTGAGTTCGCTTTTAAAAGGGCCTATTGGATTACTGATTCCGCTCATTCCTTTTGTTTGGTATTGTTATCGCGAATGGCTTTGGAATTTGCTCCCTAAAAAACAAGCCCTGTTCGGTTTATTCTGCTGCCTTGTTTTATTTTTCTTTTGGCCGATTGCGGTCATCGTGAAAGGTTATGGCCAATCCTGGCTCCACTTTTTCATCTTTCAGGAAAATTTCGGAAAATTCAGTCAATCACTTGACCCGACCACGAAAGCAACGCCCGCTTCGGTCATTTGGATCCATCTCATGTCACAGTTTCTTCCCTGGACTTTCTTTTTGTTGACCGCCGCGTTTATTTTTTCCATCCTTAAGCGAACACGGATCACGGAACGGTGGTTTCTCATGATTTGGATTTTAACCGTGGCATTTGTCTTTTTAATCCCTGAAAAAAAACTGTCACATTACACCCTTCCGGCGATTCCCCCCTCAGCATTGCTTGTGTCAGGATATCTGTTGGAATTTGAAGCGGGATGGCTTCCAAAGCTTCCGTATTATCTAACCGGAATTATTTTCGCAGTCACAGGAATTTTGCTTCTGATGCTCACCCGCGTGGTCGGCGGTTTGTGGAATGAAGCGATTGCGCTTGCCGCCGCAGTCCCATTCTTATACGGCGCATTCAAGCTTTTCAAAAGGAAACTGGAGCCTGCGGCTCACGCGCTCATGCTATTTCTTTTCCTATTTGCGCTGGGGCTGCCTGGACTCATGTCCGGTTTGGATTTAAACAGATTGCAACCGCTGCTTGATCATCATCCAATTTACGGATACGATTTGGATTTGGGAATTTTAAGCCGCGCAACCCAACGAGAAATCGTTGAAGTGAAAGATCCGAAAATACTGTCAACGACACATGGACTGCTGATTTTGCCAAAAGAAGATCGCGTTGATTTCTTAAAAGCCGGTCTCGAGCTGTCTTCTCCCCTACTCGTCTGGGACAGTTGGAAAGATCACATCCGGCTGCTCGACATCCTACAAGCGGTCATTTCCGGCAAACCAGCCCTCATCCACCGCACCGTTATTCTGGTTAAGATTTGACTTCCCGGATTACACAAGTTAACATCCTTGCGGGGGATTTACCGCTGAGATCATCCAGTGAAATTTCAGGACCGCTGTCCGTTGAACGGAGCGCACTCTCCTTCATCACGCCGGTCATGCGTCCTCCATCTTTTAAAGTGCCCACAGCCTCTCCTTGGCCAAAATCTCCCGGATCAAGTGCGGTGCCAATCAAATTTTTGTCGTCTGGAAAGTCGTTGTGGACCCGGTAAGCGAGCCCGGCAAGCGTGCCTACGGTAGTAGGAGCAACGTTTTTTTCTTCCGGTAAAATGTCGGGAGGCCAACAGAAAACTTGAATCTCGTATTCTTTGTTTTTATCGAGGTTATCATTTGGATTCAACGTGCTGAAATCAAAGGTGGTCGTCGGAACAACGCCATATTTGGCTTCATGCAACTGCACAACTTGGCGGGCAAACAAGTCACACATGTCTGGAACGGTTTCACCCTTCGGCTTTCGGAACATCGCGACCGTTCGGCCGTCCGGCAAATCAATGCTTTGCAACCAGCACTTTTCGATCCGGGCTTCGTCACTTAAATTGACCTGGATGTATGCTTGTGGAGGTCTTGCTGAGTTCAAATATTCAAGCTTCCAAGTGCTGTCAGTGTCATTAGACTTGCCCAATTCTGTTCTGGCCCAATCTACCGCGCTATCAGGAGCCTGGGCAACGGCATCATTAGCATTTTTATAAGTCTCAGGATTCACCGGCGGCACATATTGGTCACCGGCAGTCGAATCGCTTCCAAGAACCTTTTTGGCCGTACGGAGGTATTGCAAGGCTTCCAAGACTTGATAGCCTCGCACGGTTGCTTGATTTCCTACTGCTGTTTTCGATGTAAATTCATTCACGGTTTGGTCCTCCCATGCTAAATAAATTGCTACAACACCTATTTATACCAATATTTTTGGGAAATGTCAAGGAAAAATTGTTGCTGAATTGTGAACTTTTCAATACGCGGAGGTATTTTGGATTTCGGAATCCGGGATGTTTTGCGGCAGATAATCCTTCGGCGCGCCGGAAACGCTGTAATCGTAAGGATAGCGGTACACGACCGGTGAAGGCTCAGGTCCCCAGTTGTCATGCGGCGGCGGAGACGCAGCCACCCATTCCAGGGTGTTGGATTTCCAAGGATTGGCATCCGCCTTTTTCCCCTTAAACATGCTCCAGAAAAAATTAACCATAAAAATCAACTGTGCAGCTCCCAACACAAACGCGCTGATCGTAATAAACACATTGATCGGCTGGAGCGGTTTGAGGTACGCATATCGGGTTGGATCATACAGCCGGCGCATCATGCCGTGCATACCAAGATAGTGCATCGGAAAGAAAACGCAGTAGTAAGCGATAAACGTGATCCAAAAGTGAATTTTGCCGAGCGTTTCATTCATCATCCGGCCGAACATTTTGGGGAACCAGTACGCGGTTCCGGCGAACACGCCGAACAATGCGGCGCCCGCCATGATGAAGTGGAAGTGCGCAATCACAAAGTAAGTGTCATGGAGGTGAATGTCAAGCGGCGAATTCCCGAGGAAAATGCCGCTCAAACCGCCGGTCACAAAAATCGAAAGAATGCCGAGCGCAAAAAGCATGGGAGTGGCAAGATGGATTCTCGCGCGCCACAAGGTTGTAAGCCAGTTAAATGTTTTAATGGCGGATGGAATCGCGATGATGATCGTGTTGACAAAGAAGAATGCGCCAAGATAAGGGCTCATGCCGCTCACGAACATGTGATGTCCCCACACCATGAAGCTCAACACCGCAATGGCGATAATAGCGCCGACCATTGCTTTGTATCCAAAAATCGGCTTGCGGGCAAAGGTCGCAAAAATATCAGATGTGAATCCCATTGCGGGAAGCATCAAAATGTAAACTTCAGGATGCCCTAAAAACCAGAAAAGGTGTTGCCACAAAAGTGGAACCCCGCCTTGATTGGGAAGCAATTTTTCTCCGATGTACAAACCTGCCGGAAGAAAGAAGCTCGTTCCAAAGTGACGATCGAACATGAGCATAATGACGCCGGCCACCAGGGACGGGAACGCGAAAATTCCCAAAAGAACCGCTACAAAAATCGCCCACGTGGTGAGCGGCATCCGCATCAAGGTCATCCCTTTGGTGCGGCAGTTCATGACCGTTGTGACGAAATTGATTCCGCCCATCGTAAATGAAGCGATAAAGAACACCATGCCGATAATCCAATACGTTTGTCCCATCATGGAACCTGGAATCGCTTCTTTGACCGCGCTTAATGGCGGATACGATACCCAACCTGCCCCTGCGGCTCCATAGGGTAAAAAGAACGAGGCAAACATCACAATAACACCCGGCACAACGGTCCAAAACGAAAGCGCATTCAAAAATGGGAACGCCATGTCGCGCGCGCCGATTTGAAGCGGAATCACAAAGTTTCCGAATCCGGCAATCAACGCAATCGAAAGAAAGAAAAAGACCATGAGCGTGCCGTGCATCGTAAATAATGAAGCGTAAAACTCAGGCCGCATCACCCCACCAGGCATCCCGTTCGGGAAAAGATTCCCCAAGACCGGCCACGTGTGTGCCGGCCAGGCCATGTTCAAGCGAATCAGCATGGCAATGAGTCCGGCCACCAAGGCAACAAGAAATGAAGTGATCAGATATTGGATCCCGATGACTTTGTGATCCTGACTCCAAATGTACCGGCGGAAAAAGCTGAGCTTGTGTTCCGCGTGCGCAGTCTGTGTCATGGTGAATTCCCCTTTAAGCCGACAAACTTCATGTCGATTCCGACTTTGATTTTTCTCATGCTTTCAATCTTCTTTTGATAATCTTCCATCTTCATGACGTGCAACATGCCTCCCATGGTGTAATGACCCAAGCCGCAAAGCTGCGCGCAGGCGATTTCATAATCTCCCACTTTGGTCGGGGTAAACCAGGTTGACACCGTCATTCCGGGAACCGCATCTTGTTTAACGCGAAAATTCGGAAGAAAAAAACTGTGAAGCACATCCATCGCGCGAATCCGAACCAGCACCGGCACGTTTACCGGAATGTACAGATCGTTTTTTGAGAGGACGTTCCCTTTTGAATTTTCATCTTTGGGATCAAGACCGGCCGGATTTTGATACGAAATCAATTTCGGATCAATTCGAGCGAACATTCCGTTGGGGCTTGGATAACGGAATGTCCATGCGAATTGCTGGCCAATTGCTTCAACCGCCACCGCATTTGGAGGCGGCGGCTGGAGCATTGTGCCGTTCCAAATTTTCATCCCCCAACCTGCCAATGCAAAGAGAAAAACAGCGGTCAAAACAGTCCAGGTGACTTCAAGCCGCGTGTCATGCGAATAATGAAGCGCTTTTTCACTTTTTTCTTTGCTGTAGCGCCAAATGAAATAACCGATGAGCCCTTGTACAATAATGAAGACGATGCCGGTGATCCAAAGGGTGACATAAAACAGCTTGTCGATTTCACCTCGATCTGATGCAAGTTCGGGAAGCCAAGGTTTAAAGAAAAAAACGGTCCCCAAAATCACAATGAGGAGAAATGTGGCTCCCAGAGCGAAGGCTTCGAATGATCTTTTCTTTTCCATACTCGCTTTGAACAGTTTGTGGTTTCTGGAAAAAAACTCCCAAGTCCTCCCCTGCCTCGAAAAATGTTACATTCTTTTAATCACCCGTTAACACCCTGTTCATACTTTTTCGCTGAAACGAGGTATATCTTAATTAGAAAGAAAGGAGACAGCATGGGTTCTATTGGAATCAATGCGATGATGTTAGGAACGCAATCGATGGCGACCGGAGCGACAGACGGAGATGCCAATGTAGGAGCCAGTCCAGGTCTTACGCTAGGCAATGCGCCAGCCGTTGCTGGAATGGCTTTAGCCGGCGATCCTTCTGCCATGTATCAGCTTTATAATGCCCTCCCAGGCCTTTTGGGGACTGCCCTCGGGTTGGGTTCAACTGGAAATGCCGGCACAGACAACAGCAACGCGATCGCAGGCTTAGGCGACACACCCTACGATGCTAGCGCGCAAACCCCTCTGCCTCCCCAAAATCCAGTCCCATCCGGAAAAACGGCAGTGGTCGTGGACACATTTGGAAGACCGCAAACAGTTGCAAAAGAAGATGCGACATACATAGCTGATCGTAGAAACGAAATAGCGACGGATGTCAATAAAGATCGCCAATTTGTTCGACAATTCACTCCAAGCGCCTTGTCAAAGGCCAATAACGGAAGACCCGGTTTAACATTTGCACAGTGGAAAGCTGAACAACAAAACCAAGCTCAAGCGTGAAACGAGGTATCTCTTAATCAGAGATAAAAGGAGATAACATGAGCAATACAATCCCCAAGCACCCTCATCCTGTACGAACACCTCCACATCCAGGACATGCACATGGAGGTCATCATGCCATGATGCATGGCGGATTCCATGGGCCGTCAGGCACCGGAGGAAACACGCCATCTGGTGGTGGTCCGATGGGATCAGGCGGATTTAGTGGCGGAACGGTAGCTGATGACTCCGATGCCGGCGGACAGCCGATTGTTGCGAATCAAGGACAAAAAAACCAACTTCCTCCGGCTCGATTAATTGAAGGCAACGGTAACTTTAAGTTGCCTCCGGAAGGCGTTGAAGCCCTCGCAGGTCTTGGAGATGCGTCACTTCCTCCAACTCCCGCCAATCCAACCGGTTTGCCAATTCCTGCAGGTGCTCCCCCCCTTCCAGGAAACGGATTTGTCGCGGGACCGCTTACCGGCCTTCCAGAAATTTCCGACTCTCTTGCATCAGCGCTTGGCGGCTAACCCCGCCTTCATTTCAAAAGATTCTTTGCGCGTTGTCGCGAATGCGTGAGGGATGACGCAGAAGTCGAAAAGTCTGCTTGAAATTCACTTGGCGGTTTTTTTATTCGGTGTTTCCGGACTCTTCCCAAAGCTGATCCACCTTCCCCCGATCATCATCACTGCGGCCAGAGTGATCATCGCCGCCATTGCGCTTCGACTTGTTCTTTTTTATTCCAAGAAAACACCCCAGATTAGAGCCAAGAAAGATTATTTCATTTTCATGATCACAGGTTTGCTGTATGCTTTAAATGCCGTCTCTTTTTATGAAGCCATCCAGCTTTCTACCGTTGCGGTCGGCGTCCTTTCCGCCACCACGTTTCCGATTTTCGCGACACTCCTTGAACCGCTCTACTTCAAAGAAAAATTTCGCGGATTTGATCTGCTTTTGGCCCTGGTCACCTTCGGCGGGGTGTTCTTGATTGTTCCGAAATTCAACCTGCACTCGCACATGACCCAAGGGGTTTGCTGGGGAATCATCACAGGACTTTCATTTGCCAATTTTTCAATCATCAACCGGAAATATGTCCAGCATTATTCAAGCTTGGTGATGGTTTTCTATCAAGATATCGTTGCCGCGATTGTTCTCTTTCCCGCTTTCTTCTTTTTGAAAGTCCGCTTCAGTCTTGAAGAGATTTTGCTCCTCATTTTATTGGGAATCGTCTTTACCGCCGGCTCGCACAGCTTGTTTGTGAAAGGATTGCGCCATGTGAAAGCGCAAACGGCGGGAATCATCACCAACGTGGAACCCCTTTATGCAGCCCTCTTTGCGCTTTTCATCCTAAAAGAGATCCCAACCGTAAGAACCATTTTGGGAGGAATCATGATCATTGCGGCCACTTCTTATGCGACTTTGTCCTCGCATAGAGCGGTCTCGGATATTCCAGGGGGCTAATGCTTGGCTGCGCCGGAAGCGCCGGATGAAGCGGCAGCAGAGGCGGTCGCCTCGGGTGCAGAGTAAACGTGTGAAACGATGGCTTCCATTTTTTCTTGCAGCAATCTGGAAAAGCCCTGTTTTTCTAATGCAATTTGAAAATGCTTTTGATCCAAAGCAAACAAATCTTTTTCGGGATTTCGTGTGTTGTACGCTTCCCGGACGCGTAAAAGAAGCTCGTGGGTTTCCGCGAAATCTTCATTCGCATTGCTTGAGGCGTAAACCGATTTGTAACCCGACCGCTTCAAATCAACCTCTCCTTGACGGTCAAACGCCAGCCGGCCGCTTCCAAACAAGAGATTTCCTTTCCCATCGGTTAAACTTCTTGAAAGCCATCCATATTTTGCGTCCAATGCATGCCCTGATTCATGCCGAAGAATAAATGCGGTGGCGTCAAAATTGTTGAGCTGATCGGTGCGGATGTAAATGGAGCCAGAGTCGGCTTCATGAAGACCGCCAAGCGGAGTGAAATCGCCGTCTCCCGCTTTCACTTCGCCAAGATTATCCGAAATGAAAATCGCCTGGTTGGAAGTTCCCCAATGAAATGTCTTCTCGGGAGCCTCAGAGACCACCCAAGCCAAATGCTGAAGCTGGGAAAGTTTGAGAGCGTGCTCGCTGAAAAGATTGATTTGACTTCCGCCGGCCAAGGTGAGCACCGTACGCTCGGAGCCGAACGGTCCCGGAAGGTAGCTTGTATAGCTCACTTTCGAACCCCCCTCCGAGGTGAAATCAAACATATTCGATTCAACAGGATCCCGCCACATTGATTCATTTTGGAGTTCGTTTGATAGCGCTTTTAAGTCAACGTGCCAGAGGATGTTGTCGCCATCCCGATCATAGGTAATGGGCTTGCCTTCAAAGGAAAATCCGAGGAGCTCAGAGCGGCCGTCCGGCCAATCGATCCGGCGGATCCCCTCGCTCAAGCTGGTTTCAGTAGAACCGTCCTGTTGGGCCTTTTGGACACCTACCGCCTGCCAAAACGCGTCCACATGGGGCGCTCTCAAGGCAACGGCAGATTTGCTCTCCCGGGCTTGGACTTGGTGACAAAGTAACCCAAGAGAGAGAACCAGCGTACTTGCGAGTTGACCCCATCTCCGCATCTTCATATACCCATCATAGCAGGCGGATATTTCTCCCATATTTACGAGTTGTTTCCAAATTGTTAACTTTTTCGTCCCAGCCAAAAAAATTGGTCCTGGCACCACCTTTTTCTGCCGCTTTTCTATCATTAATCTAAGCAGAGATAAGCCTACCTCGTCGGCTTTCAATGTTTAAGAGGAAAGCAATCGCCAACATGTTGGTAATGAGACTAGAGCCACCTGCACTGATAAACGGGAGTGGGATGCCGGTAATCGGCATGACACCGACCGTCATTCCGATGTTGATGAACACATGCACAAACAGCATGGTGACAATCCCGACCGCCAACAACTTTCCAAGCGGATCTTCGGTTTCAAAAACAATTCTTGAGCCGACCCACAGAATCAATCCATAAAGAAACAGGACAGCAGCAGAGCCGATGAATCCAAGCTCTTCGGCAATCACGGTGAAAATAAAGTCGGTCGAATGTTCGGGAACAAACTTAAGCTGGGTTTGCGTTCCGGCAAGGAGTCCCTTTCCAGAGAATCGTCCCGATCCGACCGCGATTAAAGATTGAAGGATGTTCCAGCCACTGCCGGTCGGATCGCGTTTTGGATGCAAAAACACAAGCAGCCGTTCCCGCTGATACGGTTTCATGATTTTTAACACAGCCGCCCCTGCGGCCAACACACTCCCCGAAAGGAGCATCCAATTGACGCCAAGGTAAAACAAGAGCATGAAAAGGATGCCGGCCAACACAATGGATGTCCCTAAATCGGGTTGGACAAGGACCAAGAGAAGCGGAACTCCGGTGAGCACAAGCGCTCCTGCAATCGACTTCCATTCAAGCGGAGATTTGCGCTCTGAAAAATAAGTGGCCAGTGCTAAAAGCACGGCCAATTTCGCAAACTCGGACGGTTCAAACGTGCCGAAAGGTCCAAGCCGAATCCACCGCTGCGCGCCAAGGGCTGATTGCCCCTTTTTCATCACCAATACGAGAAGAAAAACCGCTGCAAGATAAATCACATAACTTAATTGAATCCCGACCGCGGATCTTCGCGACAACGAAATGCGAAAGGTGCAAAACCGCTTGTAGTCGATGTTAAGCAATCCAAAACTCAACAGGAGCCCGACGAAAAAAGCAAACATTTGGCGCCGAACGGCCGCAAACCCTTCATCTCTAAACGTGGCGCTGTAGATAATAACGAGCCCGAGTCCAATCAACAAAAGGACTGTAATGACCAACGTCCAGTTGATTTTATGATACCACTGTTTGTAAATGGGTCCCCACTACCATAATTTGTAATCTGCCGTTGCGCCGATAAACGCACCGTTCGTGGTGAATGAGCTTCCATTGGCTGTCACGGTTTGATTGCGCCGCCCAATGTAGCGAAGCCTGATAATGAAGTTTTTACTGACGAAATAGCCCGCGCTCCCTTGCCAGGCGAAACTGCCGCTACCATGATCAAGGCCGAATGGAATCGCTTCGCCGATTCCGGCGTCAAAAAAGAGTCCTTTTTTGTGCTCTGAAACATACCACCGGTAATTAAAAAGAACCGGCATCAAAAGTTTCTGACCTGTGTAAGAAGTCCGGTCATTAAATAAATCAATTGAAACCGAGACTTCATGCCCGTAATCGTCCCGAAAAAAAGCGTATTCTCCACCGTCGCCAAACGTCCACAATTGCGGTACCGATCCGCCGGTTCCCACCATGTACTCATGCCAGATGGCGATTTTCCCCCCGAGACCTTCGTCACTTCCACTCGCAAATGCCCGCGTCATCGCAAACCCCAAAAGCAAAAACAAAACTGCTGCTGCTCGTTTCATTGCATACCCCCTTTATATTGCTCTAGCATTGAGTCCGTGGCAGGTCTCAAGCTTAGCTCAATCCCTGAGAGAGACCTGTCCCGGACACCTCTTACTACACCAAAACTTTTTCCGAAAGCAAATTCTCAACAAAGACGACGTGCAAACTTCCCTCAAGCACCGCGGAATTGCGCAGAAGCTGGCGGTGAAGCGGAAGATTGGTTTTAATCCCTTCAACCCGGCATTCATCCATCGCGCACCGCATTCGAGCCAATGCTTCTTTGCGATCTTTTCCCCAGGTGATAATCTTTCCTACCATGCTGTCATAAAAAGGAGGAATCTTGTCTCCCTGACAAACATGTGAATCGACACGAACGCCAAGGCCTCCGGGCCAATGAAGCGTCTCAAGGGTTCCGGCGCACGGCTCAAAGGTTTCGGGATCCTCCGCGTTCACGCGGCATTCAATTGCATGTCCGCGAATTTGGATGTCATCCTGTTTCATCGATAATTTCTCTCCCTGGCTCACCCGGATTTGTTCGCGCACCAAATCAAGCCCGCTCACCATCTCGGTGACCGGATGCTCCACTTGAATGCGCGCATTGGCTTCGATAAAATAAAACTTGCCATCTCTGTCTCTTAAAAATTCGACCGTTCCCGCGCCGACGTAACGAACCCCTTTCCCCAATTTCACCGCAAGCTCTTGAATTTTTTTGCGGGTGGAGGGTGAAACTGCAGGGGATGGCGCTTCTTCAATGATCTTTTGATGCTGCCGCTGAAGCGAACACTCCCGCTCGCCGACAGCCACCAAATTGCCGAAACGATCTCCCAAAATCTGCACTTCAATGTGCCGAGGTTCCACCAAATATTTTTCAAGATAAATACGATCATCGCCGAATGCCGATTCCGCTTCGGCTTGCGCCATCGGGATGTTGCGCTCAAGTTCTGCGGCTGAAAAAGCAAGCCGCATCCCCTTCCCGCCTCCGCCGCCGGCCGCTTTGATCATCACCGGATACCCAATTGCATGCGCAAGCTTTAATCCTTCGGCCACCGAACGCAAAATCGCCGATCCCGGAATCACCGGAAGATGCAAGCGTTCGGCGAGCGCGCGGGCTTGCGCTTTGTCTCCAAGAGTCCCAAGCGCTTCAACCGAGGGACCAATGAACGTGATGTGATGGCTTTGGCAAATTTCGGCGAACTGCTTGTTTTCGGCCAAAAAGCCGTATCCGGGATGAATGGCATCTGCGCCGCTCACAAGGGCCGCGCTGATGATGTTGGATGCATTGAGATAGCTTTTCGCGGGAGACGCAGGCCCCACGCAAACCGATTCGTCGGCAAGTTTTACGTGGAGAGATTCGCGATCCGCTTCCGAAAAAACAGCCACGGTTTGAATCCCCATCTGCTTGCAAGTCCGAATCACCCGAACCGCGATTTCGCCACGGTTGGCGATTAAAATTTTACGAAACATCCGCGGGCTCCAATACAAACAGCACCTGGCCGAATTCGACCGGATCCCCTTCTTCCACGTGAACGGCGAACAGCTTTCCTTTTGCGTCCGCTTCAATCGTGTGCTTCACGTTCACGGACTTCACATATCCAAGCGAGAATTTCGGATTGACCGTCATGCCAAGTTCAAGTGATTTTTCAAGAAAGTGAAAGGTGCCGACCACCGGGGAACTGATTTGAACGAGGCTGGAAGCTTCTTCCTGTTTTCCATTGGTCGAAGGGGGTTCCCCATCCCCTTTTTTGCGCGCGCCGAAGGAAACCTTAAACCCATACCCTTCCTTTTCCCACTCCACTTCGGACGCATCCGTATTGTGGAGAACGCCGAGAAAGGTGTTTAATTCTTGAAGGAAGGCTTTCGTTTCTTCAAACTTCCCCATGACCGTGTATAATTCCAAGAAAGTGGGATGTGTCCCTGCTTTTTAGAAGTCGTAGGGGTAGACGGGGCCGGAGTAAGGGAAGAACGCGCGGCCCGGGGCCAAGCCTTGAAACTTTGTAACAGTGCTTGCATTGTTGTTTGAAACCCATACATTCCCGGAAGCGTCAATGGCAACACCAATGGTTGTGGTTGCTGGAGGAGCAAGCGTTTGCAGGATGGTGCCTGAAGAGCTGAGCTCCAAGAGCTTGCCTGAGGTGCTGCCAGTATTGCTGGCTGTCCAAGCGTTTCCAGAGGAGTCAATGGTGAGTCCTTGACTTCCTCCGTTTGGAATGCTGTGCATAATGGCTCCGGCAGAATTGAGTTCGGTCACTGTGGCGCTTGTTGCGTTTGCTATCCAAATGTTTCCGGAAGGATCTATCCCAACTGATTCACTAGCGCCTGCTGCAGCGGTGAAAGTTCCAAGCACTCCGCCTGAGGGACTAAGCTTGTAGATATTATTCGTGGAAGCAAGTCCACCAATCCAGAGATTGCCTGAGCTGTCAAATGCCAATCCGGAAGGGGCCGGCCCTGGTGTATTAAAAGTTCCCTCAACACTCCCTGATGGGCTAATCTCGGCTACAAAAGGTGGAGTGGTAAAACTGCCAATCCAAATGTTTCCATTGGCGTCGATGGCAAGAGCACCGGGAACACTACCACTCACCGTGGCTGTGTTCAGTGTTGTGCCTGAAGAGCTGAGTTCTACAACAGTTCCCGTGTTGCGAACGGCTACCCAAACATTTCCTCCGGCGTCAATTCCCAAATGTCTCGGAATGGTCCCAGCAGCGATAGAAATGGTAAACGTACCCAGCGTCGTTCCAGAGGGACTGAGTTCAGTCACGGTATTTGAGCCAGCATCGGCAACCCAAGCGTTCCCAGAGGTGTCAATGACAATCCCTTGAGGGCCACTCCCAGCGGCAAAAGTTTGGCTCGATATAATCACGCCGTTGTTGAATGCAAAGCCGCCTGGAATGGTGCTTGATGGCATCGCATAGCCGGTGGAAGCACTTAACGGAAATGCCACATTGTACACATTGGTGGCATTGCTTGAAGTGTTGAGCGCATTGTACATTGCAATCATCATGCTCGTTGCAGCAGTTGAAGACCCGTTGACTGCTGCATTGTACAAGCCGCTGCAAGAGCCGCTTGTTTCCACACACGATGCCAGCGCATTGGCAAGTGAATTTAGGCCATTCTGGATCGTCGTCGTCAAATTGCTGTTGCCGGTATTGAGCGATCCATTGGAGACAAAATTGTTGTATTGTGTGACCACATTAGTGGCACCGTTTGCATTGCCGGGCGCGGTCACCGTTCCGGTCGAACTCAATAGTCCGAAATTAAAAAGAACCGTTCCCGCGGCCGCTGTGGTTAATTCATTGATGGTGACGTTCGAAGAAGAGAGATTGGCACCTGCGCCGACAATAGCCATGAGTTGGATCTGATTATTGCTGCCACTCCCTGCATTGCCGTTGGTGACAAGCAGATAATAGAGTCCACTCGAAAGATTTGCCGGGACTGAGAAGGTTCCGTTGTTCGAAGTAACTGCGGCGGAGATTGGTGAGGAATTTCCGGCTTGAAAGAGCTGCACGTTTGCATTTTTGATCGGTGAAAGCCCACCCATGACGGTTCCGGAAACCCCGGCGGTTGAACCTCCACCGTTTGACGGTGTGGTGACACCTGCAGCCGACGAAGAGCCTTTACAGGAAGAGAAAAGAAATGCGCTGCAAACAAGCAATAAAATAAGAATGAATAGACGGCAACGAACAACCTTCATCGCTGTGGATTTCTCGCCGTATTCTTTCTTTTCCTTGCCATCGCTGTGGATTTCTCGCCGTATTCTTTCTTTTCCTTGCCATCGCTGACAAGTGCCGGAGGCTTTTACCCCTGATGCAATGTGCCCCTTTACGCCTTTGGTCGAAATATGCTATAATAATGATTAAGGAGGATAAAAATCAATGAAAACGACTAAAAATTTGAATATCAACGACTTGGATAATCTGATAGAGCAGAAAGTCCTGGAATTTCTAGGCGACCCGGACTCCGGGTTGGAACTACGCAGTGAATTTAAACAAGAATTAAAAAAAAGACTCAAAAATTCAGCCAATACCGTCTAGGGGATTGGCGCATTATCTACACTCTGAGAGAAACCTACTTGGTCATTCAATTTATCGGACACAGAAGAGAAATTTACAAATAATTAAAACCTCTATTTACTTTTTGGGTATTCCATAAAGATAATGATCAAGGTTGACGGAGCCGTCGCGGATTCCACTTCTCCCTATGCCAATGATTCCAGAAAAAGGATTTTGTTTGTGCGGTGTCATGATATTATCCTACTATAATACCGGATTAATGTCAATGGCTTTGCGACCGTATAAAAATTGTTTACAGCCGGGAGGTCTTGTGATATACTGGTAATGGAAGCGAGACAGTCCGGGTGAATAAGATGGAAAAAGTGGTGCACAAACGAAATCTTAAACAGTTTTCGGAAATCCGAGAAAATCTTGCTTTTTGGCTTTCGAAAAGCCCCGAGGAGCGGGTCTCGACCGTAGAGCATTTGCGAAGGGAAGAGCATGGAAGCTTACCAAGACTTCAAAGAACTGCTCGAATTATTCAACGCACGCCAAGTTGATTATCTGATCGTTGGAGCCCATGCTCTCGCTTTTTACGGAGCGCCCCGTTACACCGGCGACATGGATCTCCTTATTCATTCCGACCCCAAAAACGCAGATCGTATCACCAAGGCGCTTGCCGATTTCGGTTTTGCTTCTGTCAATTTAAAGCCTGAAGATTTTATCGGATTAGACAAAGTAATCCAGCTCGGTGTAGCGCCGGTTCGCGTTGATATTCTAACATCGTTAACCGGTGTTTCGTGGGAAGAAGCATTCCGAAATCGCACCATCGGAAAGTATGGTGATGTCAATGTTTACTACATTGGCAAACCGGAACTCATTCGAAACAAGCGCGCCACGGGAAGGAAAAAAGATCTTGCCGATTTAGAAGCCCTGGATGAAGAATGAGCTTTAGCCCTGCAATCACCTTTACTCGGTGACAGAAGTTAAGGGGATGAACTTGGGCCACAGCGCGGCAAAAACGTGCTGACTCCAAGATTCCATGCGGTTGTAAAATGAAGCGACCTCTTCGGGAGCGAAAAATGTGCCGGTCATCTTGTCTTTTTCGCGAATTTCAACCTCACCATCCACCACGTTCACGCGATACACAAGACCGAAATGGACCGAACCGACCGGGGTCAAATCATCATTTAACACACCGACCAATTGCGGCTGCCAAGTCCCTGTAATTGAAATTTCTTCGTTGAGCTCCCGCATCAAGCCCCCTTCCCACGGTTTCTTTCCACCTTCGGAATCTTCGGGATTGATGTGGCCGCCGATGCCAATCGACACCTTTTGATGGAGGCGCGCTTCCCCTTGCGTGGACAAACGGGTCACCATGAAGATTTGATCTTCGCGGGTGATCACGACATAGGGTATAATCTGCTTGTGACTCGGATCTTCTTCCGCTTTTTCGCGATCCATGAAAAAGCTTTCCGATTCGATTGTCCCAAGAATCTTTCCGGGGTCTTCGATTGACAAACCTTGGAATGGCCCATCCGGAAGAAGGGTTTTGCGCGGCACCACCAACACTTGCTCTTTCATGTCTAAAAAGGAGTTCTAAAAACCAAGCCAAATCCCTCCATAAAAGCGTGACATCTTGATGAAAATCTCCATGAAACAAGCGATTCACGATTTCCCCGACCACTTGGCGGAAGCGCAAAAGCTTTGCCAAGGGTTTACGCTTGCGTCTAAAACGGTCAATAAGATTGTGATTTTTGGAATGGGAGGATCGGCAATCGGCGGAGATTTGGCAGGCGCAGTTTGCGACCAAGCAGGGGCTTTGCCGGTTCATGTGATTCGAAACGAAGTCATCCCGCATTGGATCGATGAACAAACTTTTGTGATTGCAGTCAGTTATTCCGGGAACACGCAAGAAACACTTTCAGCGTTTGAAAGCGCGCTGGCGCGACGGCCAAACGGCGCCGCGGTGATTACAACCGGCGGGAAATTAAAGGCGATTGCCGGTTCGCGAAACATCCCTTGCCTTGAAATTCCGGGAGGCTTGATGCCAAGGGCAGGACTCGCGTTTACCTTTGTTCCGATTTTGCACTTTGTTTCGCAAATCGCAAAACTCCCGGCGCAAGCTTTCAACTTAACGGACGCGATTGAAGTTTTAAAACAAATGCGCGACAAACTTTCCGCGTCCAACAGTGATGCGCAGTCGCTTGCCAAATCGATCCACGGAAAATTTCCGCTCATTTATGCGCCGACTCCCGCTTTCATGCCTGCAGCGCGCCGATGGAAATGCCAAATCAATGAAAACGCAAAACAGCCGGCCGCTTTCGAAGTTTTCCCTGAACTTTGTCACAACGAGATTGTCGGATTCACCCAATCACTTCCAATCCACAAATCCCTGGCGGCGATTCTGCTTCGGGATGACGAAGAGCCGTCCAATGTTCGTAAACGCATTGACACCACGCGCGACATTCTAAAAGAATCGGGAACTTTTCTGCATGAAATCACTTCCCAAGGCAAAACTTTTCTCTCACGTCTTCTTTCCTTTTGTTATGATGCCGATTGGGTCAGCCTTTATCTCGCGGAAGAAAACAAAGTGGATCCGATTCCGATTGCAGTGATTGATCGACTGAAAGCAGAAATGGAACCGGGTTTTTCCAAGAAATGACGAGCAACTTGGCGGTCGGCATTGACTTGGGCGGCTCGCACCTTGCCGTCGGGCTTGTCGATTCAGCCGGAAAAATCCATGAATTAAAAGAAGCAAAAATCGACAATTTAGCGCCTGCGAAAGAAACGCTCAAAATCGTGGCGGAAACGGTGAAAGCGCTCACTGGACATGGAAATGCTTGCGGTGTTGGAATCGG